>Ga0302250_1001900_pt1 | contig 14230 bp, 10 predicted proteins | sample AAG_RA_Asp_MG_FD_193536 | JGI IMG/M metagenome (GOLD analysis project Ga0302250, IMG submission 193536) | Enriched activated sludge microbial communities from anaerobic digester in WTTP, New Holstein, Wisconsin, United States - AAG_RA_Asp | ecosystem: Engineered > Bioreactor > Anaerobic >... | reverse complement strand
AGCGGGCCACCGACGGTTTGTTGCGATAGGGGAGCTCATAATACGCACGGGGATCAACAATGATGACCGCATCCACCTGACAATCAAGCTGAGGCCCCATGGTGTTCCTGTCGAGCCGCAGCATGACGCGTGAAATATCGCGCTGTGCCAAGGCAGCCGCATCAAGGCTTACGCAACGGTCATGACCACTCTTGCCAGCCAGCCCCGGAGTCTGCAAGGGGCGGCATTGCAGCAGGTTGACCATAAAATCGCCGTCCTCGCCCCAGTTCACCGTAAATTCAATATCAACCGGGTAGCGGTACTCCTGCTGTAGGGCGGTGAGGATGCTGCGCATGGCTGCCGGAAAACCGCTGACGGCTGAAATCCCGGGGAAAGTCAGTTTGTAGACCGGGTTGGATTTCCCCTGCTCGCGTAACCAGTTTTCCGCCTCCTCATCGTGCTCTGCCAGCAGTCTGGTCAACCAATCAGGCAAGCATGTCAGCACTACGGCGGGTTCGCGGGCGGCCAGGCAGCGCTCGCCCAGATCGAGGCAGTCCAGCAGATGTTGCCCATAACGGCCGCGCGCCACACCTCCAGACGGGTCCAGTTCGGGCTTGTCAAGACTTACCAGACGGGGGTAGTCGTTGCCGGTACGGTCGACGGCACGCGTTCCCAGGCCGGCCACCACCCGCAGCATACCGGCCGCCGGATCAAGATCACTCTGCCAGCGCCAGGTACTCAGTGAATATCCCACCCCGGCCAGGGCCGGCATGAAATATTGACCAAAAAGCGAGCCGGAAACACGCTGCACCAGTATGGCCATCTGTTCATCCTGCTTCTGCAGACCGCGCTGACGCCGGTAGGCCAGGGCCGATTCATCCATTGTGCTGGCGTAAACCCTCCGGACCGCATCCTCCAAACCGGACAAACGATCCTCCGGACTGCCGCTGTTAACACAAAAGACCGACTCGTATTTGCCGGCAAAGGCATGCCCGAAACTGTCTTCCAGCAGGCTGCTGGAGCGCACAATAATCGGATTCTGGCCGTAATATTCCAGCATGCGCACAAACTGCTGTCTGATGCTGTCCGGAAACACCCCGGACAGAAGACCGCGGGCCAGACCGGGAGCCTCGTTGAAATATCCGGCATCGGTACGCTGGGAGATGCGCTGTTTCCATAGCCGGTTATGTACCAGATAGGTATAAAACACGTCCGAGCCGATATACCAGGAATCATGCGGTTCGATCAGACAGGCCAGTTCTGGCAACATTCTGCCGACAATCCGGCGGGATAGCAGCATGCCGGCCGCCTTGCCGCCGATCATACCCGAACCGATCATACGGTCGCGCACCTCCAGCATATCTCTGACGGTACTGTTGCGTACCATCAGATCAAGGAACTGCTGGTCCTGGCCAACCAGACGCTCGGCCATGCTCCTGACCAGCGCCTGTTGCATCTGCGTATCATCCGGGCTGCTGTTTTGGGCCTGTTTACGGGCATCAATGAAAAAACGTTCCCAGCTGTCAAGATTAAGGGCCGGTTCTTTCCCGGCCAGACCGGACAAATCCGCCGCCAGCTGATAGAAGCGGCTGACTGAAACCCCGTCGGTAAGCGGCATGATATCGTCCGGTTTGTTCAGATCAAGCCTGTGGGGAAAGAACATGGTGGGGGAATAGCGGTTCCAGACTTTCAGGGGATGGATATACAGACAACCGCTGTCCGAAAACAGGTCAATCAGGATCTGGGTGGTTTCACGGATGCGGGCGATGGTGTCATAACTGTGATTATGTCTGAAGAGGCAGAACCAGGCCACCGTATCCAGCTCAAATAGATATGGGCAGGTAACCACAAAAAAATTGCCCATCATCAGATCAGCCGCCCAGGCGGTCTGCAACGCGGAAATACTGTCAAACACATAAAAAGCGCCACGTCCTGCCTCGGCAATAATCCTGTGCAGTTCACCGGTAAACGACTCAAAACCTGAGGCCGGATCCAAGTGATGAATGGTCAGCCCTGGCTGCGGCTTAAGTATGGGCTCATGGGGGGCAAAACGGATATACAGCGTGTTGCGGCCTTCCGCCAGCGCCTGCCGGGCAAATGGTTCCGCCAGGACACGATATTCATCCACAGAGCAGACCTGCCAGACCACATTGTCACCCAGCCGGATCCAGTCCAGCACATGGTCAACCCCGGACACCCCCGATGAAATCCTCTCAAAAGCCGGCATAACAGCCCCCCTGTCAGTCTACTGATGCAATGCAGCAGAGTATAGCATGCAAAATCCCCCACAGCCCGGTTTTTACATCATGGTACGTGATAACAAGCTACACCTGATCAAAGATCCATTTTAATGCGCCGGACAAGACAGAAAAGGCGACCATCTGGCCGCCTTTCTTGTGCTTTCACCTACACGTTCTCCCTTGATTATCTCCCCAGCTGCTCCAGCGCAGCACACAGGTCGCTGACGCTGTATGGCTTACGCACTGCGGCGCAAAAACCGTATTTGGTATAGTCCGACATGATCGGATCGTTGGAGTAGCCACTGGAAACGATCAGCCGCGCCTGCGGATCAATCGCCTTGATCACGCTGGCTGCTTCCTTGCCGCCCATGCCGCCGGGAATGGTCAGATCCATGATAACAGCCATGAACGGTTCATTGGAATCCATGGCGGCTTGGTAGCATTCAATAGCCTCCTCGCCGGTGGCACATCCGGTCACCCGATACCCCAAAGTGCCCAACATGGCTGACATCATATTACGAATCATCTCTTCATCATCCATCACCAGCAGTGCAGCGCCAGCCGCCGCATCAGACGGCATAACTGTCGCCAGATCGCTTTCCTGCTTGTGCGCCGGCTCACTGCTGGCTGGCAGCAGCAGTTCAAAGGTCGTCCCTTTGCCCGGCTTGGAACGCACTGAAACTTGGCCGCCATGTTTGCTGACGATAGACTGCACCGACGCCAGCCCCAGGCCGCTGCCGTAAGGCTTGGTTGTAAAATAGGGGTCAAAGATGTTTTTCATCACATCTTCAGTTATGCCACACCCTTGATCCCTGAATAAAAAGCGCACATAGCGGCCCGGTGGGAGACCGGCCACATTCACAGCAGCAACATCGGCATTGGATGCGCTGATGGAGATCATGCCGCCGCCCGGCATGGCCTGCACTGCATTGATCAGCAGATTATTGAATACCTGACTGATCTGACCGGCATCGGCTTCAATGTCATCCAGATCGTCATCCGCCTCTATGTTGCCTTTCACGTTGGTGCCATGCAGCACCAGCGAAAGAGACTCTTCCAGCAGTTGTCGAGGATTTACAGAGCTGGTAACCGGCTGTCCCCCCTTGGCAAAGGTCAGCAACTGATGGGCCAGTTCCGTTGCCCGCTTGGCCGCTTTCTCCGCCTGAATCAGCGGCATGTGCGCCCTGTGCCCTTCATCAATGAACAGCTCGGCAAAGGAGAGATTGCCGATAACCGCGGTCAGCACATTATTAAAGTCATGGGCAATGCCGCCGGCCAGTACACCGATGGATTCCAGCTTCTGCTGCTTGATCAGCTCCTCCTGATGCCGTTCCCGTTCCGTAATGTCGGTAAAGATCGCCAGGGTGCGCCTTGAAGAGAGTTGCGTATTAACAACCACACGGCTGACCGCACCATCCTTGCAACAGACATTTACGACCATGGGAGGAACCGGCACCCCGTGTTCCTGACAATCCCGGACGCTCTGCTGCCAGAGCGGCACCACCTCCTGACGGTACTGTTCATCCGGGTAGGCCTTTAAAAGCCAATCCTCTACAGTGGGGATATCATCCAGGGCATATCCGAATTGTTCTGTAAAACTCCTGTTCAGGTACTTGATATCATTGCCGTCAGCCCAGGCCACCCCCACTGGCATCAGCTCCAGCAAAGAGAGCAGCTCCCTTTCATCGGCTTCAATCTCCTTGCGGGTTTCCACCAAGCGGCGCACATAATAATTGATCAGGCCATACAGCAGAGAGGCGGTGGCCATGATGTAAAACAAACCTTTGTAGGTGGAAATACGGGTGAGCAAGGCAGGGTCACGGACCAGAAAAGCCAGGATCGAATCTGACAAGAGAATCCACAGGCTGCCGAAAATGGTATAGACCGTCACCACTTTGATAACGATACTTTTTTCTTCCTGTCCGATACTGATGCTCATGGAATCTCCAAGCCATGGTTAAAAAGGGGAGTGTTTCCTCAAAATCATACAGCATAATCAAGAGCTGTCAAAACAGGCGCATTTGCTACACAACAATTGCCTGAACTCAACATGGCTGTAACATGGCTATGCTATCCATGTATGCCATGAAAATATATAAAGCAGACCTACACGTCCATTCCAGCCATTCCAACAAGCCGACCTACTGGGCCATGAGAAAGTTCAACTGCCCGGAAAGCTACACCACACCCCAGCACATCTACCGCACGGCCATGGAACGCGGCATGGATTTCGTCACCATCACCGATCATAACGTGATCAGCGGTGCCCTGGAAATCGCCCACCTGCCCAATACCTTCATCAGCTGCGAGGTCACGGCCTACTTTCCGGAAAACGGTTGCAAGATCCATGTGGTTGTGCTGGACATCAATGAAGCGCAGTACCGCGACATTATGGAACTGCGCACCAATATCTACGAAATGACCGCCTACCTGCACAGCAGCGGCATTGCCCATTTTCTGGCCCATCCGCTGTATGCCCAGAACGACAAGCTGACGCTTGAGATCATCGAAAAATGCCTGCTGCTGTTCACCACCATCGAGGTTAAAAACGGCTGTCGCGCCAACAGGTTCAACGCCTTCACCCGGCAGATGGCCACCAGCCTTGATGAAACCATCATCTCGCAACTGGCGGGAAAACACGGCCTGCAGCCTTACGGCATCACCCCCTGGCTCAAGGGGCTGGTCGGCGGATCGGATGACCACGGCGGGCTGTTCATCGCCAGGGCTTACACAACCGCCACATGCAGCGGCACAGTGGCCGCATTCATCGATGCCGTCAAAAACGGCCAAAGCAGCGAAGCCGGTTATGACGGCGGACCATTGACCATGGCCCACAGCCTGTACGGCATCGGCTACAGTTTTTACCGGGAGCGCTTCGGCGGAAAAAACCGGGGCAACGCGCCTTTTGTCAATGCCCTGCTGGACAGGTTCTTCAATCTGGGCAGCGAGAAAAGCTCTCTGGCTGACAAGATCAGGCTGTTTGTTCTGAAGAATCTGCCGCCATCCGGCAAAACCGCCACACTGGGTTTTGAGGAGCTGCTGGACCGTGAGGCCCGGCTGCTGCTTAACGACAGCGCATTTCTGGAAAGCATCAGCAACGCCGACCAGAACAGCAAAATCTTTGCCGTAACCAGCCGCCTGGCAAACAGCCTGCTGTTCCACTACACCAACCGGCTGATGTCGCTGCCGCTTGATGCCGGATTCTTCGACTATCTCAACACCATCGGCACCATCGGACTGATACACGGGCTCATCTCCCCCTACTACCTGGCCTATCACCATCAGCACAAAGGCAAGGAGCTGATCCGCGAGGTGTCCGGTCTGCTCCCGGAATCGGCCAGACCGCATACAAGAGAGAAAATCGCCCTGTTCACTGACACGCTGGATGAAATCAACGGCGTGGCCATTACCATCAGACGGCTGATCAAGACCGCCCGCGAACATGGCGCCGAACTGACTGTGATCACCTCCGGCGGGCAGGACGACAACAGCATCCCCGGCGTGGTCAGGTTCAAACCGGTGGGCGACTTTACCCTGCCGGAATATCCGGAATTGAAGATGAATTTTCCGCCGGTGCTGGACATGCTGGCCTTCATCGAGAATGAGGGGTTCACCCGCATCCACGTCAGCACCCCCGGCACAGTAGGCCTGCTGGGCCTGCTGATCTCGCGGGTGATGGACATCCCGCTGGCCGGCACCTATCACACCGACATCCCCCAGTATGTACGCAGCCTGACCAATGATGATTTCCTGGAGCAGGCGGCCTGGAACTATATGACCTGGTTCTACAGCCAGATGGGAGAAGTGCTGGTCCCGTCATACGGCACACGCAAACAGTTGCTTTCCAAAGGTCTGCCGGAAGACAAGCTCAAACCCCTGCCACGCTGGGTGGACACGGACGCCTTCTCGCCCGACAGGCGCAATCCTCTATTCTGGCGCAGCCGCGGCCTGCATGCCGCCAATACGCTGTTGTACGTCGGCCGGGTATCGCCGGAAAAATCGCTGGACCTGCTAGCGGACGCCTTCCGGGAGCTGGTGGACGAGGGTGAGGATATGGCGCTGGCTATCATCGGCGACGGCCCTTACCGCAATGAGATGGAACAACGCCTGCAAGGCTACCCGGTTCACTTCACCGGTTTCCTGGCCGGTGATGAGTTGAGCGAAGGCTTTGCCTCCGCCGACCTGTTCGTCTTCCCCAGCGCTACCGACACATTCGGCAACGTGGTGCTGGAGGCCCAGGCATCCGGCCTGCCGGTGGTCGTCTCCGATGAGGGCGGCCCCAGAGAACTGGTGCTGGACGGCAATACGGGCATGATTTTCAAGGCCGGAGACAAAAGAGACCTGAAGACCGCCATCAAATCCATCGCCTTTGACCGCTTCACCATCACCGCCATGGGGCAGTCGGCCCGCTGTTTCACCATCAACAAGGCGCCGGATGGCGAACCTTACTACAACACCCTGCTGCAATACGGCCAGCCGGCTGCATCCGGGCAAGCATTTCAATCAGCCTGACAGTAAAATCATATCCACCACTCCCCGTCAAACCGCTGCGTTATACGGGGATGGCTTAATCGAGAGCAAACCATGCTGCACATATTGACTACACTTGCCGCCATCATCTGTATCAGTCTGTTTAACCTGTCCGACGTACATGCCAGCCCGCACAAATCCAGCAGCTCCAGTTTCTACATACAGTCTCATGGCCTGAAAATCGGCAGAATCACGTCCCGCACCTCGTTAACTGAAACTCCGGCGGGAGGCCGGGTTTACAGATTTTCCAACACCACCCGCATCAAGGCCAACATGATTTTCAAGAGCTACGAGCTTGAAAGCCATGAAGAAGCCACCGTCAGCAACAGAGGCACAGTCAGTTATTCAAGAACAAGCCGTGAAAACGGGGTGTCTACCGCTGCCAAAGGCCATCTGCAGGGCGATGAATTCCATGTATCCATCAAACAGGACAACACCGCCAGAACGCTGGTGTTTCACAAAAAACAATATGAGTACACCACTATGGAGTGCCCGGAAACAACCCTGCGGCATCCGGGACAGACCGTAACCATGAAGATCCTGGACCTGGAAACCCTTGAGATCATCAATCGCCGTTACAGCTTCGTGAAAACAGAGCATATCAACGTCAACGGCAAACCTGTCAACTGCATGGTTATTGATTTTGAAGACAAGAACAAAAAAGGAAGGCGCTGGATAAAACCGGATCATACAGGGGTGCTGATCGCCAGGCAGGACGGCCGCAGCAAATCCGGCAGCTACTCCGTCAGGCTGCTGGAGCACATCAGCAGGTGATCAGCAGTTCGAAGATAAGAAATAGATTTCAATAACAGCGGTTTGCTTCAACGTCTGTTTTACGCTCACCCATAAAATACCTCCGTAAATTTCACACCATTAACCATGCCTTCATTGGCATTTATTATTTACAGCCATCCAAAGAAAACGTATATTTTCGTGGATATTTTGTCGCTTTTGCATGTAACCCCTCTGGCATCACCCAATTAATCACCAAGAAGACTCTATGCTGAAAAACATGAAATCATACTGCCATCTGAAGCCAGGTCAAAAAGGCACAAAACGCTTGATGGAGCAGTATGGCGACTCCTTAATTTGCGTACGTTACCGCTTTGATGAACAACGCGGAATACGCTACAAAACAGTTGAACTCATAGTTGAGGAGAAACCGCTATTAAACCCCAGATTTAAGGACCAGGACGTAGTTCCGGTATCGGTATCATTCGAAGAAACCGCACTACGGGATTAACTTCGTAAAATGCGAGCCAAATGGGACCCGGCGTTAAAAGTCTGGTTTGTTAAATATTGCAACATACGAAGCACAGAGCTTGAATCAAGAATAACAGCGGAATGATTATATTGGCAAAAGCAACTTATATAAGCAACCGCCCTTGCTACTTATATAAGTAACAAGCAACCTATATAGGCAACAAGTTACTTATATAGGGAAACCGTAGAATAAAGAGTTGGCTGACTAAACCAAGAAAGGGATGATAATGCTGAAAGACATAGTTTCTTTTGTCAAACAAAAGGACTTCAAACTCATTAAGGAGTTGGGACGCGGAGGGCTCGGAAAAACAGTCCTTCTCTTTGACTCAGAGATGGCAGAACAGTTCGTTTGCAAGAAATATGCTCCCTATGATGACGCCATAAAAGACGACTACTACGAATACTTCAAGAATGAGATAAAAGTCATGTACCGCGTAAATCATCCAAACGTGGTACGAATCTTCAACTACTACCTCTATCCAGAGTTCAAGACCGGCTACATTCTAATGGAGTTTATCGAGGGAAAGAACATTTCTGAGTACCTGATCGAGAACCCTAGCAAAATAGACTATGTGTTCCAGCAGGTCATTGAAGCATTTCAGTATCTGGAATCTAACCATATTCTGCATCGCGACATACGCAATGAAAACCTGCTGATTTCCGTTGATGGGCAGGCCAAAGTAATTGACTTTGGGTTTGGAAAGCAGATCTACAGCGAAAGTGACAAAGGTAAGAGCATCAGTCTTAACTGGTGGTGTGAAGTGCCGCGGGACTTTGATACGGGAATCTACGATTCCAAAACAGAGATATATTTTGTTGGAAAACTTTTTGAAGCAATTCTATCTGAAGCCGTCAATGAGCCCTTCTCATTTCCATTTAGTTATCGTCACATCCTCGAACGCATGGTCAGACTCGCCCCCACGGAGAGGGCTCAGTCGTTTGGAGAAATAAAGGGCCAACTGATCGAGCAAAGCACGAGTTTTGACGAAATGTTCTCGTTTGACGAGCGAAAAGCCTACAAGAGCTTTGCCGACAGCCTTATCAGCGCCATTGCTAGTATCGATGAAGCAGCAAAGTATAATAACGATATGACAAGAGCGGTAGCCAGTCTTGAGCAGCTCTACAAAACAAACGTATTGGAAGATGAAATCCATAATACTAACGACCTTATTCGTATATTTGTGAGTGGATCATTTAGGTTCTACAATAAGCCAATTCTAAGTACCTATGTACTTCGCGATATAATCCAGATATTGAAAAAATCCAATTCAGAAAAGCGCGACATTTTTCTTCTAAACATTCAAAATCGACTCAATAGAATCCATAGAACGAGCGCGCCAAACGCAGACGATATACCGTTTTAGACTAACATCAGGGAAAAAGCGGAGAGGGCAGCCTATGAGAGTGGGAAAAGAGGTGGTTCCCAACGAGACCAGTGGACCCGGTCGCGATAAACCTGCGCCAGGTCACCGGCCAAGCCGTTGAACTCAGAATCGAAGGAGCATCAAATGAAAAATTCAGCGATTATCAGTCTAGTAATATTTATTAGCGGTTGCACATGGTCTACCGGTGCTGTTCCCATGGGAAAAGATACATTTATGATCAATATCACAAGAAAGGGATTTGTAACTGGAAGTGAAGTAAAAGCTGAAGCCATTACAGAAGCAAACGAGTTTTGCGCGAAACAGAATAAGAAACTGCAAATTGTAAATGCCGATCAAAGCGATATGAAACCATTTAGAGCCGATGCCTACGCAGAAATCCAATTCATGTGTCTTGACGAAAATGACCCTGAATTAAGTCGCCCGAAATTAAATAAGATGCCTGATCCAGTTGTAAAAATTGAGAAAGAAGATCTCACCAAAGAACAATCAGCGATGCAAAAGGATATTTATTCAGAGTTAATCAAATTGAATGACCTACGAACAAAGGGCATTATTTCTGATGTCGAATTTGAAACTCAAAAAAAGAAAATATTAAATTCAATCCCTTAGGCCGTGGTTTAGTGTTAAAGAACTACGAATACAACTACAAAAAGCAACCTAACCAGGCCACAAGACCTGCCCTAAAACCTGGCTGGACAAAGCCCTGCCCGTTGGATATTTTAATGCAACTCTAGTAAACACGGACAAAGATAATTAAAAATGAAGGAATTAGGATGGGATTTTTTCGAACTTTAATTGCTATTGCCAAATGGGCTAGTACATCAGGAGAAAGAAAGTATAAAGAAAGAGCCCAAAAAGATTACCAAAAATGGGACAGAAAAATCATCAAGTTTGGGGGGCCAAAAGGGACTTGTTTTAAGTGTGATGGTAAAGGGTTTATTACACTAGATTGTAGTATTTGCAAAGGGACAGGTACTTTTGAAGGCGGTTGCAATGTTTGCAGTGGTACTGGTAGGTTTACTTTAAACAATATTTCTTGCAAAAAATGCGGTGGGTCTGGAGAGTTTCTTTTGCCACCACCTAGATGTAAAGATTGTAATGGGGTAGGAACAGTAAATAATAAAAACTGCGTTAAATGCAAAGGGACCGGAAGACTCCTTAAACCAACCCAGAAATGCCCTACGTGCAACGGGTCAGGTCTTTGCTCTGAACACGTTTGTCATCAATGTCAGGGAAGTGGTCGAGTTGAAAAAAGAATAACGGTCCCATGTAAATTTTGCGCTGGCACGGGTAAACTTCCAAATAAAGAAGTCGAATGCAAAAAATGTAAAGGTAAAGGCTCGTTCGCTGCAAAATGCAACAAGTGCGAAGGAGCTGGTAACTTTCAGGTTCGATGCAAAAAGTGTGGTGGATCAGGTACTTTTAAATATTAATAGCTGCGAACTCTTCATTTTCAATTTTTGAGAATTTCGATAAAAAAGTTTCCAACCAGATAGTTAGACACCGCCCGCCCTAAAAACTGGGCTGGCGGGTCAACTGCCTAACCGTTGGTCAGAGAAAGGATGAGAATGCTACGAGACAGAATAGATAGCGAAGCTGATCTCCGGCGGTTCATTGAACGTGCCATCAGAGCCGAGAGCGTTTGGGCGCTTAAAGGAGAGGATGGATTTGCTTGGTGCGAATCGAATGACCACGAAGGACAAGATGTTATCATGTTCTGGTCTGATCGGGCATACGCTGAACGTGCAAGAAAGTCAGAGTTCCTAGAATTCACACCAATAGAAATTAGCCTCTTCGACTTCCTGTTCAGGTGGCTACCAGGCATGTCTAAAGATAAAGTGCTGGCAGGTGCTAACTGGACTGGACAACTGATAGGCATCGAGAATGATCCAAATGAATTACAAGGTCAGATCATTAACTACATGCCAAAAGACATGATCAATCATTACAAAGTGACATTTAAGAATGAAATTGAAGCGCACTAATAAAGAAATTTGAGACTTCGCATGAAAACCGCTGACATCAGTAAAGGCACTGACATTTTGAAAACAAGGTTATTCTGTTTGAGTAATCCGGCGAAGTGATCAAAAAAGGAAAGTGGTTGTCCCAACCATTCGGCGGCAGCTGGTTGTCGCGGAGGACCGCTCCGCCACTGCGCCTCGACACCGTTGCCTTGAAAATATGAATTCAAATTTTTCTTGCACTATCCTCTCGAAGGTCGTAAATTATGCGTATACTTAATGCGCATGAGGAGTACATTATGCAGCTCAATTTTTTCAACCCAAATGCACAAAAAAAACCAACTAATTTGAGTATTAACAGTGATCTTCTCCAGCAAGCCAAAGAGCATCATGTTAATTTGTCACAGACTTTAGAGTTGCGCCTTGCAGAGATATTACGGGACCAGAAACGGCAAAAATGGCAAGAGGAAAACCAAGAGGCAATTGAAGAATATAATAAACGTATTGAAGCTCGTGGAGTTTTCAGTGACGGCTTGAGGCAATTCTGATGGCCCAGTTCGATGTGTATGTAAACCCAAATCCTGCAACAAAACGAACCATTCCCTTTTTGCTAGACATTCAGAACGACCTCTTGAACAACCTGACAACACGCGTAGTTATTCCTCTCTATACCTCCTCTGCCATGGGCAAAGCTGCCAAACATCTGAACCCCCACTTTTCCATAAAACGGACCACGGTCATAATGTCAACGGCTGAGTTGGCCGGAGTAGCGGTAAACAGCCTTGGAGATAAAGTATGTTCTCTCAAGGAACATCGTAACGAAATCATAGCTGCTATTGATTTCCTCGTCACCGGCTTTTGATACGCCCACCAACTATCGGCACGACCTGGCCGAAATAACCGCCAGGTCAGCCTCAACCCCGTTACCGGTTTTGGATATCAGCTGAAAGTGTCTGTGCATCCATAGCCTGACCCTTATTAGAGCATATTTGGCAGGCAATATCGCAGACCAAAGCTGGCAATTAGAACAAGCAAAAGAAGTTATGAAGCATAGCGATAAAATACACAAAAGGCTATTAGCTGGCATTTTTGCGATATTTTACAAACCAGAATTTTTTAGCGTACTAGAAAATATTTAGTGGTGCTTTTTTAGGAATATACAAAGGAATACTTGAAAATAACGGGCTAGGTGGCTCGTATATTCATACTGAATGCTTGACCAGGAAGCGTCCAATCCCCCTCAAGACAGAGTCACCGCCTTTCCACGCCCGCATCACCCCTTGCTCCCTCTCCTGTTGACCACAATGCCGCCGCCCCCCAAGGCCTTGGCCGCTTTTTTGACCTCGGTGGAGAGCGAAGCCAGCTCCGCGTAGGAACTGACCGGTGTCAGCAGCGTGTTGACGATACCAATGGAAAGCGCCAGCAGATTGAAGGTTTCCGCTTCTCCCTTGCGATTGACCGCCGTGTAGCATCCGTCCTGAAAATCCTTTTCCCCGTGAAAAACGGCCAGATGCCCCCGGAATTCTTCGATAACCTTTTCTGAGATGGCGCAGCCTGTACCGGCCGCCGAGATGATGATGAAGTCGTCGCCGCCAATGTGCCCGCAGAATACCGCATCACGGCGGGACAGCTGTTCAGTCACGCGGGTGATGATTTCGGCCAGGCTTTTGATGACCACATCACCTTTCTGGAAACCGTAATAGTCGTTGTAAGGTTTGAAGTTGTCCAGATCCAAATAGGCGATGTCAAACCCGCAAGGCTGATGCAGGCGTTCGTTAATCTCCCGCTGTATCGACTCGTTGCCAGGCAGGCCGCTAAGCGGGTTGGCACCTTTGGCCAGGGTCAGGTTGATCTCGGTGATGGCGTTGATGAACTTGGTGACATCAATGATGCCTTCATAAAAACCATCCCTGGTAATGCAGACATTGTCAACGCGCAGTTCGTTACCCAGCGTCTGGATTGACCGCGCGGCCGCCCTTACCGGGGTATCCGCCTCCAGCAGCAGCGGTACCGGCTGCATCAGCTGCTTGATCGGTTTGGACTGATTGATCTGATAGGCATAGCCGTGCATGCCGATCACGTTTTCTTCCAGAAATGTCAAGCGGTTGATGATGCCCACCGCCCTACCCTCTTCCACCACCGGCAGCACATGCAGCCCCTTGTCAGACTGGAACCGTTTCAGCACAGCTGCCAGGCTGTCATGCGGACTTGCCGGAGCGACCTGATATGAAACCTCGCCAATAAACTCGGCGCTGAACTGCCCGTTGAAGACCGGCACCCCGGACACTACAAAACCGGAAACATTGCCGGAAGCACTGCTATCACTTCCGATGGCAGAAACATCCATGCTAGCCATGGTCTGGTTATTCAAATCCATCACCTCCACTGTCTTACGTTCAACATGCTGTTTTTATTGAGTAGTGCTATTGCGCTGTAGCGTAAAATACTTTTCTTTTATTAATCAGCAATATACTGCAGATCACACAGCCGAGATGTCACAATCTGGTAACTTTTTGCAACAGTTGCCTGGCAGCCTGAATTGTTTCCCAATTATTACAATTGCGCAGTCTGCGTGTAACAGGACAATGCTACCTTTGGCAAAAATTTCCGGAGGAATGCCATGAAGGAGCATAAGCCCAGAACTGCCGCACCCAGGGAAATAAACCCGGTCATGGCCTCGGCGGCCATGTTTGCTGCCGGTTTTGTTCGCACAATGACCATCAAGAAATACACCCCCAGGTCAAGACAGCGCGAATTTCAGTTGCTGGAGCAAAAACCGGAAACCCATCTGAAGCGTTGCCAACTCTTCAGGGAAAAGGGTGCCGGCCAGTTTCCCACCATCGTGCTGGGCGGCTTTGTCCCCGACTCTACC
>Ga0302250_1001899_pt1 | contig 14231 bp, 10 predicted proteins | sample AAG_RA_Asp_MG_FD_193536 | JGI IMG/M metagenome (GOLD analysis project Ga0302250, IMG submission 193536) | Enriched activated sludge microbial communities from anaerobic digester in WTTP, New Holstein, Wisconsin, United States - AAG_RA_Asp | ecosystem: Engineered > Bioreactor > Anaerobic >... | reverse complement strand
GCCCATTTTTTTTATGTAATCATGAATATTCGCCACCGGCACGGCGCGTCCGGCCTGCAGCTGCGTCAAAATAATCCTATCAGCCAGAGGTGCTATTTTCCCCAGCATTTTGGGGTAATCTTTATCAACCAGGGCGCTGAAAATAAGGATCAGCCGACGATAGAAGAAATCATGTTTCAGTGACCGGCATAAAACATTTATTCCCGCCGGATTGTGCGCACCATCCACGACAAAAAGCGGTTCCCGGCAAAGCACTTCCAGGCGTCCATTCCACATGGTACCGCGCAGCCCTTTCCTGACTGCCGCAGCATCCGCCGGAAAACCTTTGCGGCCGGCAATTTCCAGTGCTGACAAAGCCAGCGCCGCATTTTCCAGTTGATGCCTGCCCGTCAGGGGCACCGTTAAATCTTTAAAATTATTGTCCAGTCCGGAGTAGGCGATCAAACCATTTTTCTGTTGTTTGATTTTTATATCCTTGCCTAAGCGATACAAGCGGGCCTTCCTGCCGCGGCAGACATCTTCCAGCAATTCTATCACCTTTTTTTGTTTTGCCGCCGTCACACAAACACCGTTCATTTTTATTATGCCCGCTTTTTCCCGGGTAATCGCCGTCAGGGTTTTTCCCAGAAAAGCCGTGTGGTCGAAAGCGATATTGGTGATAACGGAAACAAGGGGTTGGCAGACGTTTGTTGCATCCAGTCTGCCGCCCAGACCTGTTTCCAGAACGGCGATATCAACTTCCCGGCGCTGAAAATATAAGAAGGCCGCCGCAGTCAATAATTCAAAATAAGTAACCGGCTGTTCGATCTTTTGTTTTACCGCAGAAACTATTTTGCGAAAATCACCGGCCGAAATCTGCCTTTTATTCACCCGGATTCTCTCCCGCACGTCGATTAAATGCGGCGATGTGTAAAGACCGGTTTTGTAACCAGCCGCCTGCAGTATCGAAGCGGTCATCGCCGCCGTCGATCCCTTCCCGTTGGTGCCGGCAATCAGGATTGCCTTATAGGAATTTTGCGGATTGCCGAGGCGCGATAAAAGCTCGGAAATTGCTGTCAGCCCGAAACGCATGACGTCGATATTCAGGCTTGTAATATATGCAGCAGGATCAAATTTCTTCATTGATTTGGTTGCAATTAAATACGGATTCTCTGACCATCTTCAATTATGCGGATATTTTGGTCTTTTATATCAGCAACTTCCTTCCGGATAATTTTACGGTAAATGGGCTTTATATGGTAAAGATAAATTATAGGCTTCGCCCTAACCAACTTTTTCAGCTCATCGGCAAGATAACGCGGGGTAAGATGACCCGTTTTATCAGCGACGTCACTCATCCCGTTGGGCAAAGAAGTTTCGATAAATATGCCCTGTAGTCCTTTGGTTTTATCCGCTGCCCGCCAGATTTCTTCCGTCGGCCCCGTGTCTCCCATAAATATTACTGACCGGCCCTCGGTTTCAATGATGTAGCCGACAGATTCAACTGAATGATGAAGATGAACGGCTTTTATCACCAGGTCACCGATTTGCTGTTTCCTTCCCGGCCTGATAATTTGAAACTTGACGACCGGTGTTTTGGGGCTGGGTATCCTGGAAAAATCAGGCCAGATAACATTATTGAACAAGCTCCGGTGGATTGCATCAAGAGTGCCCTTTGTACCGACGATGACCAGCGGCTTTTCCCGGCGCTGATAGTAAATGTTGTCCGCCAGAAACACAATATCACGAATATGGTCAAGGTGAGCATGGGTGACAAAAATGTAGTCGATCTTCTGCTGCTCACGCAGACTTAGAACGGAGGCAACAGCGCCGGCATCGACCAGAACGTTATGCCCGATAAGAAAACACGTCGTTTTATAATCAGGAAGCTGCGAGCCGTTACAACCCAGCACCCGTACATTCATTAATATAGCCCCCGGCAGTTAATTTCGTCGCGAAATAGCACACTTTCAAACTACAGGCAATGAATATGTAATTAAATATATGATTAGAGAAGCGACGCATAGTCTTTTTATATTTAAATAAGCCCATCCTTTGACCAGATCGTCTGCCTTTGTCTTTTTTGTTATCAAAATTTCACGCCACCTTAATATCAATGTAATAATAAAGTGATTTAATCCTCTCACGGCAGATATTATGGAAGACCATGATAATGCACTATTGAGATAGGAGTAACCCATGACTTCATGGATGAAGACACTTTCAGATCATTACAAGCGAATACGGGAATGCTATCCTGATGATCAATTGATGATTCTTTTTGATATAGACGGCACCATTGTTGATACACGCTACATGGTGTATGACATATTGAAACGTTTCGATAAATGGCAGGGCACTTCTTTTTTTAGCAATTTAGAGGTTGATGACATTTTCTTTCATGAAAAAAACCTGGATCAATGGATTGAAAAATTGGATATTCATGAAAATACGCGGACGGCTATTCTTCGTTGGTATAAAACCGACTACTGGTCTTCCTCCACCATCCTGTCCGCGCACCGTCCCTTTGCCGGTGTCATGGATGTTATTCGTTGGTTCCAGATTCAACCGAACACTCATGTTGGTCTGAACACAGGACGCCATGAAAGTGTCAGATCGGATACACTGTGCACACTAAACCAAATTGGAAAAGAATATCGAGTTGAATTCAGGGAGAGCCATCTTTATATGAGTCCCTACCCCTGGGGAGAAAACATTATCTCCGCCAAATTGGAAGGTGTGCGCCATTTTTCCCAAAAGGGATACCGTGTTTGTGCCTTTATTGACAATGAACCCGAGAACCTTTTGTCTGTCGCCTCCATGGATAACGACAATGAAATCCTCCTTCTGCATGCCGATACGATTTTTGCCTCCAAGAAGCGGCATCTGCCGGCAAGGGCTATCGGTGGCAACAGCTACGATATCACGGAACTGGCTGAGAAAGATGCTCTTCCACGACACGTACAATTCGTCTGGCATGCTGTCAATGATCATGACAATTTAAGACAATTCCTGCTTTCTAATATCCAATGGGCGGAATGTGATGTCCGCATGAACCCGATAGACGATGCAATCATCTTACGCCATTCTTCTTTTACGGCAGCACCTTTATCGCCGAATGAACAGTTCCTCACTTTCGAGGAACTTCTTACGTCTATTACCTGCAACAATAAGAACATAAAGATTGATCTCAAAGAAAACGGCGGGCTGATAGAGAAAGTTTTTGAATTGCTGGCCCATTGTCATCTGGGTGACGAAAGGCTATGGTTCAGTGGACGTATTGAAAAACTCCAGGAGAATGGATTTCGCAAGATAGCCCAAATCTATCCGAATTCGACTATCCAATGTCCGATCGATTTTCTGGCACCACTTGTTCTTGATTTACCGAACAAGGCGCGTGAAATCCTCAAAAAACTCACCGGCTGGGGAATTAACCGCTTTTCTTTAAAATGGAAAACACCTCATCTATCGCTTATTGCTGAAACAATCGAACAATGGGGTTTTGAATTGAACATTTACAATGTGCCTGATCTGGAATCGTTTCTTAAGGCCGTCCTTCTTTTACCCTGCTCCATAACATCAGATTTCAATTTCCCTAAATGGCACTATCATGGTCACGGGCGTGAACCGCAGAAGGGGTTTAAGGATTTTAATGTCGGATACCTGGCGGAACGGAAAGAAACTTCCACTTCCGTAAGCTGGATGTAGCTGCTTCGCAGGTTTTTCGGGGCACTGTTCGTTCAGTTGATACACTGGATGTAGCTGCCGCCCATCAAAAGGGCCCACTGCCAGCGCTCTTCGTTTTTTTTGATCTGACTGTTCTTCCAGCATGTCTAAAGTTCGCTAATTTCTCGAATCCGGATGTGTATCGAAGAGCAGGTTACACTGCTCCTACCTGTATAAAGAAAGGAAACCACCCACAAAACAACTAAAAAGATGATCATGCCGGGGTTCCAAAGAAAGCTGAGCCCCATCAACAAATTGGGCAAACTGCGATAATTTTCCTGAATGAAAGCCAAAATAACAAACGTATAGATACTGGCAAACAGTGTCATAATCTGGTAGGCGGAGATGCGTCCATGTCCCCGGTAATCAGCACGCAGAAATTCCGAAGCAAAACGCCATCCCTGTGTTACAAACAGCGTAATCACCAAGGCTGTGGGAGCTTTGCCTTTTATAAACAGGTAAAAGCTTAAAAGCCCGCAACCCGTGTAAATAATAGCCGTCAGAGCCTGAATGGGTATAACCGCCTGACCGTCGAGCTGATGGTCGTAGGCAATTTTTTTTGTCTTACCCCGAAAAACAAAATTCCAACGCCGAAAGATTTTTTGGGTTAACGGATTACACGTGGAAAGTGGTTTCCCATAGCAACAGCCGAAACTTATGCAGGCAAGCCGCCCTATACCTTCACCAAAAGCGTAGGCGATAAATATTGCGGTCATAGTTTCGATGATTGCAACACGGAAACCAAGCCATTTACCTAATGTTATATTTACTATAGTTATAATCCACGGTGTTATTAAGATACCGATAAAGGAAGCACCGCCTACGGTAAATGTATTCTTCTTCTTTTCTACTAAGCGGGCGATAAGACGAGAGGCGGACATGCAAATTGCCAAAACCGGTATGACGACGGATAATGAGCCGATAAAGGTAATCCCCAGAGAACCTGCCATGATTAGAAAGAGAATAACCGCAAACAGATAGGCTGCGGCATTAAAGAAACCATAGTAGGTTAAATTGATGCCGCGCCATTTTCCATCGTCATCTTTTCTTTGGGGCAGGCAGGCCAGAATCTGCCAATTTTCTTTGGGCAACGTTCTAAATGCCCACAAGAACAACATGAAGATGCCTCCTGCAAGGATCAGTATGAAGATTTCAACATGCATGATTATAGGAAATTCCTCCGACGCTCATGCACCTCTGTTTATTGCTTGTTTCGCTTTTTTTCTGACAGTCTATACACAGTCGGCTCATAGGTTCGATCAGCAGTCTTTTTTCGCAAATAGCTTTGCCGCAGGAATCGCAAATACCGAACAGCCCCCAGTCAATACGAATAATCGTCTCCTTTATGTCGAGAATCAATCGTCTCTCTCTATCTCGGCAGGCCAATTCCACAAATTTGCTGGACTCAATTGCCGCCCTGTCAAAGGGGTCGGCATACTCACCGTCAGCATTTCTCATTTTAGAAATAGTATCGTCGGCATTCGACCTAAGCTCTTCCATTTTTTTCACCAAAGTCTTCCTGATGGACTGGATTTTTTCTTGCCTCATAATCATTACCTCCTCTGATGACCCGAAAAAATTTTCATTCGTTAACTTTCACTTATTATTGAACCGGCAATAAATGATCTGACCTTTACATCGGTTTCGACCAAAGATTTGCCGAAACCACGGCTGAAAATACTTTTAGCTTCAGGATTGGACATGTTCGCGGCAATATCATCGGCAAACCTTACTCTGTCTTTTTGAAATATCAGAACAACCGTAGAACTACCGGGCCGGAAAATACTCTTGGGAACACCTTTAATCACAAACATTCCCGTACCTATGGAAATAGGACTTTCATATTTTTTTTCACTGTAGCACTGAACTATATCGCCGATCATCAAGGCGACCACTTCAATCATGGCTACCAAACCGGCTCCGGTCCCGCCTTTGACATCCGTATCAATAATGGTAACGACACGCTTGTTTTTGGAATAAGGAGTTACAACAGAAACGACGGCATGAGGATTACAAGCATGATAAGCACCCTGGATTTGATAAAAGTCAACTATTTTCCCGGCAACCGGCGTATGATTGTAATGATACTTCTCCGGCGTCAATCGAAATACCGCAAAATCGCCGTCACAAAAGGACGCAAGCCAGGTACGCTTTTCGCGACCGAACATTTCCTCATAATCAAAAAACTTTCCCTTTATAAACAATCCCGATTCTTCCAGAAATGATCCAAAGAGCACCCGGGAATCAGCCGGAGCAACAATGGCGCAGGGATCATTGGGCATTGAGCGGCATTCCCAATAACGAATTTTTCGTTCGAATATTTTTCTCAATGAATTCAACTCAGCAGGAGCAGCCAGACATTCTGTCGGGTCAACATTCAATTGTTTATGAATATCCAGGTAATTCTTCATTCTGGCGGAAAGGATTCCATCGTAATTCATATAACCAAGCACACTGGAAATTCTGGCGGAAATTAACCGGCGGAAAAGCCAGGATGATTGTTCCCGGACATGCGAATATAAAAATTGGATAACTTGATCACCGTAGAACTGTTCCGTTTTTATCTGGCGAGTATCACGCTCTATATAATGATGTTGCATAATTTATTTACTGTTTCTTAACATATTGAAATTTACGATTGAGTTCGGTCTTATAATGGATGTGCACCAAAAGAATGCAAATCAGCTTTTCCAGAGTTTCCTTTGACGCCGTTTCCTCAACGACATTCTGCCGGGCCAGATCAAGAAATTTTGTGATAGTCGATCCCTCCAAAACACTGCCAAACAGGCTTCTGATATCCTGCCTTAACCCGACGGAAGCGTAATCCAGCTTGATCATATCTTTACTGAGAAGGCCGAAAGCTTCCCCGATATGCCGGTTACGTAATTTAGTCCGATAGTACTTTTCCGCGGCTTGATTGAATTTATCGGCGCTTAAAGAAAGTGGTGATTCAGCGCCGGCCATATTCAGAATACCGGAGGTCAGCTTTCCGCATGCGGAATAGCGAGCCGGTTCGTCAAGCCGCAATTCGAGTTCTTCGACAGACTCCCGCATATCGAGCATTTCCAGAAGGTCCGCTGCATCCTCGCACAGGATCTTCAGGAGCGCCCGCCGGTATTCAAGATTATAAATACGAACATATCCGGGATACCTTCTACTGGGACGCACTCTTTCAGTCTTAGCTATTATCTTCTTTATTAAGACATTCCTTGTATTGCCATGTACAAAGAAAGTCGGAATGCCGATGGCCGAACCAAAAATAATTTGCCTTCTTTCACTTTCAATAGAAGGATCATCGGGAATATCATCATGCCTAAGCTTCCCGGAGAAGATATATTTGAATGCTAAAAGATAGAGAAGATTTTGCAGGCTTACGGCTCGTCCCATATCCTGGGCAAAGCTTTCAAAAAGGCTGTAATGGCGGGCTTCAAAGCCGGAAAAGCCTATTACTTTGTGCTCACGCAGTTTCTCCAGAAGATAAAACGACATCTTTGTGTCAAACACGCCAAGATGGGCGAGATCCTCTTTTAAACGCTGAGTATTGTAAAGTTCGCCATTTAACGCGGGACTCTTATCCGTACTCATCAGCGCCACCAAATAATCAATTAACCGGAAATCGGGAACAAAATCCCCTTTTAATTGGAAAACCTTGCCGATCAGATTATCTATCCATCCGGGACCAAAAGGCGTTATCGACTTGCCGAATATATTCAGTAGACCGGCTTTCTTCTTCCAGCGCCGCCAAAACATGCGTAAATGAGTATAATCCAATTCATGAGGAAGGAAACCCAGAGCTTTCTCCGGATGGAAATCATTGAAATCGAGACGGTACGGAGCGGCAGTATATGTGCCGACAAAAAGAGGTAAAAAGTGCTCGACAATTTTAACAACCAAATCGCCTAGGTATTTTTCATCTCTTTGAGTATAACCTGAAGATGGATCTGCAATCAATAAACTTAATTTTCGGCTTCCTAAACTCACATGCGTACCGTTATTGGCCAGGCTTATATTGGATAAGTTGGGTAAAGTCATCAGATTAGTGGTGTTGATCCCCGCTTCCCGGAGTTTTAAGACGGCATTGAATTGGCTGCGGCTTAAAACGCAATGGCACAGATGCATGTATTCATACTTTTCTTCTCCCCTGTTCCAGCCGGAAAGACAAGGGTTCATGAACAGTTCCCGATAAAAAGCATCGGAAATACAATTGTTCAAAATTTTTTGCCTGATCGGTGGGTGAGGTGATGAAAACATCATCACTTTTTGTCCATTCGCTGTAAGTGAATATTTTTGATTGGCGTACATTACAAGCAACTGGGTCATAAGAAAGCGTAGGGACATTTCCTTCGCCACCGACTGGCTTATACCGTTTTCCGCCTGCGGAGAAACAATATAAAAGGACGATGTTTCCGGTGACGTATTATCATTCAGATAATGTTGCATAACATGCAGGCCGGTCTTATAGATCAATGGATGCACTTTATGCTGCGCGTCAACTATCTCCGCAAGAGACAACTTTAAGAGGTAACTTATCGGCACCCGAATATAATCAAGATCATCTTTGCGAAAGATGAACCTGTTCCAATCCGACCGTCGACCGGCGGTTGGATTTCTCTTGTCCGCCAAAAGATCATGCTGAAAGATTTTCCCGGCAAGAGCTCCCATTTTATTCCGCGGAAAACGAACCCAACTGTTTTCCCAGATATCTTCGGTATTGGCATCCAAATATTTCTCCAGATCGGTCATGACTTTTCGCGATGTGTCGCCAGCTATCGCTCGTCTCAGCGTATTGGCGTAATAATTGGATTGTTCTATGAAGAGTGGAAGATCTACATTACTCTTGTTCCCAACCACGACCGTTTGCAATTCGACTTCGCTGCCTGCGGTAGTATCGGAAGGAACAAAGGGCAACGATCCAGCATTTAACCCCAGCCGATCATATTTCACACCAATCAATTCAGCCAACTCTCCGATAAACTTTGGCGCAACATTATCCGGTTTCGTTAGATAATTAACCAGCACAGTGTTTGTGGTGCTCAAAGAATATCTCCTTTTCCCAATAATTTTAATTTTACAGGGAGAGTATAGCTCATCAATGTTTCATTATGATGAAGGATTAGAGAAGATTTGATAAAAGAAAAACACCCCGGAAAACAGCCTGCCAGGGTGTTGTGTTGGAATTTAGGCTGTTCTAGAATGTCAGCCGATTTCGAAACTCTATCTTGTCTTGTTTATACAATATTGACCTCCTTTGTACGCAGTGAAAAGAATTTGTATAAAGGTTAGAATTCCTTGGTATATGTTATCGAACTGTTATCTGTTATCGTAGCTGCACTTTGACGGTTTATATTGCCTGTCTCATCTTTCTTTACAGCACTCTTGCTCCAATTTCCGCCACTTCTGAACGTTCACCGTGCAGTAGCGTCTCATGTCCAGCTATTTTCTCATCCTTGGTTCGACTAAACAAGTTAAGCCGTTGCTGCTTGCGTCCAGATAAGGATGATCGATTTGTTCCGGATCAGCGGTAAAAACAATTTTTGTTCCCTAGCCTACGCGGGTAATCAGGGTTTTGATCATTTGTGGTGAAAGATTTTGCGCCTCGTCGCGGATAATAATAAATTGACGGGGAATGCTTCGGCCACGAATATAGGTCGGAACTTCCATCTCCAGAGCCCTCGTATCGATGAGGTGGTCTATTATTTTGTATTGGCGGTTGTGATTACCAAACAGATATTCCAGATTGTCATATATAGGTTGCATGCAAGGACGAATCTTCTCTTACTTGTTACCAGGCAGGTAGCCGAGATCATTCCCCATCGGCACAATGGGCCTTGTCACCAGAAGGCGGCTGAAACTTTTCCGTTCGACGACTTTCTCTAGACCTACGGCAAGAGCGATAAGCATCTTATCTATACCGGCCCGACCAATCAATTTAACTACTTTGATGTCATCGTTTAGAAGAAGCTCTATAGCCGGACGCTGTTCCTTATTACGGGGCCGAATACCGAAATTAATGCTGTTGCCGTGGAGTAGGGGATAGAACACTCCGCGAAAGTGCCAGCATGGGAAAAAGTACCCCTCAGAGATTAGGGTAACGATGATGGATAAGACCCCAGACAATCCCATAAGTAGGGTAATGAGCTTTATAAGAGGGAACCGGTATATGCAGTTAATCTTTTCCTCGAGCCGTATTCTCTTTCATAGAATGCAAAATATAGGAGGAAATCTCCTCTATCGATTTGCTGGTAGTATTGAGCACCGGGATGCCCATTCTATTGAAAATCGCGTCGGCGCGGCGCACATCGTCTTCACAGCGCTTGAGGGATGCATAATCACTTCCCGGTCGGCGTTCTTCACGGATTAAATGGAGGCGCTGGGGATCAATAGTCAGTCCAATGAGCTTACGTCGGCAATCCCAAATCCTTTCAGAAACACCGCCCTTCTCAAAGTCATCTTCCGTAAGGGGGTAATTGGCCGTGTTTAAGCCGAAGTGCATGGCGAGATAGAGACAGGTGGGGGTCTTACCGACGCGGGATACTCCGATTAGTATAAGGTCGGCCCATTGGAAGTTCTCCGTGTGCATTCCGTCATCATTGGACATGGCGAAGTTGATGGCCGCTATGCGTTTCATGTAAGAACTGGGTTCTGTTATAGCGTGGCTTAAACCTGCTTTACGGAAGGGCGGCACACCCAGTTCCACTGCGAGAGGGTCAATGAAGCAGTCAAGAAGCTCCATGTAAAAGCATTTTCCAGCCTTCAGGATATTACTGATCTCGGGATTCATTATAGTTGCGAAGCAGATAGGACGCGCCCCATCCCGTTCAGCGGCAGCTCTCATCCGCTCGGTCAATACAATTGCACGCTGAGTAGTGTTAATGAGTGGCATGTAAACCTGTTCAAACTTTACAGATTCGAACTGGGAAATGAGACTACGGCCCAAGGCCTCAGCGGTGATTCCGGTGCTTTCAGACACAAAATAGACGGTGCGCTTCATGTCGTTGCCTTCGTTGATAGCGAATTCATTGGAATTATTTTACCTACTTTTATTATTTGTACCACGTGCAGCCGGTCACGTCAACTTGTCACAATCGGAAACAGGTAATCGTTGATATGCACTTTTCGTCTATCAATCGGATAATGAAGGAACAAATAAGATTGTTAAGAAAGAAAAACACCTCGGGAAAAAGCATGCCGGGGTGTTTCGTTTGCTGCTTGGCTCTTTTTAGAATGTCAGCGTCAGCTTATTGATAACCATGTAATCATTTTGTACAATATTTGCAGTGCTTGTCCCTTTGAAGTAATCACCTGCCCAAAGATAACCGGCACCCAGCATATATGTCAGGTTATTGGTTATCTTGTATGCCGCCGTGACATCCAGTTCATATCCGTAATCATCGGAGACATAGTTGGCCGGTTTTTCATCGGCTTTGGCATAAGTAAAAGAAGCCATAATATCCAGCTTTTCGATTGGCTTTACTCCAAGCCGGGCCTGATATAAGAAAGCATTGTCCATTCCGGAGGTGCCGAACCCCTTGCCGGTCGTTGCGGTGCTGGCCAATTCTCCTATCCACATGCTGCGGTCGTAATTCCACATAATCAAATTGGGGCTCCAATCACGGCCTCCAGTAAGCGTACCACCTTCTTTATCATTAGTATTAGGATCATCACCGGAGACATAAGCGAAAGTTGCTCCGCCATAGAATGAACCGAATGTTGCCGTGGCGTCGATCCAGCCGCTGTAATTTTTCAAATCTACATCAGCGGTACCGTTTTCGTAGTCGGCATATTTACCGGTAGCCCAGTTAAATTCAGCCTGCAGGTCAACCGGACCGATCTTGGCAATGGCATAGGGTGTAAAAAGCAAATAAGTTTTTTTACTATTTGCCGTCGGTCTGTTCTCGGCATAATGGTAGTAATTGATGTTTAAACCGGCTAGGCCGCCTTTCCATTTATAAACACCCTCAATTCCGTATTTATCATTGTCGGCATCAGCGGCATTGGCTGAAGTATTAAATGCAGTATAACTACTTTCTTTGGCCTTTGTATAAGCTGCCTCAAGAGTTAAAGGCCCCATGCTGTAAGCATATTTTATCCTGGGTTTAGGTGATAATGTATTACCAAAAACTGTTCCCGTGCTGCCGTCATTCATCATACCGACATCAAAAGTGCCGATCGGCGACTGGTAATTGATGTAAGCCCAGTCAACAGCAATATTTTCATTTTCCGCAGTGGTGCCAGCGGAATCAGCAGCAACGGAAGTACTGGTTGCTGCTCTTGTCGCCCCCCAGGCTCTTTCCATAGCATCAAAACGGGTTACAAGTTTGAGTCCTGGCGCGACAATAAATTCCGGCTGAACGCGAAGCCTCTGGAAATAAAACGCCGTGGAAGATCCTCTATCATCCGTTAAAGTCGTCTTATCCAGATAAACACCGGCGGTGTAGTACTCGCCGCTTAACTTTACATCAACGGCAAATGCCGCTGTGCTGAAGATTGTCAGCAATCCCAGCAAAAGCAAAACAAACTTTAATCTCTTCATCTATCCTTTTCCTCCTTAATGCGACCTAAAATTGAAGCTATAAAAACGGGCGCCTCATCTTTATAACTTTGCCATTGAGGGGGAAGATACAGGAAAAATGTTACACTATGATGACGGTTTGATTAATATATGGAAAAATAAATGCTTATTTTCGTAACAAAAGTTTAACAAAGCCTTAACTGCTCTGAAACATGGAGATGCTATATTGTTCTCAAATTAAATTCATTATTAAAAGGAGGCAGAAAATGTGTCCACAGCAAATAAGCGAACAAATAATGGATTCCAACAAAAATCTACTGGAAAACACATTGGCATTCGTTCAAACGGAAAAACTTTTTTCTCATTTGTCTAAAAAAGCACCTCTGTCGAAGGCGAAGAAAAAAATTACCCATAGGTATGGGAAAATTTATAATCGGTTTTATGAAGACGACGAATTCTCCACCGAGCACATAATGGCATTATACAAAATTGCCAATCAGGACTAGTTTTCGATCAGACGATAATTGTCAATATTAAAGATGCGACCCGATTCTTTGCTCCAAAATACACAATACCTTTTTATAAAATGCGTTGCAATCTGTCCTGTCTAAGAGTAGAAAGTAATTAATATACGAATGCTTTGCGCAAATCATCAAACCCGTTCGCCGAAAGAACATTGCTCCGACATCTAAGTTTTATTCGAGTTAAATTCTAAATTATATAGGAGAATTCTTATGAAGAAAATAATTCTGGAAGGGCATTCAACGTATGATGGAGCCGGGGTTAAGCTTAAGCGCGTTTTCGCCCGTCGCCATGCAAAGCTTACCGATCCATTTCTTCTTCTCGACCATTTTGGTTCAGACAATCCCGATGATTATATCAAAGGCTTCCCCTGGCATCCGCATCGCGGAATTGAGACAGTAACCTACATGCTTGATGGAACGGTTGAGCATGGCGACAGCATCGGGAATTCGGGCACAATAGGGCCAGGAGACATTCAATGGATGACGGCAGGCGGTGGTGTCATCCATCAGGAAATGCCGAAGCCTTCTTCTAAAGGAATGATGCACGGTCTACAATTATGGGTCAATCTACCGGCAAAAAATAAGATGATGGAGCCGCGCTACCGGGGAATCCTCGCAAATAAAGTGCCGGTAGTCAGAATACCGGAAGGAGAAGTGCGAGTCATAGCCGGCGCTTATCAAAATGTAACCGGCTCCGTGCGGGAACTGATAGTCGATGTTATATACCTGGATGTCCGATTAAAAAAAGGAATGACCCTGGCGCATGAAGCCGGGAAAGGGTATACCAGTTTTTGTTATCTTATCGAAGGAACGGGCGAAGTTGACGATACGAAACTGGAACAGGCGCATTTGATATTATTCGCTGAAGCCGGAAATATTGCCGTTAAGGCGATGGAAAATATTCATTACATATTTGTTACCGGCAAACAGCTGGGCGAACCGATCGCCTGGGGCGGCCCGATCGTTATGAATACACAGGAAGAGCTTGATATTGCGTTCAAAGAACTTGAACAAGATACATTCATCAAGAAAAAATAAAAAAAAACGTACATTGCCCATGAAGATCAACAACAAACCGGAAGTCATCCTGAAGCTTGCCTGGCAGTTCATGGAAAGCCGGATTCTTCTGTCGGCAGCCGAGATGAATATTTTTTCTCATTTGGACGGAACACCGTCGACAGCCGAAGATCTCGCCAACCGGCTGCCTGCCGATTTGCGGGGACTTACTATCCTGCTTGATGCTCTGACGGCAATGGGCTTGCTTTCCAAAGATAAAGACACTTATATAACCGCCGCTGACGCCGTCCTTTTTCTTACCGCTAAGAGTCCCCGGTCGGTCCTGCCCATGCTTCACCATGCGGCTCACCTCTGGGAAAGCTGGTCTGAAATTACATCCAAAGTCAAAAAGCAATGTCCGCTTACTCAAAGTCGGAGAGCACATGGATGCATTGGTCGAAGCTTTCAAACCTTGATGCACCAAGTATTGAGGT
>Ga0302250_1001898_pt1 | contig 14236 bp, 13 predicted proteins | sample AAG_RA_Asp_MG_FD_193536 | JGI IMG/M metagenome (GOLD analysis project Ga0302250, IMG submission 193536) | Enriched activated sludge microbial communities from anaerobic digester in WTTP, New Holstein, Wisconsin, United States - AAG_RA_Asp | ecosystem: Engineered > Bioreactor > Anaerobic >... | reverse complement strand
GAATGAAGAGACCTGGACGCATATCGGTGACAACAATATCATCAGGGAGTTTGCTACCATCCACCGCGGGACCGTCACTGGCCACAAAGAAACCGTTGTCGGCAATAACAACCTGTTTATGGCCTATTCCCATGTCGCCCACGACTGCCGTATCGGCAACGGCGTGGTCATGGCCAACGTAGCCACCTTGGCTGGCCATGTCACAGTGGAGGACAATGTCATCCTCGGCGGCCTTGTGGCCATACATCAATTCGTCACAATCGGGGCCTATGCCATGATAGGTGGGGGCACACTGGTCGGCATGGATGTCCTGCCCTACTCCATCGCCACCATGAGCAAACGTGATGCGAAACTGCGCGGTCTGAACCTGATTGGCTTGAAACGCCGCGGTTTCTCGGAAGAGGCCATCCACAACATCAAGGCTGCCTACAAGATCCTTTTCATGTCTGATCTGAAACTGCCTGAAGCGGTGGCAAAGATCAAACAGGAAATCACAAATTCTCCGGAAGTTGATTACATGCTTGACTTCATCGGGCGTTCACAGAGAGGTATCTGCAGAGGATGAAAACCATCAGGGCTGCTGTCATAGGCGTAGGTTATCTGGGTAATTTTCACGCCCAGAAATATGCTGCCATTCCCGGTGTTGAACTGGTAGGCGTAGTTGACAGCAACCCGGCACAGGCAGAGAAAGTTGCCAATCAGATCGGCACACGCGCTTTTCTTGACCACCGTGAACTGATCGGCAAGGTTGATGCCGTCAGCGTTGTGGTGCCGACCCAGTACCACCATGCGGTCGCCAGGGATTTTCTTGCCGCCGGCACCCATGTGCTGATCGAGAAACCGATCACCGTCACCATCGAAGAAGCGGATGAACTGATCGAGTTGGCAGAGAAGAACAACGTGGTTTTCCAAGTCGGACACTTGGAACGCTTCAACCCCGTACTGGTCGAACTGGAAAAGATCCTGCTGGAACCTCTGTTTGTGGAGTCGGTCAGAATCGCACCTTTCAAGCCACGGGGAACCGACGTCAACGTGGTGCTTGATCTGATGATCCATGACATTGATATCATCCAGCACATCGTCAAATCACCGGTTGAACGCATTGACGCTATCGGCGCCCCGGTATTTACCGGTGAAGAGGACATCGCCAATGCCCGCATCCTCTTTAAAAACGGCTGTGTCGCCAATGTCACGGCCAGCCGCATCAGCCTGAAAAGCGAACGCAAGATGCGTATCTTCCAGCAAAATGCCTATATCACCCTGGACTTTCAGAACCGCAAGCTGCTGGTGGCACAAAAGGGCGCAGGTGAGCTGTTCCCCGGTATCCCCAATGTCAAGGTGGACGAGCGACAGTTTGACGAGGCCGATGCCTTGCGCAGCGAAATCGAGTCTTTCGTGGAAGCAGTGCGAGAAGGCAAGCAGCCGCAGGTAAGCGGCATTGAAGGACGCATGGCGCTGGAAACAGCCCTGAAAATCAATTCCAGCCTGGGGAGAAAACTGCAATGATTCCAATGGTAGACCTGAAAACCCAGTACAACCTGATGAAAGACACCATCGACCAGGCAGTTATGGGGGCCCTGGAAAGTACCCAGTTTATTCTCGGCCCCAACGTAACCGAATTTGAGAAGGAAGCGGCTGTATATCTTGGTGCTGAGCACGCCCTCACCGTTGCCTCTGGCACCGACGCCCTGCACTTGGCTCTGCTGGCCGCCGGGATCGGACCGGGAGACGAGGTAATCACCTCGCCATTTACATTTATCGCAACAGCGGAAGCCATTCGCTATGTCGGTGCCACTCCGGTGTTTACGGATGTAAACCCCAAAACCTTCAATCTGGATCCAGACCTGATTGAGGCCGCCATTACGCCAAAGACAAAGGCGATCATTCCCGTACATATCTTCGGACAACCGGCGGATATAGCAGCCATAAGCGAAATCTGCTGCCGCCGCAATCTGGTGCTGATTGAAGATTGCGCCCAGTCATTCGGTGCGGCCACAAACGGTAAGATGACCGGCACTTGGGGTGCAGCGGGCTGTTTCAGCTTTTTCCCCAGTAAAAACCTGGGCTGTTACGGTGACGGTGGCATGATTACCTGCCAGACAGCCGAAATGGCCGAGCAGGTATGCATCCTGCGCAATCACGGCAGCAAAGTGCGCTACCATCACAACATGATCGGCTTCAACAGCCGTCTTGATGACATCCAGGCAGCCATCCTGCGGGTCAAGCTCAAACAGATTGATGACTTTAATACCAACCGCCGGCGAGTGGCCCATCTGTATTCAGCAATACTGAAAGACATTGTCCAGGTACCTTTTGAAGACGGTAAAGGCACGCATGTATACCACCAATACACCCTGCTGACCGAAAAACGCGACGCCGTCATGGCCAGATTGTCTGAAAAACAGATCGCATCCGCCGTCTACTACCCGATCCCGCTGCACAGACAGGAAGTGTTTGCCGACGCATACCGTCATGTTTCCCTGCCCGTTGCTGAATACGTGGCCGCCAACTGCATGTCGCTGCCCATCTACCCGGAAATGCCCGAAGACAGCATCCAACTGGTAGCCGAGACAGTAAAAGAGGCTTTGGTTGGATAAAAAAAAACGACGAATCATGATCGTCGCCGGCGAGGCATCCGGCGACATCTACGGTGCTGAAGTTGCCAGGGAAACCGGTAAACTGATGCCTGAGGCAGAATTCTTCGGCATCGGCGGAGCCAGAATGCGTGAGGCCGGTGTAACCACACTTGTCGATTCGGCAGACATGGCGGTGGTAGGACTCGTGGAAGTGCTAAAGCATTTTGACGTCATCTCATCCGCATTTTTCAAGCTGAAGAAAATCCTTCTTGAATCTCCTCCCGATCTGCTGATCCTGATCGACTATCCCGGATTCAATATGCGGCTGGCTAAAGTGGCCCGCAAGGCAGGCGTCCAGGTGCTTTACTACATCAGCCCCCAGATATGGGCCTGGCGCCAGGGGCGGGTCAGGAAAATTGCCCGCCTGGTCGATCATATGGCCGTTATTTTGCCTTTTGAAGAAGAATTTTACAAAAAGGCTGATGTGTCGGTCTCTTTCGTCGGCCATCCCATGGTTGACATTGTCAACGTAACCATCGACAAGGCTGCCGCAGCCGCTTCATTCAATTTGCCTCCGGAAGGTCGCATCGTCGGGCTCTTTCCCGGCAGCAGAAAGAATGAAATAGAAAAACTGCTGCCAACCATCATCAGCTCTGCGGTAAAGCTGCAACAACGCTTCCCCGATGCACATTTTGTGCTGCCCCTGGCCTCTACGCTTTCGGAAACTGATATTCTGCCGCAGATAACTGCTGCCGGTCTGCATGTAACCATTGTCAAAGAGCGCATCCATGAACTGATCCGGGCCTGTGACGCCATCATTTCCGTATCCGGCACCGTAACACTGGAAATAGCCCTGACAGGTACGCCGATGGTGATCATCTACAAGCTTTCACCGCTAACTTTCCAGCTTGCCAGGCGTCTGGTCAAGGTCGATAATATCGGCCTGTGCAACATTGTCGCCGGGGAAACCGTGGTGCAGGAACTAATTCAGGATGATGCCAACCCGGAAAAGATTTCCGCCGAGATCGGCAGGCTGCTGGCGGACACCGCCTACAACAACGATATCCGCCAGAAACTGGCCAATGTGCGCGCCAGGCTGGGCAAAGGCGGGGCCTCTGCCAATGTGGCCAGGCTGGTCATGGAGATGATTGAAACAAGATGAAACAGGATATAGCCGTCCGTACAATCAAATATTTCAAGCCATATTGGAAATTGCTGGTTATATCAGCATGCTGCTCAGCTATCGTGGGTGGCATGGATACCGGCATTATTGCACTTACAAAGAATGTGCTGGAAAAGATTCTGGCATCCAAGAACACAACTGTTTTCCTGCTTATCCCTCCGGGTATTATTCTGCTGTTCCTGATAAGAGGAATTACACGTTTCACCTACGATACCAGCATAAAACTGGCAGGGCAAAAAGCGGTTCAGGATATCCGCAATGAAATGTATGCCAGCAACATCAGTCTTGACATGGCTTTTTTCAACCGCAAGGCTACCGGCGAACTCATGTCGCATACAACAAGTGATATCGGTGCCATGCAGGAAGGTATAGCAAATATTGTTACAGGTCTGTTCCGTGATCTCATATCAGCATTTGCTTTGCTGGGGTACCTTTTCTACCTTAACTGGCGATTGGCTCTGCTGTCGTTCGTGGTCATACCGCTAACCGCCTATCCCGCCAAACTGATCGGCAAAAAAATTAAAAATGCTTCCGGACGGAGCCTGGATGTCATGGGGGGTATCACTTCCATCCTCCAGGAGAGCTATGCAGGCATCAAGATAATTAAGGCATTTGGACTTAAAAAATATGCCATTGACCGTTTTAAATCCACCAACCTGGATTACTACAACCAGATGCGCAGGTACATCAAGTACGAATCTTTGGCCACTCCGGTTTCAGAACTGATAATTTCATTCGGCATCGCAGCAGTGGTTTACTTTGGAGGCAGCCAGGTCTTGTCTGAACGCATGACATCCTTTGACTTAATCGCTTTCATTGGAGCGATGGTAATGCTTTCCAGACCGGTAACAAAGCTTCAAGGCTCATACAGCACATTACAACGTTCCGCTGGAGCAGCTGAGCGCGTTTTCAAATTGCTTGATGAACCAAAACAAATTATAGAAAAAAATGGAGCAATAGAAATTGGCCGCTCCGCTGGCAAGATTGAATTCAAGGATGTTTCCTTCAGTTACGGTGACGAGCCGGTGCTGCAGGGCATATCGCTGTCAGCCTCCACCAACCAGATGGTGGCCTTGGTCGGTCCTTCCGGTGGGGGCAAGTCGACCCTGGTTTCTTTGATCCCACGCTTTTACGATGTCAACTCCGGAGCAGTCCTGATCGACGGTATCGATATCAGGGATGTGTCCATCAAATCGCTGACAGACAACATTGCTCTAGTAGATCAGGAAACAACCCTCTTCAACGAGACTATCGCCAACAATATCCGCTACGGCAAGCCCAATGCCACCATGGAAGAGGTTATTGATGCAGCCAAAGCGGCATATGCCCATGAGTTCATCGAACAGCTACCGGAAGGTTATGATACCAATATCGGCGACCGTGGCGTAAGGCTGTCCGGCGGACAGCGGCAGCGCGTCTGCATAGCCAGGGCCCTGTTAAAGAATGCCCCGATCCTGATACTGGATGAGGCCACCAGCGCCCTTGATACGGAAAGTGAAAAGATGGTGCAGCAGGCCCTGGACAACCTGATGGTCAACCGGACCACTTTTGTCATCGCCCACCGCCTTTCCACGGTCATGCATGCCGATATGATTGTTGTGCTTGAAGAAGGCCGCGTAGTGGAATGCGGCACACACGATGACCTTTTGACTAACAGCGGCCTGTACAGCCGACTGCACTCCCTGCAGTTCTGCGACAGTGATGCCGCCGGCCAGACAACATGAAAAAGCTCAACTGGGTTTTGCAGACATCCGTGTTCTACCTGCTGACGTTCTTTGCGGCAGCCATACCGTCTAGCCTGACTCCGCATATCGGCGCTGGCATCGGCCTGCTGATGGCCTTTATACTCCCCAAACGCCGTGCCATTGCAGAAGACAACATCAGGCAGGCCCTCCCCTACATGAAAAAGCATCCGCTATGGTCATCCGATATTGATGACCCGAAGCTGCTGGCCAGGGAGATGTTCAAAAATCTGGGGCGTTCACTGATCGAAGTCTGCCAGCTGTATCATGGCAAAGGCGATGCCATCATCGACAGGATCGAAATGCGCGGCAGGGAGCATTTCGAAAAGGCGCACGCCAAGGGGAAAGGCGTCATCTTCCTGACCGGACACTGCGGCAACTGGGAACTGGTCGCCCTGGCCTTCAGCAGGATCTTCGACTCCAGCATGGCGGTGGTGGCCCGCAAGCAGAACAACCCCTACCTGAACCGCATGGTGGAGCGGATGCGCATGCAGTACAAGAACAGCGTCATCTACAAACAGGGCGCTCTCAGAGACATACTCAGGGTATTGAAGAAGAACGGCAATATCGGCCTGCTGGCCGATCAGGCCGTATTCCCCGAAGAAGGTGCACTGATTGATGTCTTGGGACGCAAGGCCTGGGCATCCAAAGCGCCGGCCATTATCGGCCAGAAAAGCGGCACCGCCATCCTGCCTTCCTTCATCCACCGGGAAGGCGATCATCATGTGGTCACCATCAACCCGGAATACGAACTCAGCGGGGATACCAGTGAGGAGGGCATCTGCCAGGAAGTTCAGCATATGTCGCGATATGTAGAGAACTACGTCATCGCCCATCCCACACAGTGGTACTGGGTACACCGACGCTGGAAAAGGGCTGGAGAACCCTCGCCATGAACTGTCGCTATCGCAAAGAGGCGCTGCTGGTGATTATCGCGCTGCTTGTCTCCACTTTTGCCATAGCCTGGACAAACGCTGATATCAAGACATCCTCACTTTTTTTCATCGATTCAAGATGGCCAATCGGCGAACAGTTCCCCTGGAAGCTGCTTTACCGTATTGACCGGTTCCCGGCCATTACCATGGCCGCGTTTGGCTTGGTCATGTTTGCGCTATCAATGTATCGTCCTAACAAATCTGCATGGCAAAAACCGGGACTTTTCCTGCTCCTGCTACTGGTGATTGGTCCCGGCCTGATCGTCAACGCCACCTTCAAAGACCACTGGGGCAGACCAAGACCAAGAGAAATCATCCAGTTTGAGGGTAAAAAGCAATTCCTGCATCCCTGGCAGAAAGAGATCAGCGGCAACGGACGTTCTTTTCCTTCCGGCCACTCATCAGCCGCCTTCTACATGATCGCCCCATACTTCATCTACCGCAAAAAAGAACGCAGCAAGGCTTATTTCTGGCTGGCCGGAGGCATAGTGTTCGGTGTCCTGATGAGCATCGCCCGTATTGCCCAGGGCGGGCACTTCCTCAGCGACTGTGTCTGGGCCCTTGGCTTCGTCTATCTGACCGCTCTGCTGCTTGCTGCGCTGCTGAAGCTGGAAAGTCCCAAACCTGCTGCTGCATCGGAACATGAGTAACCATGTTCTACCTGGCCTACAACATACTCTCCTTATTCCTGCTGCTGCCGGTGGTAATGTATCATTTTTACCGCTCCGCCAGCCGGGGACGCAAATCGTGCTTCAGTGAGCGCTTCGGAGTCATCCCAGAAGAAGAGCTGCGCAAGATCAAAGGGCGGCCGGTTATCTGGCTACATGCCGTATCCGTAGGGGAAACCATCGCTGCCAAGCCCCTGCTGCAGGCCCTGCGCTCCCGTTATCCAGATTATGCCATCGTGCTGTCCAACACCACCGAAACCGGCAGGGAAATCGCCTCTAAACTGACCGAGAAAGACCTGTGCCTGTATTTCCCCTTTGATTTTCTACCTGCCGTGCGCAACGCCTTAAAAACCATCAGGCCGAAAATGGTTATCATCATGGAGACCGAGATCTGGCCAAATTTCAACCGTGAAGCCGCCAGGCTGGGCATACCGCTGCTGCTCGCCAACGGACGCATCTCAGACCGTTCCTACAACAGATACCTGAAATTCAGCTGGTTCTTCAGGCATCCGCTGGCGTTTTTCTCTGCGCTTTGCATGCAGACGGAAACAGACCGGCAGCGCATCATTGATATCGGCGCTCCTGTTGGAAGAACCATTGCAGCCGGTAACCTCAAATATGACATTCCTTTCCATAAGGTCCTGCTAGAAGAGAAAAATCATCTGCGTGACCAGTATGCAATTCCGCACGGATTGTCTGTCATCACGGCCGCCAGCACCCACCGGGGTGAAGAAGAGGCTATTTTGAACTGCTACAGCCAGATCATTCAGCAACATAAAAACATATTTCTGGTACTGGTGCCGCGCCACCCCGAACGGGCTACCGAAGTGGATGACCTAACCAGACAGGCGGGGCTGAACTGCAGGCGCCGCACAAGTCTGAACAGCTCTAGCGAGGCGTTTTCTGCCGGCGAGGTGCTGCTGGTGGACACCGTCGGCGAAATGATGAAACTATATAGCCTCTCGGATATTGCATTTGTCGGCGGCAGTCTGGTGCCCACCGGCGGACATAACCTGCTGGAACCGGCCTCAATGGGGATCCCCTGTATGTTTGGGCCGCACATGACCAACTTCCGGGAAATCAGCCAGATGGTGCTTGAATTTCAAGCCGGTCTGCAGATCAATGCTGCGGACGAACTGGCAGCGGCCTGCATGCAGTTGATCGACGACAACGCGTTCAGACAGCAGACTGGAGAAAACGCCCTGACCATGATGCAGTCCGCCGGTGGCGCCACTGAACGCCACATGCGTTTGATTGCGGAGCAACTGTGAACGCCTCACTGCACGCATACTGGCGCGCCCTTGCCAATGGGGAGAAACAGGGGACCATAGCCTCAATGTTAACGTATCTGCTACTGCCAGCGGCTCTGATATATGGGTTCATACTCACCGCCAGGGCCGGGCTTTACAAATACGGCATCCTCAAAACCCACCGGTTGCCCAGGCCTGTTATTTCCATAGGCAACATCACTGTGGGAGGCACCGGCAAAACCCCGACCACGATCCACATTGCCCAACTGCTCATATCCAGAGGGTTCAAGGTTGCCGTGATCTCACGCGGCTATGGCGGAAACATGGAAGGGAAGGCCGCAATCGTCTCCGACGGTCAGCAGATTATGCTTTCCGCCGGACAATGCGGAGATGAACCCTACCTGATGGCTGCATCCGTTCCTGGCCTGATTGTGGCCATCGGCAGCAACCGCTATCAGGCCGGTCAGTTGGTAATGGAAACTCTCAAACCAGATGTATTTCTATTGGACGATGGCTTCCAGCATATGGCCCTGCACCGGGATCTAAACATACTGCTGGCAGACTACGCCACCCCTTTCGGCAACGGCTTGGCACTGCCGGCTGGTGTCATGCGCGAGCCAAAACAGGCCGCTGAAAGGGCGGATTTAGTCATACTTACACGTTCTCCGGAATATGCCGAAACCTCCACACCTGTTCCCGGAAAAACAACACTGCACTCCAGACATATACTGCCTGACCGGCTCTACCCGTTGAATGGTGATGGCACAACTACTTTTTCAGCCTTGAAAACCTGCAAGGTCTTTGCTTTTGCCGGCATTGCTGAGCCGGGAAAATTTTTTAAAGATCTGGCGCAGCGCGGGCTGCATATCGTTGAGACCATGCCTTTACCGGACCATTCCGCTTATGACGCAACTCTGGCCACCCATATATCGGAACGCATGCAAAAGTCAGGGGCAGACTTGGCCATAACAACTGAAAAGGATGGCGTCAAACTTGCCGGCTTGCAGTTCAGCGTAAAAGACAAAGTCGTTGTCACCAGACTGTCCATCACAACAGACCCGCCTGATTTCCTTGAAAAACACCTGTTTAATTTGCTTCAAAAATAGTGCGCATTATGGCATTATAAATAGCTTTCATTACTACAATAAATGGTGTCGCATGCTTACCAATGAACAGCTGAACATAATTGTCTGCCCGGCCTGCAAAGGCAACCTGCAGACAAATGAAAATCAACAGGGCTTGACATGCATGTCATGCGGCCTGCTTTATGAGGTAAAGAACGGCATTCCCGTCATGCTAGCTGATGAAGCGAAGAAAGCCGGAGATACGGAACCAGGGACTAGTAAGTAGTGAAAAACTTAGAACCGAGCATTGTCAGACGGCTTTTGATCAGGGCTGTAAACTGGGTTGGCGATGCAGTGATGAGTACCCCGGCCATAGGGGCAATAAGAAGACATCTGCCAGCAACTGAAATCACACTGCTTGCTACCCCCATTATCGCAGAGCTGTTTTCACCGCATGAGTGGGTGGACAAGGTCATTACCTACGACCGGGAAGGCAGCCACAGTGGCATTTCCGGCAGGCTCAGGCTGGCAAACAAACTGCATCGGCACCGTTTCGATGCAGCGCTGATCATGCCCAATTCATTTGACTCCGCCCTGATCCCCTGGCTGGCCCGCATTCCCAAACGATTCGGCAAAAACAGTGACGGCCGCGGCTTTATGCTGACACATGGCTACCATCCCCATGAACCGTCAACAACTGAACATGAAGTTGATTATTACCTGAACCTCGTCGGCCATTTCGGCATTCCAACCAATTGCCGGGAAATTAAGCTTACCGTCACAGACATGGAAATGCAGCAGGCTGAACAAATGCTTGCCGACAAGAATATCAGTACGGATGATTTTATCATCGGCATCAATCCCGGAGCCGCCTTCGGTTCAGCCAAACGCTGGTATCCCGACAGATTTGCAGAGGTAGCAAATCAGTTGGCAGCTATGTGGTCTGCGAAAGTAATTGTTTTCGGAGGTCCCAAAGAAACCGACATTGCCAACCTAATTGAAGATCACATGGGTGGCAAATGCCTTAATCTGGCGGGTAAAACCAGCATGCGTGAACTGATGACGCTGATCAAACGCTGTAATTTCTTTGTGACCAACGACTCAGGCCCCATGCATATCGCAGCTGCTTTTGGAGTGCCGCTGGTGGCAATCTTTGGTTCGACCGATCATATTGGCACCGGCCCTTTTACAAAAAATGCCGCAATAGTGCGTAAACATGTTGAATGCGCACCGTGTAAACTGCGTGAATGCCCTAAAGATCACAGGTGCATGGCAGCTATAGCGGCAAAAGATGTTATTGAGGCTGCAACTGCTTTATTTCATAAAAATGTGAAGGATAGCAATAATGGCTAAACAAGATATTTACGATAAAAAAGATAGACAGTATTTTGAAGGTTCACGTAATGACATTGTTAAACTGATTCCTAATGGCAATAACAGGATACTTGAGCTTGGATGCGGAGCAGGACGAACTCTTCTTAATGCTAAGGAGCAAGGTAAAGCATCTGAAATTGTCGGTATTGATATTATTCCCACAAATGACGAACACAACAAACTTGACCGTTATATCCAGGCAGATATCGATACTCTTGATTTCCCATACCCAGAAAAATATTTCGACGTTATCATCTGTGCCGATGTACTCGAACATCTGGTTGACCCATGGAAAGCCGTTTCACGCCTATCCTTACTCCTAAAAAAAGATGGTTTATTCGTTATCAGCCTGCCAAATGCTAGGGACTATTTGCTGTTCATTGCAATCTTTATGAGAGGCGATTTCCGTTATGTGAACGAAGGACTTTTTGACCGCGGGCATCTACGTTTTTTTTGTAAAAAGAATATGCGTGATATGTTGGAGCAAAATGGAATGTCACGGCCCCTGTTTTTTCACAATCTGGCTAAACTCAGAAAAGTTATTAATTTAATTACTTTGGGGGCCTTAGAAGAGTTTCTAGTCAAACAATATCTCATTACTGCGAAAAAATTGTAATGCCATTGAAAATCAGCGCCATAATTATCACCAAAAATGAAGAGCATAGAATTCAAGGTTGCCTTGACAGTCTTGAATGGGCTGACGAGATCATTGTGGTTGACTCCGGCAGCACGGATAGAACCAAAGAAATCTGCTGCCGGTATGCCAAGGTGAAGTTTTATGAATACCAGTGGCCGGGATTTGGCATACAGAAAAACCGGGCGCTTGACCATGCCAGCGGAGAATGGATCTTCTCCATTGATGCAGACGAAAGAGTTTCCACTGAACTGGCCAATGAGATTATCAGCACAGTAAAATCTCCTGCCTACGACGGTTACATACTTAAGCGTAAAAATTTCTATCGTGGCCAGTGGATTAAAAACTGCGGTTGGTGGCCGGACAAGATTCTGCGCCTCTTCAAAAAAGACAGCGGACGCTTCAACGAGCGTCTCGTGCACGAATCCATTCAGCTTGCCGGCCCGATTGGCGAACTAAATCATCCTATCGAACATTGTTCATTCAATTCTGCATCTGACTTCATCAGCAAGGCGGACAGCTACTCAACGCTCGGCGCCAGGCAAATGCTGCAGAAAAATAAAAAGATTGGTGCTGCGGATGCCATAATTCATGCCGCAGCAACCTTTATCAAGGTCCTTGTCATCAGAAGGGGATTTATGGATGGCCGGGCTGGGTTACTGATTGCCTTCTCCAACGCCGCCGGCGTATTCTACCGCTACATTAAATGTGCAGAACTGCAGGAACAGCAACATGAGCAATAGCATTGCTGTAATCATATCCACCTACAACTCTCCAGCGTATCTTAGACGTGTACTGCAAGGTTATGCCGGACAGGCAAGATATCCAGACGAATTAATTGTGGCTGATGACGGCTCAACTAGTGAAACTGCTTCGGTTGTTGAAGATTTTTTAAAAACTTCACCTTTCCCGATTAAACATATCTGGCATGAAGATACAGGATTCAGGCTCGCAGAGATCAGAAACAAAGCCATTTTAGCAGCAGCATCCGATTATATAATTTTTAGCGACGGTGATTGCATCCCGCACCCCGATTTTGTTAAAGATCATGCCTGCTCAATTCGAAAGGGGTATTTTGTAACCGGCAAACGCATGCTTGTCAGCAAGGAGCTTTCACCCATCTTTACATGGAAAGGGTTCACATCTGCGCTGTTTAACTGCATGACAGGCAAGCTTTCCGGTTGCCATCATCTAATCAGACTCCCCTGGGTCAAAATGCAGAGAAAAGGTATCTTCGGTTTACGCGGATGCAATATGGCTATGTTCCGTTCTGATCTGATCGCAGTCAATGGTTTTAACGAAAAAATAACCGGATGGGGACGTGAAGACTCGGAGATTGTAGCAAGACTATATCTGTACGGGCTGAAGCGTCTTGAACTGCCATTTTCCGCAATTGTATTTCACCTCTGGCACCCGGAAAACAGTCGGCTAAGTCTTGAGAAAAACGATATGCATCTTCAAGACACCCTGCTTTCCGATTCATACAGATGCAGCCAGGGAATCGATAAAACCAATACAGCCGGAGTTTAAAATACCGCATGGAATATCCGGCCCCATATAAAACTATTCTGATCTGTTCCATCCGTCTAATCGGTGATGTCATATTGACAACCCCTCTCATAGGCATGCTGAAAACTGCATTTCCGGATGCTGCAATTGATATACTCGTAGCATCTGGAACCGGCAGTTTTCTTGAGCAGGATCCGAGAATTCGAAATATTCTGACTGTTAATTCAAAACAGGTAAAGGCAGACAGTTCCGGGAAAAATGCAAACCCTTCGTTGAGGCAATTGTTCAGGACATACGATCTGGCCATTACCATGAATGCTTCCGACCGGGGAAACATCATTGTTCTGAGTGCAGCAAAAAAACTTTCCATCGGATTCTATGAATACACAGCATTAGTAAAGAACTGGTGGAAACGTCTGTTGCTTGACAAACCGCTGCATTACGACACTTCCAGACACGTCATATTGCACTGCAGACAAGTTGCAGAGGCATTGAACATACCTATGGAACATCTTGATGTGAAGGTGTTCTGGCATGAAGATGACATGGCAAAAGTTTCCTCTGTACTCAATCTGCCAGCTCAGAACAACGGATATTTCGTCATCCATCCTTTTGCGCGCTGGGATTACAAACACTGGAACCTTGATGAGTTTGTCAAGGTAAGTGATCAGATCGCAGACAAATATAAGCTCACACCTGTGTGGTCATCATCACCTGACCCGGCAGAACGCAAACTGTTAGCAGAGTCTTCATCCAAATGTATATGTCCTCCTATAACAATAGCAGGCAGTTTTTCACTTAACCAGATGGCCTGCCTGATCTCGGGTGCCCAAATATATATCGGGCTGGACACAGCCATAACACATATTGCGGCATCAACCGGCGTCCCCACGGTTGCTTTGTATGGTCCTACCGAAACATTCCGGTGGTTTCCCTGGAACAATGCAGGGCCTTTTGACCAGCTGAGCAGCTACAAACGCGGTTCAGTGCAGAACGGCCATATAATGATAATCCAGAAAAATTGCCGCCATAAGCAATGTGTCAGGCCCAACTGCGATAACCCCTGTATGCAGCGTATATCTGCAAGTGAAGTCATTGAAGCTTCTATATCCCTACTCAAACAGTATTAGACCATGTGCGCAACCAAACTGGAGAAAACATTGCAAGCAACCGTCAAGGAATACGATGTAGCGTTTGTAACTGTAAACTACAACACCTGCGACCTGACAAAGCAGTTGTTACAGTTCTTAAGAACTGCCGCACTTCCTTTTTCATATAAACTGGTTGTAGTTGATAACAAT
>Ga0302250_1001896_pt1 | contig 14265 bp, 8 predicted proteins | sample AAG_RA_Asp_MG_FD_193536 | JGI IMG/M metagenome (GOLD analysis project Ga0302250, IMG submission 193536) | Enriched activated sludge microbial communities from anaerobic digester in WTTP, New Holstein, Wisconsin, United States - AAG_RA_Asp | ecosystem: Engineered > Bioreactor > Anaerobic >... | reverse complement strand
GATGGTGATGATGTGCCCCCGGCGCCGCTGGTTGATCAGGTCGATCATCGAGGCCAGCGTGGTGGACTTCCCGGACCCGGTGGGCCCCGTGACGAGGATCAGTCCCCGCGGGCGGTCGATCAACTGGTAGATCGCCTGCGGCAGCCCCAGTTCCTCGAAGGTCAGGATGCGGGTCGGGATCTGCCGCAGCGCCCCGGCGATGCTGCCCCGCTGGCGGAAGAAGTTCGCCCGGAAGCGGCTCACCCCCTTCCACTGAAAGGACAGGTCGATCTCGTTCCGCTCCTCGAAACGCTTCTTCTGGCTCTCGGTCAGGATCGAGTAGGCGAGGCGCTGGGTGTCGGCCGGGGACAACGGCGGGACCTTGACGGGGTAGAGGTTGCCGTCCACCCGAAGGTGGGGCGGCGTCCCGACCGTGATGTGCAGGTCCGAGGCGCCCTTCTCGACCATCACCTGGAGGAGGGCATGGATTTCCAGCGCCGGGTTGCCGCCCGCCGGCGGTGTGGGAGTCGGGGTCCTGGGGGTGGAGGGCCCTGGGGAATTCATGGTCCTCCCTGGTCAGTCCGCACGGGTCACCCGGAGCACCTCCTCGATGGTGGTGATGCCGGCCTTCACCTTCGCCAGGCCCGCCTGCCGCAGCGACATCATGCCCAGCCGCATCGCTTCCCGCTTCAGTTCGACCGCCGAGAACCCCTGGAGGATGGCCTCCTTGATCTCGTCCCCGACGGGCATCACCTCGTAGATGCCGCTCCGGCCCTTGTAGCCCGTCTCGTTGCAGACGCGGCATCCCCGGCCCTTCATCGGCACGACGCTCTTCGCCTCCTTCTCCGGGAAGCCGATCTGCATCAGCACCTCCGGGGAGACGGGAGCGGGTTCCTTGCACTCCTTGCAGATCTTCCGCACCAGCCGCTGGGCCAGCACGAGGATCAGCGACGCCGTGACCAGGAACGGCTCGATGCCCATGTTCAGGAGCCGGTTGATCGTCGAGGGGGCGTCGTTGGTGTGCAGGGTCGAGAGCACCAGGTGCCCCGTCAGTGCCGCCTTGACGGCCGTCTCCGCCGTCTCGAAGTCCCGGATCTCGCCGACCATGATGATGTCGGGGTCCTGCCGGAGGAAGGAGCGGAGCGCCGCGGCGAAGGTCAGGCCGATCTCCTCGCGGACGTGGACCTGGTTGATCCCGGGGATGTTCATCTCGACGGGGTCCTCGGCCGTGGAGATGTTCTCGGTCGTGGTGTTCAGTTCCGTCAGGGCCGAGTAGAGCGTGGTGGACTTTCCGGACCCCGTCGGCCCGGTGACCAGCACCATGCCCCAGGGCTGGTGGATCGCCTCCCGGAACTGCCGCAGGGGGACCTCCTCGAACCCGATGGCCGCCAGGTCCAGTTTCAGGGCGCTCTTGTCCAGGACCCGGGCGACGACCTTCTCCCCGAAGAGGCAGGGGAGGATGCTGATCCGGAAATCGACCTCCTTCTCCTTGCCCATCACCAGCCGGATCCGGCCGTCCTGGGGCAGGCGGCGCTCGGCGATGTCCAGTTCCGCCATGATCTTGATGCGCGAGACGATGGCGTTCCGCAGGCGCATCGGCGGGCGCATCACCTCGTAGAGCACGCCGTCCATCCGGTAGCGGACCCGGAAGTCCTTCTCGTAGGCCTCGATGTGGATGTCCGAGGCCCCGCGCTTCACCGCATCGACCAGGATCATGTTCACCAGCCGGACGACCGGGGCCTCCTCGGTGGCCTTCGCCAGTTCCGTGAGGTCCACCTGCTCGTCCTTCACCACGTCGATGCGCCCGGGCTCCTCCTCCCCCTCGATCTCCTCGAAGAGGGACTTCAGGCGCTCGTCGTGCTGGGTCGTCCCGTAGTACCGCTCGATGGCCTTCCGGATGGACGTCTCGGAGGCGACGAGGACCTCGACGTTGAGCCCCGTCAGGAACTTCAGGTCGTCCATCGCGTAGATGTTGCCCGGGTCGCTCATCGCGACGATCAGCGTGGACCCCTGGCGCATGATCGGCATCAGGACGTGCCGCTCCGCCACCTCCCGGGGCACCAGTTTCACGGCCTCCTCGCTGACGTCCGCCTCGTCCAGGTTGATCGACGGGACCCCGTACTGGCGGGACAGGAAACTGATGAGGTGGCTCTCCTCCAGGTAGCCCAGTTTCGCCAGCGTGTAGCCCAGGTTCTCGCCTTCCTGCTGCACCCGCTGGGCGTCCTGCAACTGGCTCAGGTTGATCAGTTTCTCCCGGAGCAGCAGTTCCCCGAGGGTGCCCCCGGCCCCGCCGATCCGCGCGGGGGTGTAGTCCCCTCCGGATCCCAGGCGGGAAGGCAGGCGGTCGGTCGTCCTGGAAGAGGCATCATCCTTCGCGGGATCCCTGGGGTCTTCCGGCATCGAAAACGTCCTCTCTCCGGGGGCCAGGAACCTCAATTGGCCATTGATTCTAGGGACGGGAAGGGCGCGAAGTCAAGAATCCCCTCGGGGCCCTCCCTAGGCGATCCCGCGCCAGGAGTTCAGGATCTTCAGGTAGTTCCCCCGCTCGTAGGCCGAGGGATCCGCGACCCGGGACAGGCTCATCGAGCCCTGCATCTGCCCGACGGACTCGTAGTCGTGGTCCGCCATCCACTTCGACAGGCCCGCGACCAGCGCCGCCGCGGCGCCGGGCCCGTCCCGGAGCAGGGCCGAGACCACCTGGACCGACCGGGCGCCGGCCATCAGGCTCTTCACCACGTCCACCGTGTCGTGGACGCCGCCGGTGACCGACAGGTCCGCCGGGACCCGGCCGAAGAGCAGCGCCAGCCAGCGCAGCCGGAGCAGCAGTTCCGCCGAAGTGGAGAGGTGAAGGCTCGACTCCACCTCCAGGCGCTCGACGTCGATGTCCGGCTGGTAGAAGCGGTTGAAGAGGACGATCCCGTCGGCCCCCGCCGCCGCCAGCCGGCTCGCGAAGTTCCCCAGGGCGGTGTAGAAGGGGGAGATCTTCACCGCCACGGGGATCGTCACCGCCGCCTTCACGGACCGGACCACCTCCAGGGCCCGGGACTCGACCTGATCCGCGGTCTCGTCGGGGTCCCCGGCGACGTGGTAGAGGTTCAGTTCCAGGGCGTCGGCCCCGGCCTGCTGGATCAGCCGGGCATGGTCCGTCCAGCCCTTCCCGGTGATCCCGTTCAGGCTGCCGATCACCGGGCAGGTCACGGCCTGCTTGACCTTCCGGACCTGCTCCAGGTAGTTCTCGGGCCCCAGCCGGTACTCCGACGGCTCGGGGAGGTAGGACCGGGCCTCGGCAAAGGATTCGGACACCAGTTCCCGGGCCAGGTGCTCGGACCACTGCTCCTGCAACAGCTGTTCCTCGAAGAGGCTGTGCATCACGATGGCGCCGACGCCGGCCTCTTCCAGGCGCCGGACCGCGTCCAGGTCGTCCACCAGCGGACTGGCCCCGGCCACGATGGGGTTTTTCAGTTCGATCCCCAGGTACTTCGTCTTCAGGTCCATCGGTCTCCTCCTCGCCCGTTCAGGGCTCGCCCTGCGTCCTTGCCTTCTCCGCCGAGGGCATCGCCATGTTCGCGATCTGCTCGTACACCGCGAACCGGCTGACCGCCTCCCGCTGGGCCTGGGCCATCAGTTTCGCGAAGTACTCGGGGTTCTGCCGCTCCACCATCCGGAACCGGGTCTCGTTCCGGGCGTAGGCGGCGATCTCCGTCTTCGGGGCCCCCGAGTCCAGTTGCAGGGGGCTCAGGCCCTGGGCGAGCCGCCGGGGGTCGAAGCGCAGCAGGGGCCAGTGGCCCGACTCCACCGCGAGCCGCTGCTGGTCGGGCCCGTTGACCAGGTCGTAGCCGTGGGCGATGCAGTGGGAGTAGGCGATGATGATGGACGGCCCCGGATACGAATCGGCCTCCTCGAAGGCCTTCACGGTCTGGGCATCCTTCGCTCCCAGGGCGATCTTGGCCACGTACACGTTGCCGTAGGCCATCGCCATCATCGCCAGGTCCTTCTTGGGCAGCGACTTGCCCGCCATCGCGAACTTGGCCGCCGCGCCCAGGGGAGTGGACTTGGACGCCTGGCCACCCGTGTTGGAGTAGACCTCGGTGTCCAGGACCAGCAGGTTCACGTCCCGGCCCTGGGCGAGGACGTGGTCCAGGCCACCGTAGCCGATGTCGTAGGCCCAGCCGTCGCCGCCGACGATCCAGACCGACTTCCGCACCAGGTAGTCGGCCACCCGCTCCAGGATCCGGGCCGATGGGTCCGAGACGCCCTTCAGGATCTCCCGCAGGGCCTGCACCCGCCGGCGCTGATCCGCGATTCCCTGCTCGGTCGTCTGGTCCCCCTCGATCAGGCCCTGGACCAGGGAGTCGCCCACCACCCCGGACAGCCGCCGCAGCAGCATCTCGGCCAGGGCCCGGTTCTGGTCGATGGCCAGCCGGAACCCGAAGCCGAACTCGGCATTGTCCTCGAAGAGGCTGTTGGACCACGCCGGCCCGCGCCCGTGTTCATCCACCGCGTAGGGCGTCGTCGGCAGGTTGCCTCCGTAGATCGAGGAGCACCCGGTCGCGTTGGCGATCACGGCCCGGTCCCCGAACATCTGGGACAGCAACTTGATGTAGGGGGTCTCGCCGCACCCGGCGCAGGCCCCGCTGAACTCGAAGAGGGGTCGCAGGAACTGGGTCCCCTTCACCGTCGGCTTGATCTGGGTCCGGTCCGGGTCCGGCAACGCCAGGAAGAACTCGAAGTTGGCCCGCTCGGACTCCCGCAGGGGCATCTGGGGGGCCATGTCGAGGGCCTTGTGCTTCGGATTGGCCTTGTCCTTCGCCGGGCAGACCACCGCGCAGAGCTGGCACCCCGTGCAGTCCTCGGGAGCCACCTGGAGGAGGTACTTCCATCCCTTGTACTCGACCCCCTTGTAGTCCGCCGACTTCAGCGTCGGCGGGGCGTCCTTCAGGGCCTCGGGCGGTGCCACCTTCGGCCGGATCGCCGCGTGGGGGCAGATGATCGCGCACTTGTTGCACTGGATGCAGAGAGCCGGGTCCCAGACGGGGATGTCCAGGGCGATGTTCCGCTTCTCCCACCGGGTGGTGGCCGTGGGCCAGGTCCCGTCGGGGGAGAAGGCCGACACGGGCAGATGGTCCCCCTGGTTCGCCATCATCACCGCCGTGACCTTCCGGATGAATTCCGGCGCCTTTTCCGACACGATCGGGGGCCGTCCCCGGGTCGCCGTGACCCGGTCGGGCACCTTCACCTCGAAGAGGTGCGCGAGGGTGTGGTCGATGGCCTCGTAGTTCTTCTGGACGATGGCGTCGCCCTTCTTGCCGTAGGTCTTCTTCACGGCCTTCTTGATCTGGGCGATCGCCTCCTCCCGGGGCAGCACCCCCGAGATGGCGAAGAAGCAGGTCTGCATGATCGTGTTGATCCGGACGCCCATCCCGGTGTCCTTCGCCACCCGGTAGGCGTCGATCACGTAGAAGCGCAGCCTCTTTTCGACGATGTCCCGCTGGACCTCCCGGGGCAGGTGATCCCAGACCTCCTCGGGCCCGAAGGGGGAGTTCAGCAGGAAGGTGCCCCCGGGGACCAGGGCCCCCGTCATGTCGTACTTGTCCAGGAAGACCCACTGGTGGCAGGCGACGAAGTTCGCCTTGCGGATCAGGTAGGCGCTCCGGATGCGCCGGGGCCCGAACCGGAGGTGGCTGACGGTGATGGCCCCGGCCTTCTTCGAGTCGTACACGAAGTATCCCTGGCCGAAGTTGTCCGTCTCCTCGGAGATGATCTTGATGCTGTTCTTGTTGGCCCCCACCGTGCCGTCGCTGCCCAGCCCGTAGAAGAGGGACCGGATGACGTCCGGGGGCTCGATGTCGAACTCGGGGTCGTAGTCGAGGGACAGGTGGCCGACGTCATCGTGGATGCCCACGGTGAAGCGGGAACGGGGCGCTTCCTTCCCTGCCTCCTGGTACACCGCCCGGATCATCGCGGGGGTGAACTCCTTCGACGACAGGCCGTACCGCCCCCCGATCACGGTCGGCATCGCCGCAAGGTGCAGCCGGCCCTGGTGGGCCGCCTCGGTCAGCGTCGCCAGCACGTCCAGGTACAGGGGCTCCCCATGGGCGCCGGGCTCCTTCGTCCGGTCCAGCACCGCGATGGATCGGGTCGTCCGGGGCAGCGCCGCCAGGAAGTCCCCGGCGGACCAGGGACGGTACAGGCGCACCCGGACCAGGCCGATCCGATCGCCCCGGGCCAGGGCCCATTCCACGTATTCCTGGGCCGTGTCGCCCCCGGACCCCAGGATCACCAGCACCTGCTCGGCCTCGGGATGACCCACGTAGTCGAAGAGCCGGTAGGCGCGCCCCGTGATCCCGGCGAAGCGGTCCATCTCCTGCTGCACGATGGCCGGGCAGGCCTGGTAGAACGGGTTGCAGGCCTCCCGGGCCTGGAAGAAGACGTCGGGGTTCTGGGCGGTGCCCCGGATCACCGGGTGATCGGGCGTCAGGGCCCGGGCGCGGTGGGCGGCGATCAACTCCTCGTCCAGCATCGCCCGCAGGTCGTCGTCGGCCAGTTCCTCGATCTTCGCCACCTCGTGGGAGGTACGGAACCCGTCGAAGAAGTGCAGGAAGGGAACCCGGGACCGGAGGGTCGCCGCCTGGGCGATCAGGGCGAAGTCGTGGGCCTCCTGGACCCCGCCCGAGGACAGCATCGCGAAGCCCGTGTTGCGGCATCCCATCACGTCCGAGTGGTCGCCGAAGATGGACAGGGCGTGGGTCGCGACGGTCCGGGCCGAGACGTGCATCACGAAGGAGTTCAGTTCCCCCGCGATCTTGAACATGTTGGGGATCATCAGCAGGAGGCCCTGGGAGGCGGTAAAGGTCGTCGTCAGGGCCCCGGCCTGGAGCGCCCCGTGCACCGCGCCGGCGGCCCCTCCCTCGGACTGCATCTCGACCACCCGGGGCACGACGTCCCAGATGTTCTTGCGCCCGAAGGCCGACCACTCGTCCGCCCATTCCCCCATGTTGGAGGAGGGGGTGATGGGGTAGATCGCAATGACCTCGTTGGTGCGATGGGCCACCGAGGCCGTGGCCTCGTTTCCATCGACCGTGATGATGCGACGCTCTGCCATCGATGACTCCTGCGTGGCGGGCCGCCGGGGCACGCCTTGTGGTTTCCCTTGCGGAATCGAAGACTTGTCGGTTCCGCGACCGGGGCGGAGTCTATGGGCCGGCCCCCGGGAAGTCAAGACGAAAAGGCTCCCCGTTCCTGCCATCTGCGGGGCCGGAGGCGACCGGGCCGGGACGATCCTTGTCCCGGAACGCTGCCCCGTGAGATACAATGCCCCCCGGCCCGACCCCTGCGGAGGAGAGCGGATGCCCGGTCAACTGGTCCTCGCGTCGGCATCGCCCCGGAGGCGCGAGTTGCTGGAGAAGGTCGGCTTCTCGGTCAAGGCGATGCCCGTGCACATCGACGAGGAACCCCGTCCCGAGGAATCCCCGGAGACCTACGTCAAGCGGATGGCCAGGACCAAGGTCCTGTCGGTGGTGGAGCGCATCCAGCAGACCCTCTACCCCACCGAGGCCGAGGCCCAGCGCCTCCGGTCGGGACTGATCCGGGAGACGCCGCTCCGGTGGGTCCTCGGGGCGGACACCACGGTGGTCATGGAGGGGAACCGGACCTGCGGCAAGCCCCGGGACCACGAGGAGGCCGTGGAGATCCTGTCGGGCCTCTCGGGGAGGGAGCACGCCGTGATCACCGGGTTCTGCCTCTACGACATGCGGAAGTCCAAGGAGGGGCTCCAGGCGGTGACCACCATCGTCCGCATGAAGCCGATGTCCCGGACGGAAATCGAGAAGTACCTCTCGGTGGGCGAGTCGATGGACAAGGCCGGAGCCTATGCCATCCAGGGCGTGGGGGCCTACCTGGTGGAGCAGATCTCCGGTTCCTACACGAACGTGGTCGGTCTTCCCCTCTGCCAGGTGGTCGAGATGATGACCGAGATGGGGGCGACGGACGTCCTGCCCTTCTGAAGCGAACGCTCCGGGGAGAAGGCATCGATGACCGGCGATCAGACCCCGTTCCTGACCCGACTGGCCGCGGTGAATGCCCGGATCGAGGAGGCCTGCAGGTCCTGCGGCCGAGACCCCGCGGAGGTTCGCCTGGTGGGGGTCTCGAAGACCCGCCCGGCCGCCGAGGTCCTTCAGGCCATCGAGGCGGGGCTCTGCGACTTCGGGGAGAACTACGCCCAGGAACTGGAACGCAAGGCCCGGGAGGTCCGGGAGGCCGGCTGCCATCCCCGGTGGCACTTCATCGGGCACCTCCAGACCAACAAGGTCCGGCGGGTGCTGCCGCTGCTGGCGTCGATCCACTCGGTGGACCGGCCGTCCCTGGTCCGGGAACTGGCCGCCTGGAGCGACCCGGACCGCCCCCTGGAGGTCTTCGTGGAGGTGAACCTGGGCGACGAGGAGGGGAAGACCGGAGCCCGGGCCGGGGATGCCGAGGACCTGTGCCGCCAGGTGCTGGCAGTCCCCGGTCTCCGGCTGGCGGGACTGATGGGAATGCCTCCCCTGGCGCCCGATCCCGAGGCCTCCCGGCCCCATTTCCGGAGGCTCCGGAACCTGCTGCATGACCTGCAGCGGCGCCTGCCCGGCCCGCCGGAAACCTTCCGGCACCTCTCGATGGGCATGAGCGACGACCTGGAGGTGGCGGTCCAGGAGGGGGCCACCTGGGTCCGGGTGGGGACCGCCCTGTTCGGGCCCCGGAGGACGCCGTGAGCCGGGAACGCCCCTGGGTCGCCCCCCTGGTGGAAGCCCTCTTCGTGTCCCTGGGACTGCTCGCGGTCTTCGTCTTCTCGTTCCGGCCCAACTGGGACATCGACATCTTCTGGCACGTCGCCACGGGGCGCTGGATCGTGGAACACGGCGCCCTGCCCCACACGGACATCTTCAGCGCCAGCGACCCCTCCCGGCCCTGGACGCCCTTCCAGTGGCTCTACGAGGTCGCCATGGCGGAACTGGAGTCCCGGACGTCCTTCACGGGCATCCGGGTGATCCATGCCTTCCTGTTCACCGCCACGTTCGCCCTCTGGTGGTGGTGGTTCCGGCGGATCCTCCGGTCCCGGATCACCGCCGCCGTCCTCTGGTCCCTGGCGCTGGTGATCTCGCTGGACCGCTTCCGGGTTCGCCCGGAGGCCTTCAACTTCTTCTTCCTGGCCCTCACGCTGCCGCTGTTCCCCCTGTGGCCGTCGCGGTTCCCCCGCCCGTCCCCCCGCACCCGGGCCGTTCTGCTGGCCCTGATCGGCGCCCTCTGGGCCAATCTCCATGCCGGGGGGGCACTCTGGCTCCCCCTGTCCCTGGCCGCGGTGGCCGCCGGGGCGCTGCTGGCCTGGCTTCCCGATCGTTCCTCCCCGGACCTCCGGCGGGACCTGCGGGAGGCGGGATGGCTGTTCCTGGTCGCCCTGGTCCCGATGATCCCGATGCCCGGATTCCTGAAGGGGGTCCACCAGGCCTTCGCGATGTACCAGGAAAGCATGATCCTGATCCCCGAGTGGCACCCGCCCGCGGCCTATTTCCACCCGGCCTTCGGGGGGAGGCTGACCCCGGCCCACGCGGTCTGCGGGGCCTTCCCCTACCTGCTGCTGCTGGCAATCGCCCTGGTGACGATCCACGGGCTGGTCCGCCACGGCTGGAGGGATTTCCTCCGGCGATACCGGGTCGGGATGCTCGCCCTGGCCTGGCTGAACGCCCTGATGGCGGCCAGGACGGCCCGTTTCCTGTACCTGGACGTCATCGCCCTGGCCGCCCTGCTGGCCAGCCGGGACCGCTGGCCCGCGCCCCGGTGGACGGGCCGCCTGGGAGGCCCCGTGGCGGGCATGATCGCGGTCACCCTGATGGGCATGCTGGCCTTCGACCAGGCCATCGTGAAGGAACGTGGGGGGCTGGACAAGGCCCTGAAGACCCTCGCCCTGGACCTGGAACCGGGCACCTTCCCGGTGGAGGCATCGGACACCATCGAGGCGATGGGCCTCCGGGGCCGCATCTTCCATTTCACCTCCTGGGGGGGGTACCTGATCGGGCGCCACTTCCCCCGGTGCACCGTCTTCACCGACGGGCGGGGGAACTTCACCTCCGAGGAGAAGGACGTGCTGGTCGCCACCCATCGGCCCTGGGAACGGGAGGAGGCCCTCGAGGAGGCCTGGCGGAAATACCCGTTCGAAATCCTGGTGTTTCCGGCGCCGGTCTTCCCGGTCCTGGACTGGGACCGGGACCGGTGGGTGCTGGTCCACCGGGACGACCTGGCCGAGGTGTTCCTGCGCCGTTCGCCCGAAAACGAGGAGAACCTCCGCCGTGCCATCGCCTGGTGGCGGGTCCTGGGGATCGACGCCCCCGACGAACCGGCCGCCGCCGAGGCCCGCTACCTCCGGGTGCTGGCCGAGGAGCGCCTGCGGCGCAAGGAGGTCCAGGAGGCCCTGGCGGAGGCATCCGTGAAGGCCCAGGACCCGGGATCCCCGAGGCGCCGGGCCGAGGGCCTCTTCGAGGGCGCCCACCTGCTCTTCGAGGCCGGGAGGTACGACCTGGCGGCGCGGTTCTTCCGGAAGGCCCTGGAGCAGGGGTTCCGCCACTCCACCTGCGGGCTCTACCTGGCCTGGTCCCTCCACCTGTCCGGGAGGGATTCCGACGCCCGGGAGGCCCTGAAGGCCCACGTGCTGGCTCCGGACCCCGAGGGGAGGCCCGACGCGGGCCCCCTGAAGTACGGGGGGCAGCGGGTGCTGGAATCCCTGGCAAGGAAACTGGGGGTCGAGTCCCCGGGACGATGATAGGATCGGCGTTCGGGAGCGAGGAGGAGGTTCGATGAAGACGACGCTGGACGTGTTGCTGCTGCTGGCCCTGCCCGCCTCGGGCAAGTCGGAGGTCCGCAAGTTCCTGGCATCCCATTCCCCCGAGGAATGCCGGTCGCACTTCTTCCTGGGCCCCACGGTCCAGTTGGACGACTATCCCTACGTCCACCTGATGCGCCGGGTGGACGACGAACTGGAGCGGATGGGCCAGCCCCGGGTGTTCTTCCGGTCCTCGGAAGAGGGGTTCCGGGATCCCCGGGACTGGATCACCCTGATCGAACTGCTGAACGAGGACTGGGCCGCCTTGCATGCCCCCCCGGCCGCCATCCCTCCGCGCTGCGCCGGGGTCCTGCTGGACCGGATCGACGGGGCGGCGGCGAAGGTCGGGATCGATCCCCGCCTGGCCCGGATCCGGGAGGACCGGCGGAGGGTGGTGGAGGAGGAACTGGAAACCGAGAGCCGGATGCTGCTGGAGGATCTCCGCGAAGCGATTCCTCCCTCCCTGGAGGGCCGGACCGTGGTGATCGAGTTCGCCCGGGGAGGACCCGACGGGTCCTCGATGCCGCTGCCCGATCCCCTGGGTTACCGGGCCTCGCTGCAGCGCCTGGCGCCGGACCTCCTGTCGAAGGCGGCCGTGCTCTACATCTGGGTCACCCCCGAGGAGTCCCGGCGCAAGAACCAGGAACGGGCCGACCCCTCCCAGCCGGGGTCGATCCTCCATCACGGGGTTCCGCTGCCCGTGATGCTCGGGGAGTACGGCTGCGATGACATGGAATGGATGATCGGCCAGTCGGACCGCCCGGGCACCCTCCGGGTCGAGGCCCACGGGCGCACCTTCCACGTGCCCGTGGCCCGCCTGGACAACCGGGTCGACCGGACCACCTTCGTCCGGGGGCCGAGGAACCAGTGGGACGGGCAGGCCGTCGAAAGCCTCCGGGCCGCCCTCCACGGCGCCCTGGAATCGCTCGTCTCGACCCCCCGGGAGTGAGGGGCCACCCGGCCCGGCGTCCGCCCCGGGAAGAATCCCGGCTTCAGCGGGAGGCCGCTTCGGCCTTCTGGATCAGCGCCTTCCAGCGGAGGCAGGCCACGGTCCGGGACCCGCCGCGACAGGCCCGGGCCTTCTCCCGTCCCAGGACCGGCCCCAGGGCCCGCAGACGGGATCGGACGTCCTCGAAGAACACCGAGTCCTGGGGGATCGAGAACAGGGCCTGCAATGCCGCTTCCAGCCTGCCTTCCGCCTGGTCCCGATCCGAGGCGGCCAGGGTCTCCGCCGCCCGGCGTTCCCTTGCCAGCCGGTTCTCGATCCGCACGGCCGCCGGGTCCAGGGGATGGGCGGCGAGCACCTCCCGAACCAGCCGTTCGGCGTCGTCGATCCTTCGCTGGTCCAGCATCCGCCGGGCCTCCTCGATCGTCCCGGCGACGTCCCGGGATCCTTCCCCCGTGCCCTGCCCCGCCGCCTCGGGTCCCGGCCCGGCACCGTGCATCTCGGTTGCCTGCATCGCCGGGTCGGGTCCCGGCGGACCGCCCGGGACGGGGGCGTTTGACGCCCCGGCCGACGTTCCGTCCCCGGAGGTCCCTCTGGCGAACCACCAGGCGGCCCCGCCGGCGGCAAGAACCGCGGCGGCCAGGACCGCGATCCCCAGCCGCCAGGCCCACCGGAGACGCGCCCGGCGGCTCCGGATCGTCCCGGCCTCGGGCAGTTCCACCAGGAACTCCACGTCCCCGAACCGGAGGCGATCCCCGTTGGCCAGTTCCCGGGCCCGGATGCGGGAATCGTTCACGAAGACCCCGTTCGCGCTGTCGAGGTCCTCGACGATCACGGAGCCGTCCATCCGCACCAGCAGCCGGGCATGGTTCCGGCTGACCGAGGGGTCCAGCAGCACCAGGCCGCAGTCCCTTCCCCGGCCCACCATCATCACGTCCTGGGACACCTCGGTCACCTGGTCCCGCACTCCCGGACTGCGACCCACCAGGCGCATCCGCAGCGCTTCCGCCGCCGGAGCCCGGGGCCCACGGACCCGGATCCGGAACTCCCCGATCCGCAGCACATCCCCGTCCTCCAGAATCCGCGGCTCCTGAACCCGGTGGTCCCCGATCCAGATGCCGTTGGAGGAACCGAGATCCTCCAGGACCAGGCGCCCCCTCTGGATCGAGAAACGGGCGTGCCGGCGAGAGACGCTCTCGGAGGGAAGGACCAGGTCGCACTGCCGGCTGCGCCCGGCCACCAGGATGCCGTCGAGGATCTCCCGCTGGTCCGAGACGACCCCCAGCCGATCCTCGACGATCAGCCACCAGCCCGACGGGTCGGCCATTGCAGGAATCCCCAACGCCGGCGATCGCCCGGATCTACCCGGGAGACCGCAGGCTCGCCAGGCGGCAGCCGCCAGCCGGAACCGTCTCCAGGCAGGCCACCTGCCGGACCATCCGGCGGGCCATCGACCGGGCCCCGTTCTCCGGGAGACCGGGGATTGCCAGCATCAGCATCGCTTCCAGGTGCGATACCGGAGAGGAGTCCCCGTCTCCCGCGGACCAGCCCGCCAGGAGTCCGCTGCCCGACAGGGACTGGCGGGCCAGCAGGGGCAGGTCGTCCACCTGGAGGTCCACCGCGACCACCAGGTCCGGCCGCAGGGAAGCCAGCAGGGTGGCTCCGGCGGGGCCCATTTCGGCCAGGGCCCGCCGGTCGAGCCGGATCAGGCCCGATCCGGCCTCGGTGCCGCCGGGGCCTCCATCGAGCACCGCCACGCGGAAGTTCCCCGGCAGGGTCGAAAGCAGGGCCATCGCGAACCCTCGCCTCTGGGCGGGAGTGCCTCCCAAGAGGGCGACTCCCTGTCGATCCAGGATCGACTGCCGCAACAGGTCGGCCTCCGGCTGGGGCACCCGGCCCTCCGAGATCCATTCGGACCAGGCGGGGTGCTTCAGCAGGCACCGCTCGACCCGGATCACCCGGCCCCCGACCGCAACCGGTGGATTGACCACCTGGAGGGAGAAGCCTTCCATCAGAGTGGCCTGCACGAATGCCTGGCCCAGGGCCTCCCGGGGAAGTCCGGCCAGGGTCGCCAGCCGTTCCAGGACCCGGTCCTGCCCCTCCCGGGACGAGAAGCCCTTGGCGATCCGATCCACCCGGTCGCCCCGGCAGGCCAGCACCTGGTCCTTCCCGATGGTCATCATTCCGTGGAGGGTCTCGTCGGCCAGCAGTTCCTCGAAGGGGCCCAATCCGAGGAACTCGTAGAGCAGGTCCTGGGTCACCTCGTAGGGGTCCACCTCCGGACCGATGCGGCCCTCTCGCCGGAGCCGGTCCACCAGGCGCATCACCCCGTCCGAGAGGCGCTGCCAGGCCTCGTCGGTGATCTCGTGGGTCGCCGGGTCGATCCCCGCGAAGACCGAGTTCCTCGCGGCTTCCGCCAGGAGTTCCATGGCCTTCACGTACCGCTCGGGAGCCGTCAGGTCCCCGGCTTCCAGGGGTCGGCGGGACACGG
>Ga0302250_1001894_pt1 | contig 14268 bp, 10 predicted proteins | sample AAG_RA_Asp_MG_FD_193536 | JGI IMG/M metagenome (GOLD analysis project Ga0302250, IMG submission 193536) | Enriched activated sludge microbial communities from anaerobic digester in WTTP, New Holstein, Wisconsin, United States - AAG_RA_Asp | ecosystem: Engineered > Bioreactor > Anaerobic >... | reverse complement strand
ATTCAGCAGGGCCAGCATCAGGACAAGCTCCTGGTCATGCCTGTTCAGCGCCGATGAAATCTGCTGCAACCTTTCGTTGACAAAGACCTCTACCGCACGCACCTTCTCTGCCGGAGCAGAGCTTACAACCGAAATTTCCCGTTCCAGCAGTTTTAACTGGTGAGTAGCCTTCAAAGCAAAATCCCCGAAAGTTCTAAATTCCTTCCAGCCTGCCGATAATTGCGTCAAAACGGGACTTCAACTGTTCACGTTCAGTTCTGAATTTCTGATTTTCTTCTTTCAAAACTGCATGTTCATGCTTTAATGCGTTATATTTGTCAAGAAGGTCATCTACCCTTCTTTCCAGCGTTTCAAAAAGGTCATTATCCACAACTAGCGACCTCCTTTCGAGAGGTTGCATTATAGGCACCGCCCCCGGCGAAGTCAAGCCATAATTGACTGAAATTGCGGGGTTCCGCGGACATTACCCCTCTAATGAAACAGCGTTTCTATAGCTGAAAAAGTGCCTCCGTAAACTCCTGGGGATCAAAATCCCTCAGATCGTCAATGGATTCGCCGACGCCGATGTACCTGACCGGCAAAGCAAACTCATGGCTAACCGCAACCACGATGCCCCCCTTGGCGGTGCCGTCAAGCTTGGTCAGCGCAATGCCGGTCACACCGGCCGCCTCTTTGAACAACTTCGCCTGAGACAGCGCATTCTGGCCGGTTGCTGCATCAACCACCAGTAAGGTTTCGTGGGGGGCGTCGGGAATCTCACGGCTGATGACCCTGCGGATCTTCTTCATCTCCTCCATCAGATTCACCTTGGTATGCAGACGTCCTGCCGTATCAACGATCAGGACATCAACCTCTCTCGCCAGAGCGGCCTTACACGCATCAAACACCACTGCAGATGGATCGGCCCCTTCCTTGTGGCGTATCACATCCACACCGGAGCGCTCACCCCAGGTAACCAGCTGTTCGGCCGCGGCCGCCCGGAACGTATCCGCCGCCGCCAGCAACACCTTTTTCCCCTCCGCATTGAAACGAGCCGCCAGTTTGCCGATGGTGGTCGTCTTGCCTACGCCGTTGACACCAATCACCAACAGCACAAATGGACTGCCGGCAGCAATATTAAGCCGCGCATGGTGGGCATTCAGACGCTGGAGAATCTCCTCCTTCAACACCTGCCTCAGCGCCTCACCATCTTTCAGTTCATTTCTGCCCAGACGCTGCTCCAGCGTCCTGATCAGCTCCACGGTTGTCTTGACGCCAATATCAGAGGTAATCAGAATCTCCTCCAACTCCTCCAACGTATCGGCATCAATTTCCTTTTTACCCAGCACCAGCGCATCAATGCGACCAACCAACCCTTCCTTGGTCTTCTGCAGGCCGTTTTTCAGCCTTTCAAAAAAACCCGGCTTGTCCCTGTATCCGCCCTGAGGACTTGGAGAGGACAGTTGCGCGGTTTCAGCCAGGTCTCCGCCATCTGCATGCTCAACCATTTTATCTTCTGCGTCTGAAACAACACCGATGCGCTCCATCAGGCCGCGGAAAAACCCTTTCTTTTCCTGATCCGACATCAAACCTCCTTCCTGATCTCTGCCAAGGCCTCTCTGAAACGTCTCCGGGCAATCGACAGCGGGCAGCTCCGGTCAATCCCCAACACCAGCGCATAATCACTGTCAATGCTGCCGATAATCAGATGCACCCCCGAGGAGCTGATCACGATTTCCTCAACCTGATCAGGCACAGTGCCGTTCTTGTGCACCTCGCGGAACGCATCAAGAATAATCACCTTGTGAGCGGCAATAAACTTGATTTCATACGGGTCGCAGTGGCAATAATCCAGCACCGCCTCTCCCTCCCAGTCCACCATGATCGCACCGATAGACTTGGGAATGCTGTTGACCAGTTTTTCCAGTACAGCCTCAATTGACATCCTAAAAACCCCCTATAATCCGGGACTGGTAACTCGGGACTGATAAAATCAGTTCACGGTCAGACATCAAAGTTGACAACTATGAACTAATCTCCAATAACCACTTTACGGCACCCCGGTCCCGGCCTCTAATGCAATCGTACAGACACCACCTTGGACGCCCCCGGCGTCTCCATGGTAATACCATAAAGCATATCCGCCACCTGCATGGTGGTCTTGTTATGGGTAATCACAATAAATTGTGATACCGAGCTCATCTCACGGACCATCTCATTGAAACGCCCGATATTGGCATCATCCAGCGGCGCATCCACCTCATCCAGCAGACAGAACGGCGTCGGCTTGATCAGGAAGATGGAAAAGATCAGTGCAACAGCGGTCAAGGCCTTCTCTCCACCGGACAACAGGGTGACATTCTGCAGTTTCTTGCCCGGGGGCTGCACAATGATATCAATGCCGGTCTCCAGCAGATCCTCTTCGTTGGTCAGACGCAACTCGGCCTGCCCACCGCAGAACAGACGAGGGAATACCTCCTGAAACTTGGCGTTGACCTGATTGTAGGTCTCCTGAAACCTCTGACGGGTAGTGCGGTTGATCTTCTGAATGGCCTGCTGCAGGCTGCGCATGGACTCTTCAAGATCATCCTTCTGGGCCGCCAGAAATTCAAAGCGCTGTTCCATTTCTGCGCACTCCTCAATGGCCATCAGATTCACCTCGCCCATCTCATCCAACAGGCGCTGTAGTTCAACCTTGCGCTGCCTGCGTGCCTCCTCGTCAAAGTCAGACCTTTCAAGCCGCTGCAGCGCCTCCGGCATGGATATCCGACTGCGCTCAAGGATGCCGCGCTCCAGACTCTCCGCCTGCAGACTTAGCGTTGAAAACTTCAGATTCAGTTCTGCCTGTGTCTGACGCACCTCATCCTTGGCGTCGCGGGCCTGCCGGGCGGCCTCCTCGCAGCCGGCCAGACGTTCCTGGGCCGCATCATGGGCACTCCTGACTTCAGCAAGCCGCTGTTCTGCAACGACATGCTGCCGCACAATCGTCTCCATTTTTTCAGCACCGGCAACAATCGCCTCCTGCAACTGCTCGCGCTCCTTGACACTTTTTTCCAGCTGTTCCCTGTCGCTACCGATCCTGCGGGTCAGGTCGCCCTGCTGCTTTTCAATATCGGCAATGCTGCGCTGACAAGATTCGTGCTGTTCAGTCAAAGTCGCTACCTGTACTCTGATGAGCGTCACCCGTTCCCGCGCCACAGCCAGTGATTGGCGCCGTTCCTCCAGCTCACCTTTCAGGCGGTTGACGGATTCCTCCAGCTCTTTGGATGCAGCAGCGCACTCAGCACTTTTTTCACCGCAAATCTTCAGCTCTGCCTCAAGCCCTGCCCTTTCCTCCTCAAGCGTCTCCCGCTCCATGCTCTGCAGAGAAATCCGCTCTTCCAGGCGCTTCAACTCATCAACGGCCTGCTGCCGGTCCTTGCGCAGACCTGCCAGCTTAAGCTCGCCCTGATGCATGTCGGCGGAAAGCGCCTTGAGGCTGTCGGCGGCCTCCTGCAGTTCCTTTCTGACACCATCTCTTTCACCTTCAAGCTGCTGCACATCCTGCCCCAGACGTTCCGCCAGCTGCTCAAGCTCACGGATCTCACGCTTTTTATGGATAATGCCCTTCTGCACCGGTTCCGAAGAGCCGCCACTGACTAGTCCGCCGTAAGCAACAATGTCACCTTCCGTCGTCACAAAACACAACTCCGGATAACGGCGGGACAGCTCAATAGATGCAGCAAGGGAGCTGGTCAGCATGACCGGCGCAAGCATGCGCAGTATCAGAGCCGCATGAGGACCGGAAACCTTGACCAGTCCGGCCAATGGTTTTGCACCTGCAATGTCCGGCACATGCGCTTGCGCGCCTTCGCAGGGAAGCGCCAGACCCGCCCGGCCGGCATTACCCTTTTTGAGGAAATCCAGCGCAGCCAGCACGTCTTCTGTGCAACTGCAGGCAACAGATTGCAGCCGATCCGCCAGCACAGCCTCAAAAGCGGCCTCCAGTTCAACCGGCACTTCAACCGCATCAGCCAGCACCCCGGTAAAACGCGCCCCAAGTTCGGCTGACCGCATCAGCGTCCTGACACCCTGACCATAGCCAGCAAATTGCGTCTCCAGCTCCTGTAGCGAATGCAGGCGCGACGCTGCGCGGGTCAGCTCATCCCGGCGCGACTGCCAGCTCTTTTCAAGGCCGGCCAGCTGCGTCCGCAAAACATCCTCTCGGCCCCGCAAAGTTGAAATTTCTGCCTTCAACTCCTCGCTGTCAGCCTGCTCACGCCCCAGATCCACATCCAGTTCCTTAATGCGCCGGCCAACCAGTTCATAGCGTTCCGCCAGCTGTATCCCTTCACGGGCGCTCCGCTCCACGCGATCCGCCAGTACCGTCAACCTTTTCTGGGCGGTTTCGAAACGGTTTTTAAACTGAGCCGCCTCAGACAAACCGGCGAACAGTTCACGACGCCGGGCCTCCAGCATGCGCCCCAACTCTTCTTCCGCCTGTTGATGTCCCAGTAGCGCAGACTCTTCAAGCTGCAGTTCCTCGCGTCTTGCATGCACCTCTGCCGCAGAAGCTTCACGGCGTATTTCCAGTGCATCACGCTGTTCAACAGCTTCTTTCAGGCGCAACTCCAACTCGCCAATCTCCGACTCAAGCCGGGCCATGCGTCCAGTCAGCGCGTCAAGCTCCTTGCGCTGAAATTCAAGCGCACTTTCAACTGCACCGGATTCGCCTTTCAGTCGGTAGATATCCTCCTGAGCGCTCCCCAGCTGCCTTTCTGCTTCTGCCAGTTCAAGGCGCAGCTGTTCCAGCCTGGTTTCGGCAACCGTGGATGTTGCAAACACCGAACGCAGCCGTTCGTTCAGGGCTGCCAGGGCGCCTTCAGCCTGCCGGCGCTGCTCCAGCACATCTTTGTATTCCACGGCACTGAACAGCAGTTCGATTTCACGCAGCTCATCACGGTACTCTCTGAACTTCTCCGCTTTTCTGGCCTGGCGCTGCAACACGCCCAACTGCCGCCTGATCTCACCCAGCACATCGGAAAGCCGGACCAGATTCTGGCGGGTAGCTTCGATCTTTTTCAAGGCCAGTTGCTTACGCGACTTGAATTTGGTAACCCCGGCGGCCTCCTCGATCAGGAAACGCCTTTCTTCCGGTCTGGCATGCAGCACCATGCCAATCTTGCCCTGCTCAATAATGGAATAGGCCCGGGTGCCAACGCCGGTATCCATGAACAGCTCGGTTATATCCAAAAGTCTGCAGGGAGTTTTGTTGATCAGGTAGTCACTGTCCCCGTCACGATAAAGACGGCGGGTCAGCTGAATTTCTGAAAATTCCAGATATTTAGCGGGTGCGCGGCCATCTTCGGTGGAAAACACCAGGGTAACCTCAGCCATCCCCAACGGCTTGCGCGTTTCACTGCCGGCAAAAATCACGTCTTCCATGGCCTTGCCACGCAGATTCTTGGCTGACTGTTCGCCCATGCACCAGCGAATCGCATCAACCACATTGGATTTACCGCACCCGTTGGGACCGACCACGCCGGTCACACCTTGCTGGAAATCCAGCACAACCTTGTCGGCAAAGCTTTTAAATCCGCATATTTCTAGACGCTTGATTTTCATAAACGTGGTACTTTAGCAGACAGTGAAACAAAGTTGAAGAGGAGATGTAAGTAAGCCTGTTTTTTGTTCAGAAACAACCGGTTGTGCCCGATAGACATATTACCGGCCGTTTTCCCTTGCATGGAAATGACGTCGATACAGGGAGGGAGGAAAGAATGATCTTCAGAATTATACTGGGCTTTACCGTTGTCTTGCTGACAACACAGGCTTGGGCCGGTGACATTGTCACGCTTGCTGGTTGCACCAACCGCGTGTTCAGAGAGATCAACACCACCCGTAAATGGTCAGGTCAGCCGCCTGCCGCTTGTAGCGCCAGAGTGGCAGTAGAGAAACGCGACGATGGCATCTTTGTAACAGCCTGGCGATTCAGAAACGGCCCCTCAGGCTGGGAGCGTACTGCCTTCTCCGGGGCCATGGGCTTTGCAGAGGTGGCCAGCAGAAAAGAACTGACCAGGGCAGAGCGCGAACTACTCAACCGCGCCGCGAGACTGGAGCGATGCCTGCACTCCATACTCGCTGCCAACGATCCACTGGAATGCCGTGACCGCGCAACCAAAAGCTACCTTGCCGGAGAAGCAACCGGCATGGAAACCGACCGCATCATCTGGCTGGATGACAACGGGCGCCATGCCGTTGCCGGCTACACCAGGGGCAATACGTCATCATCGCCTGTACCGCCTGCCGACCTGTTTGGGGGTGAAAGGGTGCTGCCCGGGATTATACTGAACCTGCACATGAGGTAAAAACAGCGTTTCTTGCAATAGTTTATATTTCAGCAGTGTTATCCGGTTAGGTAATTGCAGTAATACTAATCCCCTGCCTTATCCCCTCACCCCGTCCCTCTCCCTCATGGAGAGAGGGCAAGGGAGAAGGTGCCTCGAAGGGGTGGATGGGGGGGGGCAACAAACCTGACATTACTGATATTTCAGAACGTTTGCTCGGCAGCAACGGAAACCCTGTAAATCTCATCAAGCCGATCCGCAACTTCAACAAACGCCTTCAGCACCCTGGGGTCAAAATGCCAGGGCAGTGTCCTGCCATCCCCCCTGGTAATGATATCCACGGCAGTAGCATGGTCATAGGCCTTTTTATAGACTCTCGCATTCCGCAGGGCATCATATTGATCCGCAATACAGACAATGCGCGCCTCCAGAGGAATCTGCTCGCCGCGCAAGCCATATGGATAGCCACTGCCGTCCCAGTGTTCATGATGCGAAACCGCTATGCTGGCGGCCATCTGCATGCGGCTGTGCCCCCCGATGATCATCGGACCGTAAATGGTATGCTGCTGGATCAGCTTCCACTCCTCACTACTTAGCTCGCCCGGCTTCTTCAGAATCGACGACGGCACATGGATCTTGCCGACATCATGCAACGCCGCCTGAATCCTGAGCATGTTGACAAACCCGTCATCAAGATCCATCCGGATTGCCAGTTCAGCACAGAAATCACCGACACGCATTACATGCGCCCCGGTATCTTCATCATTGGCCTCAGAGGCACGGGCCAGGGCGAACACCATGTAATCAAAAGCAGACTGGGTGTCCTTTATCTGTGCTGCCAGTGATTTGAGAAACAGGCTCTGCATGACAACATGATTCAGCACCTCGGCATAATGGGAGGTAACATTTCTTTCATAGTTCACGGCAATTATACAGAAGCTGTCACTGGCATACCGCACCATGTTGGAGATCGGCATCAGGTATTTTTCCAGCTCGGCAACAAAATCAGACACATTGGAGCTTTCATCGTACTCGTTGTAAAAAGACATTTCCGGAAAAGCAGAGCGGGTAAAAGCCACCTTTTGATGCAGGTTCATCAGCATATCGCTGCGCGAGACCCTTTCAGCACGCATGTCATAGCGATACCACCGGCAAATGTCATCCTCCTTTACACCAACCACCACCACTTCAGGGCTGTCATCCAGGCTGGACAGTTTGCGCATGATCTGGTCCACCATCATGTCGATCTTTTCCATAAACACAAATGTTGACGGATCAAAGCCGTTAAACATCTGCTCACCGTAGGATGTCAGCCTGGCAATATGACGATAAGCGTAATTGAGCTTGTCATCCAGTTCCTTGACCCTGAGCAACATCCTGATTCTGGCCAGCACCTCGTCACGATCAAAAGGCTTGGTGATAAAATCCTCTGCACCGGCTTCAATACCGCGTATACGATCCCTTTTATCCTTGGCGCCGGTCAGCATTACCACCGGAATATTTCGCAACCTCTCCTTGGCCTTGATTCTGGTGCAGAGCTCAAAACCATCCATCTCCGGCATCACCACATCGGACAGCACAAGATCAACCGGCTGACTGGCGAGTACCTCCAAGGCCTGCCGGCCGTTGCACGCAATAACCACCTTGAAGCCGGCTGGCACGAGCATAAACTCCAACAGACTCTGGATTGTTTGTTCATCATCAACACAAAGTATTGTGGGACTGCGTCTGTTCATAAAACCTGCCAGCGCGCTGAATTGACAACATCCTGATTATTAATGGCCAAATTGCGGAAATGCGGAAACCGGTTTCCAAGTTGATGTTTTAAGGCTACCACAGTTGAGAAGTTTTTCCATGAGAAGTAAAAATCGTGGAGATAAAAGATGAGCCTCTTGCAAAATGTCATGAGGAAGCCGGGATACACGGCGCAAGCGAGCGAAAAAGCGAGGCGTACACTGATGTACGTTGAGCTTTTGAGTGAGCGGCAACAAAGTAGACCGGCTCCGCAATAGTTTTGCAAGTGGCTCAGATGAGTAATAGTTTGAATCTGGGGGGAATCTTAACAGTTAGAGGCTCGGCTATACCGTAAGAGTACCGCACTCAAATTGGATCAATTGAGGAGAATCCTGGCTGGTATTGCGAATCATTAATCGCTGATGTGCCTTCTGGCAGGCATTGCCTTTATCGCAAACCATTGAGATATCATGCAGGCCACTTGTACAGACAAATGAACGCAACTCTATCCCTGTGAAATTTTCAGCCTTGAAAACTCCATCAAGAAACACTTTGCCTTTTCCGGGACAAGCTACTTTAAAATATTCCATGATATATCCAGACAGAATTTATGTACCAGGGGTCAGACGACAAAACACGATGTTGCACGCATGCTTATTGAAGCACAACGCCAACCTGCAAGCGTTGCCGACCGTATCTGAATGTGCAGCAAACGCGTTTGTCGCTGTTGATAAGCGATTCACACCCTTCTGCACTACCTATAAATACTTCAGGTTCAGAAAGCTTGAATTTTTTGTTCATCGGCGAAAAAAACAGTCTGATCTCACTGCCGAGAATATGTACGATCTCCGTCACCGCATCACCAGCATGATCCAGAAGAGAATCTTCTTCACATCCCCTGAAACGGCCAGCAAGAAATGACGCAAAAGGCTCGGAACAGCGCGCCCAGATGATCCCACTGCAGGCACCGTCAAAACACAAGACCGCCGTTACCGGGTTAATCAACTCCGCATGTTCATCATGGGGAATGTGTTCAAGTTCACTGCCGATAAGCACCGAGGAAAAATCTGCTATACTCAGCTTGATGCGCTCAATCAAATCTTCCGCTTCAACCCTCAGCTTCAGCGTACCAACACCAGAAAGTTTGTTCAAATGCATGCAGCTCCATCCCCTGCCAATATCAGGCATCCAGTTTTTTACCGCCTCTGATCCTGTTCTGTAGTGCCTTTTCACCGGCCTGGTAGCCATGTTCACTCAGCGTGAACGAAAAATCACCATAGGGCTGCAGGAATCTCCGCATCAGCAGGCGTACAAACCCGGCGCTGAATTCGCGGGAAGTATAGCCAATACTCTGGCAGTCCTCCTGAAGCTGTGCAATATCCACAACATGCCCTATCGGCTGTTGTCGCATACGCAATGCAACAAGAATCACCGACTCAACATGCTCCAGACGCCCCTCTTCCGGTGCATCACCAAACTCATATCCATAGCTGACCATATCCATAACATCCTCCATCACTAGTTCATCTCTCCTGTTTAAACACATTCATGGCAAAGCAGGTAAATACCATTACATTTTGGATGCCAGCATGGGCAGACAAGCCGGTTTTTTTATTTGGGCCACAAATATTGCAGCAAATACAATGAGTTAAGGTTTTGCAATGAGATTTGGTGATCTACCAAAGGACAACAGATGATGAAAATTTTGGGGAATTAAACGCGCGAATGTTTGTAAAACTTTTTTACAGGAGAAGAGATCACAGCCTAAAATCCAATAAAATCAAGCATAAAGCACATTTGTAACATTATTTTACACCCCAACATCTTTTACTTTAAACCGCTAAATTAAGGAAGAAATGTGGATTGTAAAATTCCTTTACAGTCGACTGTTCGTGAACTTCCGCCAGCCAGGACATAATCCGGATCAACTACCGCAGCTCAATATCCTGACGCACTATAGTTTCCAGCGTGGCATCATAAATTGCCTTGCGGCAATCCACCCCGTCAATAGCACCGGTGCGCAACCGCCGCAGAAAACGGCAGCCGCCGAAGCAGAGCGGCAGATATGCACAGTCCAGGCACTCGTCAGTTTTCCAGACATCACAGTTATGGGTAGTCCTATAGTCTGTCACTCCGTTTGCCAATGTCCCAACACACAATTCATTATCTCCCATGAAAGCCGGGCACTTGAACAATCTGCCATCGTAGCCAACCACAAAATCGCTATTAGACTCCACCATGCAGCCTGATGGCCTGGGCTTGGGCGCATTGAAGCCACGCTTGAGTATCTCGCCGCGCAGATACAAACCGGCCTCGATCATCCACGGCTCGTCCGAGGCCGCACAGACGGAGTTGCAATCTCCGCTTACACTGCCGTCCGCCTTGGGAAACACTGGAAAGAAACCGACAGCGGAAAAAGTGTCGGGAGCTATTCCCTCCTGCATCAACAAATCAAGCATTTCCGGATAGCGGCTGTAGTTATCGCGTGTATAGTTACCGCCAAGCTCTATGGCTAGCAGCCCCCGGATATCCTTGATGTTGCCGACTATGGTGTCAAAACTTCCCTTGCCAGAGACAAAGGGCCTCTGCATGTCGTGAATATCTGGCGGGCCGTCCAGGGTCGTCCTGACGCAGATTAAACCCAATGGCAGCAACTCCTCCACAACCTTGCGGGTAAGCAAGGTAGCGTTGGTAATAATGGAAAAAGAGAATTCAACTCCGTATTCCGGCGCCTTGGCACTAAGGCCGCCGGCTATTTCCTTCAATCTTGGCAGAGCCATCAACGCCTCGCCACCGTAAAAATCAATTTTCACATCCTGGCCGACACTCATTTTTTCGGAAAGCAGCGTTATCAATAGTTCAGCAGTTTCATCACTCATGGCGAATCGACCGCGGAAAGGATCTTCAAAGCAATAGGGACAAGACAGATTACATTCCAGAGTCAGCGTAACCAGCACCGTGAAAGGGCGCTTCATTTTATTATTCCGCACAAAGGTCTCCAAAACCTCCGCACGCTCGGCGCCACGATCGTACACCAGCACCCCCATCTTCACCAGGGTGTCCCTTTCATTTTCATTCAACTCGCCATTGCCACAGATCTTTGACCAAAGCGCCTCGGACAGCTCAAGCACCGCGCAGCGCCGTGTAGCATATAGCAGAATCCGCCCCGGCTTCTCCGGAGGGCGGTAGACCTTCAAATATCGCGAAAGCTCCATCGGAATTCCTTTTTAAAAGAAAAGAACGGGGAGGAATGCTTCTCCTCCCCGACTTTCACAGCTAGTTGATCTTTACAGGACCAGTTGTACATTTACAAGTTTGCATTGCCTGAACATCTTCCCCATCATCCAACACCATCAAATCCTGTTCTTCACGCATCCGCTTCACCTCCTCACACTAAAAGAATGGTGCTGCAAACATAACTGATATTAATAAAGGTATGCCAATTGCATGTCAAGTCCCGAAAAATCACTGCTTTTAATGAAAACAACTGGACAAAACTGATTTTCGCTTGCTAATATCCGGTCAGGAATAAGCCATGACAAAATCCGACATCAAACATACCGTCAGCATTATTCTCGCAGCAGTTGCGCTCTGCTGCACCTTTTTCGGTGGCATTGCCCTTGCCGAGGAAGAAGAGGAAGACGCCCTTGCCCTTTACAGCGGCTGGCAGGAACAGTCTTCCAGCGCATCCCGCTCTCCCAAACCGCTCTCCCAGACTGCCGAAAACACCAGCATTATCACATCTTCAGAAATAGACGCACTCAACGCCCATACCCTGGCCGACGTATTAGCTACCATCCCTGGCATACAGACACAATCTTATGGCGCTGCTGGCAGTTTTACCTTGACCCGTATCCAAAGCGCTGAAGAGTATCATGTACTTGTACTGGTCGACGGCGTACCGTTAAACACCTTGGGCGAAAATGCCTCCGATGTCGCCATGGTACCGGCAAGAATTATCGAGAGGGTGGAAGTCATCAAGGGTGCTGCCTCTGCATATTGGGGCCAAGCCCTCGGTGGGGTGATTAACGTTATCACCAAGTCGCCTGAAAAACGCACCATAAGCGGTAGTGCCACCTCATCTATCGGCAGCGGCACAACCAGCGACAACAGCCTCGAACTTAGTGGCACGGTAAACAAGCTGGGTTATTACGTTTCCGGCGGCTACCTGGGATTCAAGGATATCCCTCAAAACATCAACACCTTTTCCAACAATGTCTATTCAAAACTAACCTACGAGTTGCCAAATGGCGGTTTGGTATGGGGCACTTTCAGCCGCAGCCACGCCAACCGCACAAATTTGTATGTTCCATCTTGGGATTTACGGGAAAAACAACAAACAACATATACGTACGCGACCCTCGGCATACGCAGCAAACTGACCGAGCGGCTTGAGTTGGAAGTCACGGGGCGCCATGGGTATCGCGCATTCAACACTGTCGACACCCAAATCAGTGACGGCGCCCCATGGCTAGGCTTCCCTCCGCTGACAACCAGGGAAAAGGTCTACGGCGGCAGCGCCAAACTGACTTGGCGTGGTGAGAACAACCTACTGGTGGCAGGAAGTGACTATGATCACGCTGAGCTATCCGCAAGCGGGACTCAGCAGGATGTATACACCCCGGCATCTAAAACATTGGATCGCTGGGGTGCGTTCCTTAACGACACCATAACCCTTGGCAAGCTCACCCTGATTCCAGGCGCGCGCTTCGACCGCAGCAGCACCAGCAGCACGCCTGATCAGTTCAGTCCTTCATTCGGGGCAACATACAAACTCTCCAATGACACCCTTATTAGAGGCTATACAGCACGAGGCCACGGCCTGTGGGCATTATCGTTCAACAACCCGCCAATTCAGAAAGTTTGGACTTCACAGGTCGGCATCGAAACCTCCATTGTTCCCTATCTGTGGCAAAAACTGACCCTATTCCGCAACGAAACTTGGGATATCAACAGCTCGCTGGACCGCCGTATTGCCTTGGGCACGGAATACGAAATCCGCACAACACCGGTTTACAACACATCCATCGGCGCAGGATACACATTCACCGACACAAAGCTGACAGTAACCAACACTCCCGTTTATGGCATACCAAGACACACCGTTCAGCTGGCCTTGCGTTATAACGACGGCACCTTCCGCGGAGCCCTGACCGGCAGACATATATTCTGGAATGCAAATCCGACGGACAACGCGAAATATCAAGGGATGACATGGGACCTGCATCTGGGAGCAAAGGTCTGGAAACAGAACGACAACTCTCTGGAACTGTTTTTTTCAGCACGTAATATATTCAACGGTTCCCAAACCCAGTTTTCTCCAGAATTAATACCCTACCCAGGCCGCTGGTTTGAGGGCGGGGCGAGGTGGCGGTTTTGAGATTATTCATCCATCTCATAGCCCTCCTGGCGCTTTTGTTCCCGGCCATGGCCGAGGCCTACGATGTGCTGATCATTCAAAGCAGTCGCAACGCGGCCTACGAAGACGCGCTGAAAGGCTTCCGCAGTGTTCACCGCACATCGGAACGCCTGATCGTGATGAGCGATTACAGCGAAGTTGATGTAGTGCGCATAGTTCGAGAAGACCAGCCAAGGTTGGTACTTGCCGTTGGCGACAGCGCCCTCAAGGCCGCGCGCATGGTACGCCATATCCCGGTAGTTTCAATGATGGCGTTGCGAGCAGCTGAACTGCGCTCCAGCGCAGCAAACATCACCGGTATTGATATGCAGATCAACCCCAGGGCATACCTGTCGTTGTGCCGCAGCATGAAAGCCAGAAAAGTCGGCGTGGTCTACCATCCGGCCAAAAGCGGGGCGTATATCCGCAAGGCACGTATGGAAGCAGAACAGATGGGCATCGAACTAATTCTGCGCGAAGTACGTCTGCCCAAGGGTACACCAAAGCAGCTGGCATCACTATCAGGCAAGGTAGACGCATTATGGATGCTGCCCGATCCGTTCGCCGTCACCCGTGAAACTGTGGAAGCCTACTTCCGTTTTGCCCAGTCCGAGAAGATCCCGGTGATTTCGTTTGCAGCTCCCTATCTGGGCATGGGCGCGGCCGCCGTCATCGAAGCCAACCGTGCCATAATTGGCAAACAGGCAGCGGAACTGGCATTTTCACTATTAAATGGCGCTTCCGTATCTGCCACCCCGGTCATACCACCGCGGGCCGCCAGCCTGAAATCAAACCACAGCATCCTGAAAAACCTCGGGCTCAGACTGCCAA
>Ga0302250_1001892_pt1 | contig 14292 bp, 10 predicted proteins | sample AAG_RA_Asp_MG_FD_193536 | JGI IMG/M metagenome (GOLD analysis project Ga0302250, IMG submission 193536) | Enriched activated sludge microbial communities from anaerobic digester in WTTP, New Holstein, Wisconsin, United States - AAG_RA_Asp | ecosystem: Engineered > Bioreactor > Anaerobic >... | reverse complement strand
GAGGATCATGGCAAAGGTGAGCAACAACTGTTCGGGGAGTTCCCGTGAGTACATTCGGCGGATCAGGACTCTTTCAATCAGCCAGCCGACCGCAAACATGATGAGGGTCGCAACGAAAATCGCCGGTATCAGCAGGAGCCCGTTCTGCCCCAGCGCATTACAGAGCCCCTGATAGAGGCTGAACGTTATATAGCCGCCCAGCAGCCACAGGGTGGCATGGGCAAAATTGAGAATATTCATTACCCCGAAGATCAGCGACAGCCCGGATGAGACCAGGAAAAGCATCATGGCCCGGGAAAGGCCGCTGAAAAGTTGGATCAGGAAAGAATTGAGATCAGCCGGCATACCTGCATCCTGGATTGTGGACCAAACACGGTCGCATTCAGACGGTCAACCCTCTCCGACCCGGTTAGAACCGGGCCGGAGGGCGGCGGTCAGCTTCTCTTCTTCTGAAGCCGGCGAACCTCATCACAGGTCGGTACCCAAACCTCGTGGCCTTTCACCAGGATCATGGTCTTGGGGTCGAAGATGGGGAACGGGTAGTCGGGAGTATCCACAACCTCACCCACATATGAGTAAGCATCGAGTTGATTGTTGCAGTCGCGCAGGGGGAGCTTGCCGCGGCAGGTGTCCACGGTGGCGCCCGTCAGGGCCTTCCTGACCGCCTCGGTTTCGACCGTCGCCGCCCTGGTGACGGCCTGGTCGAGGGCGTTCAGAGAATCAGCATACATGCACGCAAAATCGTCCGGGTAGTCGTCCTTGCCGAATTTCTCCTGGTAAATCCTGATGTAGCTCTGCATCATCGGATTATCCAGGTGTGCGAAAAACGGACACCGATTCAGGCCGATGATACCACGGGGCAGAGTCTTCCGCTGCTGCATCAATTCCGTTACCGGCAGGAAGACACCCGGGTACGCCACGGATTTGAAAAGCCCGGAAGCTTTGGCCTGCTGGAGAAAGGTCTCATTATCCTTGCCCGCGATAGCCCCAAACAGAAAATCAGGCTTCAGTGACATCACTGCCGTGATGTACGGGGTGAAATCGGTCTCCCCGAGCTTTGCCCAGAGTTCCTTGATCAACTGGGTTTCGGGAGAAATCTCTTTCAGATTATCGACGAACACTTTCTGGGCATCACGCCCCCATTCATAATCCAGGCCGAGGGTTGCGTACTTTTTCCAGCCCTTCTCCTTTATCAGCTTGGCTACCGCCACCGCAGTGGCGCCGGATTGCATCCTGGTGTTCGGGCCGAACATGAAAGTGTAGGGAGTGAAATTTTCGTTCACGATCTTCGAACTATTGCTGGTAGCGCTCAAATACAGGACTTTGTATTCGTGTACGATCTCCTGGACCGCCATCGCCACCGCGCTGCTCCAGCTCCCGATAATCGTCTTCACTTGTTCATTTAGAATGAGTGACCTGGCTTCCCTGGCCCCAACATCCGGTTTGGTCTGGGTGTCACGAAAATGAAGCTCAATCGGGTGCTTGCCCAACAACCCCCCTTTGCGATTGATTTCGGCGGCAATCAGCGGCAGGATCTTGATCGGGCGTTCCGAATAATTGGCGCCGCTGCCCGTAGTCGGCAGCAGGACCCCTATCCTGTAGGGTTCGCCCGCCTGTGCTCCGGCAAACCTGGGGATCATCGTCATGACGCCCGCGGCAATGGATGTGATGATGAAATCCCGACGGCTGACAGCGCGCTTCACGATCTCAAGATTGTCTTTCCATGCTCCTCTCTCATCACCAGTCATGACTATCTCCTTCTTTGATTTGTGGAAAATTCTCCCGCCCGGGTTTCGTGCCGGAAAGCCTTTCTTCACAATCGCAAGGCTGCGATCAGGAGCTTTCCGGCGGCTTGTATATGTGACTTGATGACTTCGGTTGCTTTCATGATATCTCTATCCTCGATAGAGTTATAAAGCAGCCAGTGCTCGTCGTTGAAATGGTCGATATGAGGAGTCAAATGGACTACATTCAAGATGAAGTAAATACTATCGTAGAAGGTCTTGATCATTGAAATAAAATAGTCGTTCTTGCTCATTACCGCGATTTGCATGTGAATTGCCGTATCGAGTTCCCATCTCTTTCTGTCATAGATGGGTTCCTGATGGTTTTGATACAGGGTTATTCTCTCTTTCAACCTGCTCAAATCTTCAACACTTCGATGCTTCACCGCATATTCGATGGAGATCACCTCCAGGCGTTCCCGCAGGTCGAATATCTGCTCGGCCTCCCCCGCGCTGACCTCTTTCATGAAGAACCCCCGGTTCTTCTTCGAGACCACGAACCCTTCCTGTTCGAGCCGCATGAGACCGTTGATGATCGGGGTCTTGCTCATCCCCAGAATCTCTTCCAAATCGCGATAGATGAGCTTCTGCCCCGGAGACAGTCTCTGGTTGACAATGAGCTGCTTAATTGACTGATATGCTTCCATATTCTTATTTGTTTCAGTCTCTTCCATAACTGCTCTTGCTTCAACCTCCCTGGAAAGCACCCGCCCCTGCCCGGAAAGCAGGAACGCCACGCCAAGAAACGATCACATATCGTATCTAGAATCTGATCCAATTTATCATACGATTCTTCCCCCTTGTCAACTTTTTTTTCGAGCCGTGCTTGGGAAGCCGCCATGCAACGGCAATTTCCCCATCCTCGAAAAAATACCTCCAAAACCTCGTAATTTTACGAGCTGTATCCGCCCTGAATCTCTGTTTGAATGGCCATCACGGTAACGGAAGGCATGGTGTGCCGAGGCCGGCGAGAGCCTCTATTCAAAAACCAAGAAGGAGATCAGGAAATGACTACCAACAACGGCAGTGAAAAACCCATCCGCAACGTCATCTTCATCATGCTGGACACCCTCCAGTACAACTACCTGGGGTGTTATGGGAATCAAGCGGTAAAAACCCCACATTTCGACCGGTTTGCCCGCAACGGCATTCTGTTCGAAAATGCCTACAGTGAAGGCCTGCCCACCGTGCCGGTCCGCCGCGCGCTTATGACCGGCCGCTTCACCCTGCCCATGGCTGGCTGGCAGCCGCTTTCGCATGACGACACCACCCTCACCGATATCCTCTGGGGCCGCAAGGTGCAGACCGCGCTGGTCTATGACACCCCCCCCATGCGTCTTCCCAAGTACGGCTATTCCCGCGGTTTTGACTATGTAAAGTTCTGCCCGGGCCATGAACTCGATCACACCACCTACCAGGATGACTCGCTGGATCCCGGCATGCGCGCAATCGATTACACCTCCCCCACCATGGTCTACAACGACCGGGGCGAGTTGATCGATGAGGCGAGCAAGGCGCTGCTGGAAGAGATCGACTGCTTTTTGCGCTTCCGCCAGAACTGGCGTTCCGAAGAGGACAACTACATCAGTGTGGTGGCCCGGGAGGCGGATGAGTGGCTGCGCAACAAGCGCATCAAGAACCGTCCGTTCATGCTCTGGATCGACTCCTTCGATCCTCATGAGCCATGGGATCCCCCGTCGGTATGGGATGGCAGCCCCTGCCCGTACGATCCGGAATACGACGGCAACCCCATCCTCCTGGCTCCCTGGACGCCGGTGGAAGGCCGCATCACCGACCGTGAGGCCGAACATGTCCGCGCTCTCTATGCCGAGAACATCACCCTGGTGGACAAACAGATCGGTAAGCTGCTCGATTCCATTCGCGACCAGGGGCTCTGGGACGAGACCATGATCATCATCACTTCCGACCACGGCCAGCCCATGGGCAAGGGAGAACACGGCCACGGCATCATGCGGAAATGCCGCCCCTGGCCTTATGAGGAACTGGTGCATGTACCGCTCATGATGCACATTCCCGGCGTGCAAGGTGGCAGGCGGGTCGAAGCGCTCGTCCAGAACGTCGATATTGCTCCCACCATCCTGGACGGCCTGGGGCTGCTCGAGGCCCCGAAGGTAGACAGCGGGCACGGCATGCCCACCTACGACGCCTTCGACATGCAGGGCCAGAGCCTGCTGCCCCTCGCCCGCGGCGAAGCGGACAAGATCCGCGACTATGCCCTCGCGGGGTACTTCGGGATGTCCTGGTCCTATATCACCGAGGACTACAGTTACATCCACTGGATTCTCAAGGATGTCAGCCAGCGCGAGTACACCAGCGTCAACAACCCCGGCAAGGAAAAGATGAAGGACGACACCATGTGGTCCTGCACCACCGGCGCAAAGCAGGAAGTGCCCGACTCCGACGAACTCTACGACCGCCGCCAGGACCCGTTCCAGCTCAACAACATCATCAAGCGGAATCCCGAAAAGGCGGAAGAACTCCTGAGGGAACTGAAGCTTGCCATCGGCGAACTGAAGAGCTCCTAAACGTCGTCTTCCCGGAAGGCTGTCGGTCTTTGGGCTTTCAGCCTACCGGGTTCCGGCCATTAGCGCAGCATGTAGGCACAGTCCACCCTACAAAATCGCATAGTTGGTTGTGGGCGGTCGCCAAGTTGAGTCGACCGCTCAGCCTAGATGAAAGCAAAAGATAAAAGGAGAAGTCATGTATCAGGTGATAACAGACAGCGACTTTGGTGCCACGGTTAAGGATGCGGACAACAGCGTGGTGATTTTCGTCAAGAAACTCTGCCCCCATTGCAAGAACATGCTCAAGATGTTCGAGAAATTCCAAAAGCTTGTCCCGGGGGTCACCATCTACACGGCGGACATCGAGGACTGTCCGGAGTCCATGGCGACGTTGGCCGTGGAAAGAGCGCCCACGGTTTGTGTCGTGAAGAGCGGGAAAGTGGCGGCCCAGAAAACCGGGCTGATGAACCCCAGGGAAATGGCCGCGTTTTACGAGAACGCATAGTCGGCAAGGATAACCGTGAACAAGGGGCGCAATCCCATGAAAGAAACCCGAGATTTTGATGTCTTGATTATCGGAGGCGGCATCGCCGGCATGACGGCGGCTATCTATCTCGCCCGGGCCAATGTCAAGGCGGTGATTCTGGAGAAGGCCATCTGCGGCGGCCTCTGCAACTATACTTACACGGTGGAAAATTTCCCCTCCTATCCCTCCATCCACGGCATGGACCTCATGCAAAAGGTACGCGACCACGTGGAGGAATTCGGCGTGGCCATCGAAGAGGTTTGTGAGATCGAGCGGATGGATTTCACCGGTCGGGAGAAGATCATCGAAACGGATGAAGCGATTTTCCGCGGGGTAGCGGTAATCGTGGCGACCGGGCGCAGGCCCATTACCCTCGAGGTGCCGGGGAGCGAGGTGATTCATTACTGTTCCATCTGTGACGGCTTCGCCTATGCGGGCAAGCGGGTGCTGGTCGTGGGGGGCGGGAACAGCGGTTTTGACGAAAGCCTTTACCTCATGCGGATCGGCATCAAGCACCTCACCCTGGTGGAGATGATGGATCGCTTCTTTGCGGCCCAGTCCGCCCAGGATGACTTGTTGAAGTGCGGCAACGTGGAGGCCCGCAAAAGCACCAAAGTGGTGGAAGTCCTTCTGGAAAACGGCAAGGTCAAGGGAGCGGTGCTGGAAAACGTGGCTACCGGGGAAAGAGAAACCATCCCGGTTGACGGCGTCTTTGTGTTCATGGGCCAGAACCCGACGACGGAGTTCCTGAAGGGGATCGTGGAGCTCGACGACTACGGCTATGTCCTGGCGGGAGAGGACATGAGCACCAGCGTGCCCGGGGTGTTTTCCGCAGGCGATCTGAACCGCAAGCGGTTTCGCCAGCTCACCACGGCCATGAACGACGGCACCATTGCGGCCCTGGTGTGTGAACGCTATGTCGGAGCCAACCGGCCCGTTTGTGCCTTATAGACGAGAGGAAGGGTTAACCCATGTCAGAACGCGCAGCAACCATTGCCATAGGAGAAGCCACCGGGGGGCTTGTCCTTGAAAAAGTGCGGCCCGTGGCCAAGGTCAGCAACAACTACTTTGACGGCCTTCCGGTAACCGGCGTGCACAAGCTCCTGTTCTTCATCATCATGGGGGCTTACTTCTTCGAGCAGATGGACAACTGGAACTTCGGGTTCATTGCTCCCGCGCTCGCTCAGTCCTGGAACCTGCAGATGACCGATATTGCGACGATTGTCTTCTGGTATTTCGTGGCCATGACCACCGGTGGGTTTCTGGGTGGCGTCATTTCCGATTTCATCGGCAGGCGCAGAACCTTTCTGGGAGCCATCCTGGTCTTTTCCATTGCCTCCGTGGTGACCGGCTTCACCGACGACTTCGTTGTCTTCACCATCTTCAGGGCGCTCACGGGCTTCGGCGTTTTCTGCCTGATGGTGTGCTCCCAGGCCTATATTGCGGAAATGGCGCCGGCAGAGAGCCGGGGAATGTGGCAGGGACGAGTGGCGGCGGTCGGTTTCTGCGCGGTGCCGCTGGTGGCGTTCATGTGCCGGATGATCATTCCCATGAGTCCGGACGCCTGGCGGATCATCCTGTATGCGGGCGGGTTGGGAGTAGTCGGTTTTTTGCTGGGTCTTAAGTATCTGAGGGAATCGCCCCGCTGGCTGGTTTCGCGCGGACGGGTGGCGGAAGCCGAGGAGATCATGGAGTTCCTGACCCACAGGCAAATTGATCTGACGGAAGCGGCCAAAAAAGTCGAGACTAAAATCAAAGTCTCGGAAGTGCTCGTCGGCATGTTCACCCGGCAGTATATCGTGAGGACGCTCATCCTGATTGCGCTGTTCATAACCATCACCCCGGCCGGCTTTCTCTTCACCACCTGGACCACTCAGCTCATCAAAATGAAAGGATTCACCGTCGCCGACAGCCTCACCGCGTCGACCATCATCAGCATCGGGGTGCCCGCCAGCTGCTTTCTGGCCTCACTGGTGTCCGACCTCGGTGGCCGAAAGATCCCGCTCATGGTTCTTGGAGTGCTTTGTGGCCTGGTCGCCTTCACCTTTGCCTATATGGACAGCCTCTATGGTCTGATCGCTGCCGGCTTCTCCCTGAGTGTCTTGAATCTGGCAATCAATTTCATCCTGTTCTCGTACACGGCCGAATCTTATCCCACCAAAATGCGCAATACGGCCACCGGCTTTCACAACGGCCTCGCACGACTTTCGGTCTCCGCATCCCAGCCGCTCATCCCCATGGTTCATCAAGCCTACGGCTTTGCGGGCGTCTTCGGTTCGGTCGGAGCTCTGTTCATACTGCCGGTTCTTCCCCTGCTGCTTTGGGGCATGCGGACCGGGGGCAAGAGCCTGGAAGACATAAAGTAACTTCTCAGTCATGCTGGTTTATGGGAATATATTGCCGGATTGACAATTTGGGGATTGGGGATGGCCTATGCCGGGCCGTGACGAGCGCTGCGCCGGTGGTGCCGGAATTCCTCAATCCCACTCTTCAATGGGCAAGAGCGATGAAAGGCTGCGGTGGTCATATCGTCCTTCTGAGCTGCCTGCTGCTGTTTGCCGTCGCCTCTCTGCCGGCGGCGGCCGAGACGTTCGTGGATGCCACGCGGATGAAGCGGGTGGTCGTGCTCTATTCCGCACCGCTCGATTTTCCGGCAACGGAAATGGCCGAGCGAGGCATCCGCGAGGTGCTGCTCACCAGCAGGGACTTTCAGATCCAGCTGTTCTCCGAGTACCTGGACCTGTCCCGCTTTCGGGATGCCAGGCAGCGGGAGGCCCTGGTGGAACTCCTGCGGTACCGTTATGCCGAGGGGGCAACCGATCTGGTTATCAGTGTCGATGTGCCGGCCGCCAATTTCCTTCTGGAACATGCCGGGAACATCTTTCCCGGGGTTCCCATGGTGATGTGCTCGATTCCCGAAGTCATGGCGAAAGACCTGAAGGCGTCACCCCTCAGGGAACGGATAAGCGGGGTCTTCGAGCCGACCAGCGCCACTTCTCTGGTGGAAACAGCGCTTTCCCTGAAGCCTGACACCAAACACGTGGCGCTGATCGCCGGCGCCTTCGAGAATGATCTCATCAGGGCGATCGGTTTGCGGCGAACCATTGAGGCGCTCGGCAACGGGGTGCAGCTGATTCTGCTCGAGGCCCTTCCCATAGCAGAACTTGTTGAAAAAATACGACAATTGCCGAAAGATGCGATCATTTTCTTCTCAACCTTCTTTGTCGACGGCACCGGCAGGAGCTTTGTGCCTCGAGACGTGCTCAAGGTCATCTCGGAAGCTTCCAAAGTTCCGCTGTTTGGCCTCTATGAATCGTATCTGGGCTATGGGATTGTGGGCGGCCGCCTGATCAGTTTCCAACTGCAGGGGAAAAGGGCTGCCGAGCTGGGATTGGCGGTCCTGGCCGGCCAGTCGCCCGCCGCCATCCCTTTTGACGACGGGTTGGGTACCTGTCTCAGCGTCTATGACTGGCGGCAGTTGCAGCGGTGGGGGATCAGGGAAAGCAGTCTGCCGCCCGGCAGTGATGTCAGGTTTCGGGAGTCCTCGCTCTGGGAGCTGTACAAAGGGTATATCATCGGCGCTGGGTCGCTGTTCGTCCTGGAATCGATGCTGATCATCGCTCTCATCATCAATCTGCAGGAGCGCAAGAAAGCGGAGGTGGCCCTTCGCGAGAGCCGCCAGGACCTGAGGACGCTCGCGGGCCGCCTGATTTCAGCTCAGGAAGAGGAGCTGAGCCGCCTCTCGCGGGAGTTTCATGACGATATCGCGCAGCGCCTGGCCGCCGTCGCCATCGAGTCGGGCACGCTCGAGCTGCGTTCCCAGCATATCGATGATACCGTCTTGGACAAGATCCGATATATCAAGGAGCAGATGATCACGCTGTCGGAAGATGTCTCGACCATCTCCCGGCAGATTCACCCGGCGATCCTCAAAGACCTCGGCCTGGTGCGGGCGATCAATTCGCAATGCGTGAGGTTTTCCGACCGGGAGGGGATTGACGTGGATTTCCAGGCGCAGGATGTTCCCGACACGGTGCCCAAGGGCATCGCGCTTTGCCTCTATCGCATCATCCAGGAGAGTCTGAGGAACATTGCGAAGCATTCCCAGGCGACACGGGTCGAGATCTCGCTGAAAGGTCAGGACGAAAGAATCCTGCTCCACATCATCGACGACGGCGCCGGCTTCGTGCCGCGGGAGGCCCGACGCACTCCCGGGATTGGGCTGGCTAGCATGCGTGAGCGGGTCGAGTACGTGAACGGGCAATTCGAGGTTCGCTCGGACCCGGGAATGGGAACGATGATCGAAGTCTCCGTGCCCATGACAAAGGGGAATACATGACACGGGCTAAAATACTGCTGGCAGATGACCACCGCATTGTGGCAGAGGGCTTGAGGGGCTTGCTGGAGCCGGATTTCGAGCTCGTCGGGATCGTGGAAGACGGCCGCGCGATGCTGGAGGCGGTTGACAAGCTGAAGCCTGATGTGGTGGTGGCCGATGTGTCAATGCCGCTGCTGAACGGCATTGAAGCGGTGCGGCAGCTCAAGAAAAAGAACAAGAACATCCGGGTCGTCATGCTCACCATGCACCTGGACGTAACTTACGCCGCCAGTGCGTTCGAGGCGGGCGCCTCAGGCTATGTCCTGAAGCATTCCGCTCCGTCGGAGCTCATCACCGCGATCAACAGCGCCCTGAAGGGGAGGACCTACATTACACCCCTGCTTGCCGGCGAACTCCTGCAATTTCACAAACAGAAGCCCCCCGGCGAGAGCAGCGCCCTGGCCCAGCTCACCTCCCGTCAGCGCCAGGTCCTCCAGTTGCTCGCCGAAGGACGTTGCGTCAAGGAGGTCGCCTCCATTCTGGAAATCTCGACCCGGACGGTCGAATTCCACAAGTACAGCATGATGGAATCCCTCGGTCTGAAGAGTTCGGCGGAGCTGGTGCGCTTTGCCGTGAAGCACGGCCTCGTCAGCGAGTAGGGTAGGCCGGGAGGGTGGTAACAAGCTGCCCCCGCCCCCAAATAGGAAGCACCGCTAACAATTACAAGATAGGGTGCAGAATTATTCAAAGGCGCATGGTGCTTGATTTGAGTGAGACAAAAGGAGGACGATAGTAGAACGGAAGTAGGCCCAGCAATGCTTTATCGACAGCGGCCGACTTCTAAACCGACTAGAGTTAAGAGGAATTGAAGAATCATTCTAAAATCCAAAATTGTCAGGCCCTGAGAGCAGTTTTTTTGATATTACAAAATAAAATCCAAATTACTCTCGGTTGCTCTCCAGCTTGGAATAAGGAGCGGACATGAAAGCCCACATGCTTATGAGCCCTTTGTCGATATAATTTTGATAGCCAAGCAAAGCCCATGCCAGTGAGCAATATTAGATTAGATTAATGCCCACATCTAATGTTCGGCGGACAATATTCATAAGAGGCCGGTTTTACATGGTATTGTATTTTAAAAAAAAATCATGTGACCACTTATTATTGTTCAGCACATCAATGAGTGGCGGACAATATTCCTAGTTGGTTCGCAATTGCAGAACGCGGAGACGCCAATCTTCGGGCAGTCCTGAAATTCTGTACCAGTGAGCAGGCTTGCCCCGGCCGGGTACATTCCGCTTCTCGAACGGGCACTCAGAAGCCTTCAGCTTTCTGAGTATCGTTGCCCTCGATAAGCCCGTGGCTGCCTTGATTTCCTGAATATCGCAATAGTTCTCCGCATTGGGGTCCGGTTTGGGGTCCGGTTTGGAAAGAGGAACGGATGCCATCGCCCACCTGGTTATGGCCCCCCCGATAATACGCAACTCGTGCCGATCAAAGATTGACACTAGATTTACAAGATAATAGTATATGAGTGACAGCCTATCGTTCTCCACTTTCAACCCGAGCATGTTAATGGTCTCTAAGGCGTCAGAGAATACAAAATCAATAGCATCAAAAGCCCTTCTTGATTTACTCACACTCACTGGTACCGAATGTTCATTGGGTACAAATTCCACCTTGAGAGAAGAAGGCCAAGACTTCATATCACCTTCTCCAGACAGAAGCCACTCCACATTGATCGAATACTTTTCACGCAACACCTCCAAGGCTTTCGCTGAGGGGGTCCCCTGGTCTTTCTCCCACCTGGATAGTGTATTCCGGCTTACCCCAAGCTCTGAAGCGAACGCCTCTTGATTTAACCGCATAGATTCCCGAATCTGCTGGAATCGTGAACCAATTGTCCCCATAGAAGCCCTTCGCAAGTGTTTTGGCGATCATCATTAATCGGGCAAATATTGTCAAATAATGAACGCCTCTTCATTTATGTTGTTGTCTTTGCTACATATTCAGTGGCAACAGACAAATTTCTTTTTACTATAAAGAGCCTTGACATGAGTCATAGAGATGCTACAATGTCGCTAGTTGTGGTCGTTAATAGTGTGTCATGTGAGCGAAATGAAGGCAAGCGCTTTTTTGGGGCAAGGAGGTTGAAGGTGTCTATGGCTGGACGAAAAGAACGGCACGCTCAAATCAAGGCGGCAATGGCTTTGCGTCGTATTACGGGAAGGCTGATTGCAAGAGAGACTGGTCTTTCATATGGGCACGTCATGCAAGTCATCTCGTGCAGGAGGTGGAGCCAGAGAGTCGTTGACGCCCTGGTCAAACACGGAATCCCAAGCCATTTCTTTGTGAACGAGGAAGCAGAAGGTAATGGAGAGTCACTGCCAGGTTCAGGAAATCAAGGCAGCCACGGGCTTGTCGAGGGCAACGATACTCAGAAAGCTGAAGGCTTCTAAGTGCCCGTTAGAGAAGCGGAACGGACCCGGCCGGGGCAAGGCTGCTCACTGGTACAGAATTTCAGGACTGCCAAAAGAGTGGCAGCTCAGAGTCATGCAATTGCGAGCCAACGAGGAGGCAAAGATCCGGGCGGCGACCCAGGAAGAAGGCCAAGTGACTCTGCCTGCTTCATATGTGGAGCCAGCCCAAACGCCCGAGCAGCGGCCTTCGGTCTTCTCGGCCGGGGTACCAGAGAAGAAAGCGAACAGGGCGTTTCTGTCTCACCGTCTGGTCAGGCTGTACGAGGACAGTCTCGGATTGTCTGACACGAGCTACGGCCGAAAAATGAGCGCTCAAGACGAATTCGTGCGCCAGTATAACCTTGGACAAGACGGACAATTCCCGGAGATCTTCAAAGTACTCGGCCCGATATCCCGCGACATGCTCGAACGGTGGAGGCGGCAACTTAGAGCTGCGGGCGGCGACGCGTACGCCCTGGCTGATTCGAGGGGCTACCATCGAGCTGGAGTGAATACTGTCAGCCAAGAGCAGATGGACCTTTTGCTTGCGATCCTGCTCAACCCCAACCGCCCGACAATATCGGAGGGGATTCGCCGTGCCCGGCAGAAATGGGAAGAGGATCAGATTCCAGCAGACCAGCACGACAACACCCTACGTAACGCGATCCTTCGATGGAAGCGGCACCATGCTCCATTGTGGGTATATAACCGCGAAGGCTTTAAATCGCTCAATGAAGAGTGCCTGATGCACATAGACCGGGACTACTCGAAAATTGAGGTCGGCGATATTGCAGTGGGCGACGGGCACAAACTCAACATTGAAATTTGGGACCCTTGGACACGCAAACCCAGGCGGATGATTCTGGTTCTGTTCGAGGACATGAAATCAAGCTTTCCTCTTGGGTGGTGCCTATCGAGAACAGAGAATGTATCCGCCATCACGTTTGCCTACTACAGGGCGTGTCTTACACTCGGGAAAGTGCCGAAGGTGGTCTATGCTGACAATGGTAAGGCTTTCCGAAAGAAGGTTTACAACAGCCTCACGGACTTCAGACAGTCAAACTTCGTGAGCATCTTCGAGCGGGCTGGTAGCAAGACAATCTTTGCCTGGCCATATCACGCAGAATCAAAGACCATCGAGCGGCTTTTCGGCAGCATGGCAGAGTTTGAACGGCTATGTCCATCTTATACCGGCACTTCCATTGAAACAAGACCCGCCAGGCTCAAACGTAACGAACGAGAACACCGCCGCACCCACCAGAAACTGACCGGCGGGCGCCCACCGACCATGCAAGAAGTAGAGGCAGCTCTTCGCGCATGGTTTGCCGAATTCGTCCAACGACCACAGAAGGGGCGTCTCAAGGGTCGCTCCCCCTTAGATGTTTTCAACGAGGGGGGCGGAGGGGCAGGACCGGGGTTTTCTCAGGAGGCACTCTTTGACCTGCAAGCAAGCCTTCTCCCGACTGACCGTAGAACCGTCCACAGGGACGGAATTCGGGTGCCCTGGAGCGATAAGCATTACTGGCACCCGGCGCTGTTTGGTAAGAAAGATCATCAAGTTGAGGTCCGCTTCGACAGTCTCGACCATTCATACCTTCTTGTTTTCGATCAAAATGGACGCTTCCTTTGTAAGGCAGAGCCCAAGGCTTTGGTTCACCCAGCAGCGCTCCAACTCGGGACGAAAGAGGACCAGGACGAGTTGAAACGGCAGCTTGCGGAGAAGCGCCGTCAGGCAAAGTCGGTGATCGGACCGGCGAAACAATTCACTGACACCCACATTTTACCAGAACAGCGCCGTGCGCAGGAGCGGCTTGGGTTTGTATCGTATGATCCGACAAAGCTTATTCCGGCACCGGACGAGGACAGTCAATCGCGCCAGAATGCGCCGGTTGAACCTGACTTCACGGACGCAGAATGGCGGGAAATCGAAGAACAGGACGCCTTACGTGATGAGCGTGCACAGGATAAGCGGAGAAAGTTTGAGGAGCTTTTGGCGAGGTCGGAACTAGCACAAAAATATGACCACGCGATGAAATGTTGGGGAGAAAACAGAGAACTGACTCAAGAGCAGATCAATGTCATCAATATCTTCTCACATACCCGCGAGTACACAGAAAATCGCGAACACTGGGATGATCGGAAAGAGAGCTACGCGAATTGTTAGGAAAAAGGCCGTAGGGGCATGACCATGAATCATGCCCCTACGCAAAATGGCGAGTGCCCAAACCCACAAGGAGACCCAGCTTGAGTATCGTAGCGCAGGCAGAACCTCTTGGCAACGAAAAACATGGTGCCCTGGCGGCTTCTCGATCAGAGCAAAAGACCTACGTCCCAGCCACATTCCGGCACACTTGGATTCCTACCCAAAATGAAATCTTACTGGCGAGCGGTCTGGATACAGCCCAGATTGCAGGTGATGGGTGTTTTGTTGAGATTGCAGGCCCGGCAGGGATCGGCAAGACAACCTTGATCAGGCGGCACGCCAGCTTTCACCAGTGCATCTATCTCCTTTGCTGGGAGACCTGGCGACGAAGTGAGCTGCCAATGCTTCAGGCTCTGTGTCGAGAGCTGGGAGTTGTCAAGATTCCTGCCAGGGCCAACGATTGCGCGAATGAAGCCGTAAGCAGGCTCTTAGCCAAGCCCCAGCTGGTTTTCTTTGATGAAATCGACCTGGTTCCAA
>Ga0302250_1001884_pt1 | contig 14327 bp, 12 predicted proteins | sample AAG_RA_Asp_MG_FD_193536 | JGI IMG/M metagenome (GOLD analysis project Ga0302250, IMG submission 193536) | Enriched activated sludge microbial communities from anaerobic digester in WTTP, New Holstein, Wisconsin, United States - AAG_RA_Asp | ecosystem: Engineered > Bioreactor > Anaerobic >... | reverse complement strand
CGGACGCAGGTGCTCTGACCGGTTTCCGCGATGCCGTACTTTGAGGCGACGGCCGGGACCTTGATGCGGGTGTGGCAGCGGATGGGACAAGCGCTGCAGCCATTGCCCCTCACCGTATACTGCCATGCCTTCTCGCCCAGAAAAAAGGCGGCGTTGTTGGTGCGATAGGCCATGCGGTTGAGGTTGTGCGGTTCACAGGTGCCGGTATCGACAGGCGTGGTAGCGGCTCCCCACGATCGCCCTCTCGAAGCAACCCATCGCGATCCCGGATTGTAGTACTCGGCCCAGGGCTGTGGGCTGTTGGGCACCACGTTTTGATTGTTGGCACCGATGAGCGACAGATGATACTTGACCGCCCTTTCCCATTCCTCTTTGTTCCCGCCGATCCGAATACTGCCGGTGCCCCGAACGCCGATGGCCTTCAGGTTCTTTGATCCCATCACGGCCCCGCCCGCCGCGGAATGGGAAACCGAGTTGATGATCACGGACATGGGGACCATGTTTTCCCCGGCTGGACCGATGGCAGCTACCACGGCCTCCGGCCCCAGTTCCATCGAGAGTTCGTGGGTAGTCCGGCGGATACCCTGTCCCCAGAGTCGGCGGGCATCCCTGATTTCCGCCTTGCCGTCGGTGATGGCGAGCCAGACGGGGCAATGGGCCCGGCCTTCGATGATAACGGCATCAAACCCGGCATACTTCAGTTCCGCGGCGAAATGGCCCCCCATATGTCCCGACCCGACCAGCTGCTTCGGCCAGCAGACCGGCCACAGCATGGTGATCGCGGTCCTGCCGCTGCAGGGTGCGCTGGTGCCGGCCAAAGGACCGGTGGCAAAGATGATCTTGTTCTCGGGATCGAAAGCCTTTACCTCCGGCGCCACTTCTTCCCAGAGGACCTGGTATCCCAGTCCCGTGCCGCCAATGGTGTCTCTGTATTTTTCGATCGTGTCTTCCGTGGTGATCTTCCCGGTCGACAAGTCAACTCGCAATACCTTTCCTGCCCACCCGCCATATTGCGCCATTCTGCCCTCACTCCTTGCCGCTCTTATTGGTGGCAATCCACGCATGCCACGGATTTGTTCAAGATGGGGGTGATCCGGGGTGGCACTCTGCCGGTCAAGTCAACCCAGGGAATAAACCTCAGGGCCTCCGCCGGACAGGCCTCGACACATTTTGGCTGGCCGTCGCACAGAAAACACTTGGTGGCCTTGCTCGTTTCCGGATCGAAAGCGATCATCTCCCACGGACAGGCTTTGATACAGAGTTTACAGCCGGTGCATGCGGCCGGGTCGATGACCCTGGCGTTTAGGGGCGGTTTCACTTTGATGGCGCCATTGGGGCAAGCATCGGCACAGGGGACGGGATGAGGACACTGTTTGCAGAACTCCTGGACAATCAGTCCGGTTCCCCAGTCCCCGTCCCTTCCCTGCTCCGCACAGAGTCCCGACGGACCGAAATGGAGATTCCGCCTCACCTTGATGCGCGCGGTCTCGGGAGACGATTTCCCGTCATTATACTCGGTACAGGCGAGCTCACACCGCCGGCAGCCAACGCATCTCGCAGGATCGGCAACCACCAGCCCGGTGGCCTGTTCGGTGATGATCAACGGAGCCCCCAGGCTGCGACCCATCCGCAAGTAGTCCCATGAAGCGATCCAGGCCACCGTGGCCCCGCAAATCTTGAGGACTCTCCGCCTGGAAACGGGCTCCCCCGGAGCGATGACGCTGAACAGCGGCTCAACGATGCCATTGGTCTCATATGGAATGGACAGGACAGTCTGGTCAGGCAGAGGAAGATGGCCAGGCGTTTCCACTCTAAAGAAACGTGATTTTTGTCCAGCCGGAATGGTACACCATCCTGGCTGGAATAAGGACCATCTTCTATTTTTGGTGCCTGATTCTCGGGTCATTTGCTCGGGTCCTCAGACCAGATTATGACATGAATAAAACTGTTTTCGCTGCAGTTGTAATCCATTAGAGTTTCCGTGGTCTTCCCCTTGGCGTAGCGGTCTCTTACTTTGCTCCAACTCCAGCCTGTCTTAGGCGGTATAACATCGCAGACTGCCGGTCCACCGATACTGAAATACAGTGCCCCGGGGTCCTTTCCGGTAAGCTTTATATTCCCCCCGTTGATCGATATCTCCTCTCGATCCTCGTAGCTGGCATAGTTCGCGGTATAGATGAGTTTACCCGTAACGGACAGAACCCTGTCCACTTCTCCCGTGTTCTCATCCCTGCCCACTTCCACTTTGATTTTGCGGTGCCAACTGCGCTCCCCTGCAGTCACATCCCATTCCACTTCAAAGGTATCACCCTGAAAAGCGCTGGCCTTGCCATCCCAACCATAATTGTCCCATCCCCCTCCCTTATCCTGCCATGCCGAGCTTGGCGGGTTGGGCGGCTGGACGGTTTCAATCAGGCCGTATGTGTTCCATAGGACGTCTACGTATTTGTACTTTTGAAGGTCATTCGAGTCGTTAGTGCAGTTATAGACGACGTCGCCTTTGGTCGCCCGTGTTTTCGCTTTAAACATAGTATTATAGTATTTTCCATCCAACCAGGCTTCATAATGCCTGGCATAAGTGCCGCCATCCTGACTTTCCTTGGGGATGTCCCAATACGCTTCACGCGCGGTTTTTCGGTGTTTGATCATCCCGTCAAAGACCCCCGGGTCCCTGTCATGGTCGTGGTTGCCACTGCCGAACATCACTCTCGAATGCGACGTGCTTGTGGCGTTGTCAAAGCCGAAGTAGACTGCGGCACCCTTGTTGATGAAGGCCTTGGCGAGGGTATCATTATCCAGGCTGTAACAAGCGCCCGCGTAAATAATGGCATTATTGAATCTCCCTGGGAGCCTGCTGATGAATCGCGGCCCGATGCCGTAGTACGTATCAATATACTTGACTATTTCTTCCCCTTCTTGTCGCCACCACTCATATGCAAATAGCGAAAGATCGGTTCTTTGGGCACCGAGCATACGCTGTATTCTGTTAGTATTAAGGTTCTCTCGGGTAACAATGGTATGCGTTGAGAGGGTGACGTTTCCATCATCGAGAACTGCCCCGTGGGTGTCGAATATGATCGTGCCGTAGTCGGTGAGCTTGTCGAGGAGAGATTCAGTGCAATTGTTGTCCCCTGACTCTCTGTCCACGCAGTTATCGACAGGATTGAACGTCATCCTGTTTTTGGCGGCCAGAACCGTGAAATAGTCTTTGGCCCTGCCGAAGAGATCGATCTCATCGTTGCCGAAATCCCATTTGAAGGGAGCATAGAGGAAGACCCTGCAGTTGCCGACCGCGCTCTGGGCGGGAGTGTTGAGAGAAGGCCCCCGCAGGACCGCCCATTGTCCAGAGCCCAACCGGCCCTGCTTCTCGGCTTTGTGAAAGATCGAGGAGGGATCTTGCGCCGCATCCTTTCGCGAGACAGGATTGCCGGTCACAGCAGGTGGGGGTTTCAAGGGGAGGACGAGAACTCCTTTCATGCCACTGTCAAAGCTGAGCTGAATCGTACTCCCATCGTTTGAGAGCCCGGCACTTTTTATCCCAATTACCTTTCTTATGCCGGGGAGGGCCTTCTCACAGGCTTTCGGAGTGTTGCCGTGCCGGGCCCGCATGTTCTTCCAGATGCTTGCAGCTTTGGCATTGGCGCTCAGAGTCCGGTCGATCTCCTTCTGGGTCATTCTTGAGATCACATCAACCGTGGTGCTTGGCGAGAGGATCACCCTGCTCCCCACCTGGGCCCGCACCGCCAGGCGAAGCTCACCCGCCGCAGTCTCGCTGAGATTCGCAAGGCAGCTGAAGATCCCGTCCCCAGCCTGCTGGTCGCCATGAGTTTCCTTGCCGTCATCGTAAAGGGCACAGATGGGTTTGCCCGTCACTTTGAACTTGGCGTTCACCCGATAGAGTTTAATACTGCCTTTGATGAGAGCCGGATTTGAATTGACCGTCACTTGGATCCGGATTTTCGTCCGTGTATTGACAAAGAAGCCATTAGGCTCAGCCTGGGGAGCTCCTTCAAAGACACACGGATACTGCGAGTCGGTTTCCTTTTGAAAGGTCCACTTGTTGCCTGACACGCGGAAATGGACCATGGAGCATCCCTTGAACGACCCCGCCTGGAGCTTCACCGGGAGGGGATTGGTGAAACCGGCGAGGCTCAGCTTCGTACCGGTTGCCTGAAATGTACCCTCAGCCAGATCGATTTCGAGAACGAAAATCCCCTTTTCTTCCCATTGAGCCGTATAGTTGTACTTTTCCCCATCTCGCTCGAAGTTCCCAACGGGGATCTCATCTGAGAGCAAACCCGCTTCAAAGTAAACGGTCTCGGCATCAGTAAGGGATAGACCATGCACTCGACCTCGAATAGTGAAATGATCCGTCTGCTTGGGATTGAAGGAGGCAGTGGCAGCATCGACCTGGAAGGGGAGAGGCTCAAGACCCGGCGCGCTGAAGGAAAAGGAACCGCTGAGCCCTCCGGGATTGGTCACCGTGAGAGTCTGGGTCGTGCCTGAAGCCTCTTCCGTATAGGCGATGTCCACCTGGAGTTCAGTGGGAGAGACATAGCGGGTCTCAATCACGCCAGCCCCGGGCCCTGAGACGGAGGAGGTTATACCCGGCATGAAGTTGCTTCCATCCACCGTGTAGGTTGAGATGCCATCAACCTGGACGGGGTCTCCCGGCGCTGTTAGAGAGGTAATGAGCGGAGGCGGTTGTTTTTTCCCGATCCCGAAAAACCAGGTTCCGACATCAGTCCCCCCGCTCGGACCCGCTGTCCCCACCCACTCGACCTTGAGCGTATGGGTGGTCTCAGCCAGATTGGAAACCTCGATATACACGGGGGAGGTTGCGGGATCCCCGCCGATATTGCCAAGCCAGACCTGGAGACCGTCAACCAGCACCCGGGCGTAGCCGTCGTTCTGATCGCCCCAAAACTCTACCCCCACGCAGGTCGTGGCTGTGGTTGTCGCCATCTGCACCCAGGAACCGGACGCCTGCAGGGCGATCATACCCCCTTTGTTGACTCCCGGCCAGATGGTGCCACCCGAAATGATGCTGAACTGTGACGGCACAGGGAGACCGTTATCGCTGTAGTAGGCGGTGCGGGCGTAGCAAAAGTATTCCGGGCCATCCGCAAAGCCGGTGGCCTTTCCGGAACGGGCCTGAACCGTGGCGGCTGAAACGGTCACAGGGATACACGATAGAAACAGCAGCGAGGCCACGAGGCACCAACCCAGGATGCTTCTTTGCATGTTACCCTCCCTGCCCATTCGTTACGGAAAGAACAGCCCGAAAGAATGCCAAATAAGGTGACGTTCCCGGAAAGGCGGCAGACCCTCCGAGCAAATACTGGGCTTAGGGTTGGCACCAGGCAGCGCACGCGAAGGGGATCCCGATTCTCTGCCCCGGGAGCGTCGCCATGTTCGCTCTGCCACGGTTTTCATGGTGTTCAGAGCCTCCCGGCCAAGGTGGGTGAGGTGCAGAGTATCGCTTTGTGAGGGTTTTCGGTTAGCACGCGTCGTGCACCCTGTCAAGGACGTTCTTGTGCCGGTGGAGCGGGCGTAAAGCAAGGAATCGCCACGGTGTGACACCGGCGCGGTCGCAGCTTCTCCCAAAATCCGAAGCAGCGCAGACCCTGCTCGACTTGTATCTGGACGGGGAAGGTTTTGCCATGACCTGTAAAATATTGCGCATTTTCCTCTTTTGACGTAATGTCTGCACCGGCATTTGCCGTCGCCTCAAGCATTGCCCCGGACTTTCTGATGATTCGCAATAGCTTTGCTGTAACCGTGGGTTGCTCTCTAATTTTTGTATATCATCCGATATCTGAGGATTGACAGATCTGCTCAATGACTTGATAAGCCGCCTTCGGCGGCTTATCGGGAGCGGGTTATCCGCCGCTCCCGTTATGCTGGCTGGGGTTAACGCAAGTTCATAGCCCAAGGATCTGCGGCGGGTTATTCTTGTCGTCGATCAGGTTGTTCAGGCAATGACAGGGGCAGCAGATCTTCAGAAAAAGGCATGGCTTGACAGCTGGCTTGGGGAGGCCATGGTTCCAAGATTCGAAAAGAGTGAACAGCGGAGGTAAGAACATGACGACGTTGCTTGAAAAGGCATTCAATGAGGCCGCAAAGTTGCCGGAAGTAGACCAGAACGCGTTGGCGAAGTGGGTCCTAGACGAACTCCATTCTGAAGCGAGATGGCAGCGAGCTTTTGCGGAATCAGAGGATATTCTTGAGAGACTCGCCGACGAGGCAATGGAGGACAAACGAAGAGGCAAGACCACTCCACTAGATCTCAATCGCCTATGAAATCGCTGACGAATGACCACTTCTGGAAGTGCTATGCCGGTCTACCCCAGGATGTCAGGCGGCAGGCGAAGGAAGCCTATACCCTCTTCGCGAAGGACCCGTACTACCCGCGCCTTCACTTCAAGCGTATCCATTCGACTCGGCCGATCTTCTCGGCCCGGATTAACATGGACTACCGGGCGGTGGGTCTCATCGACGGCGACGAGATCACGTGGTTCTGGATCGGATCGCACGCAGACTATGACAACCTTCTGAAAAGACTGAGGAACGCATAACGCTCCAACCGACGCCGGAAGGGCGGCGCGGCTCGTGATTCTCGTTAGCTCTGCGGGCCTAAGCGTCGATGCAAGTCGCAGATAAACGCGCGAATGCGCATCGGTGCTGGATTGCTGTCCTGAAGTGCGAGTATAATGCAGAGAAGGCGAATAGTTCATCAGGATCGAAGTAAGCCTCCGGCAAATGGCTGAGCCGAGTTGTGTTTGGATTTAGAGGAAGGAAGCAGAATGAACATACAGGAAATCAAAAAAATGAGTAGAGTTAAGCGTCTTCAAGCCATGGAGGCGCTTTGGGACTCACTCATTGATGAAGAATCCGAAATAGAGTCACCTGAATGGCATCGGGACGTCCTGGAAGAGCGGAGAAGAAAGATTCAGACAGGTAAAGCAGTGTTCATTTCCCTGGAAAAGCTGAGGGCGAACCGTAAGTCATGATGGTTAAAGATGTCATCATCCTGAAAGAAGTCGCTGATGACCTGAACGACGGGAAAGCCTTCTATGATAAAAGACAACCCGGTTGGTGATTACTTCTGGGATAGTCTCCTCGCCGACATAGAATCCCTGGTTCTCTATGCAGGCATTCATCGTAGAGAGCATGGCTTCTACCGAACGCTTGCCAAGCGATTCCCCTATGCCATCTACTATGACATTGTGGATGACATCGCGTACGTTGTAGCCGTCTTGCCAATGCGTCGTAACCCTTCATGGATTATGAGAAAAATAGAAAGAAGGAGCTAACAAACAATGCAGCGGATGGCGGGGGACGCTTTTTTTCTTTCTTCTTTTTGTCCCTTGGCCCGCCACGGCTGATTTTGGTCGTTCGTCAGGAACAAATCGGGCGATCGTCAGCCAGTCACAGGGGGGAAGCCGGACAAGCCAGCGGCGCCTTGGCCATGGGAAAACAGGCGTGGAGGATTTCGAGAAGACAAGAGCAATCCTGGAGGAAGAGGGATAATCTAGGTCCTTTTCCCGGACGAGAACATAGTCCGTCTCAAAGGTCGATCGCGCCAGGAGGCTGATTTCAGCTCGGGCGAAAGGGGGACGGTATTTGCCCGGAACCGTTCACGGGCTCCGGGCAAATACCTCTTTTTCCAGCAAGCGCCGATTCGCCTTCGCTATGGCTCCACCACGATCGTTCTGGCGTACTTGTTGTCGCTCTCCGCGCCTTCCGCCACGGCCTTCTCGCGGTCGATCACGATCCTGATCTGATGCAAGCCTTCCTCCAGCGGTTTGAGGGCGAAATCGCTCACCTCGAGTACCGCCCCAGCCTCCAGACCTTCATTCCGTGTCCAGGTTTTCTTTTTGAAGCCATCCACATACAGCGTGACGGTGAACTTTTCCGTGACGTCTCCAACGCCTTTGTTGATCACCGCCCAGTCGACGTAAAGGGTTTCGCCGCGATGCAGGGTGGAGTCGGCGTTGCTGCCCCAGGTATTGCTCACCAAGATCTTATCGGACCAGCCTGGGGGTTGATACGGCACCAGGTTCGGCAGGCCGGTCTCTTTTACGGTGATGGTTCTGGTATAAGTGTTGTCGTTTTCGCTCGACTCCGCAACGCTTTCGAGGGAGTCAACGACGAGTTTGATCTCGTGTTCGCCGGCACTCAGCGTGCCCAGGGAAAGATCCCGCCACGCCTCATGATCGTTACCGCTGAGAGGGTTCGCCAACCAGTTCCACACCGGGTTCTCATCCACATACAGGGAGAGCCAGAAGGGTTGAGGGACAGCAACGGCGGTGTCATTGACCACCGCACAGTCGACATAGACCATGTCCGAGGTCAGGAACGTGTTCTTGTCTTTGTTGGTTCCCGGCTTCTTTGACAGCACCATCTTGTCCGGCCAGTTGCTTGGTTGGTAAGGATTCAAATCCGCCTGGGCAGCATCCGTCAGTTCCACCTCAAAGCTGATGGTATCCCCCGCCGTGCCGATGTTGGAAATCTTCAGTTGCCCGCCGCTGCCATCGCTTAGAAAGCTGGCAGGGTCGGTGTCATCATTGATGGCGGTTCTTCCCGAGCCTGCGCTGAAAGGGGCATCGGCAGGAGTCCCGTTCTCTTCCGCCGTCCCGCCCGGCCGGTAGATGTAAAGCTCATCGTAGATCTGTTTCTCGTAATTGGCGTCAGGATTGCCTACGCCGCGTCGAGCCGTGTTGACGCGATACACCAGCAGCCCTTCGTTGGGCAGGGAGCTTTCAAAGGTTCCGGTCTTCTTTCGGTATTCCAGGACAAAATATTCGGTTGTTGAGTTGGGCGAGGCAATCTTGTAGGCGTTGTTGGTTGAGGATGTAAGCGGATTCAGGGTATAGGTTCCCGAGGCGGTGATGGCTGTGATGGAGTTAAACCATTTACCATACTGCATCTTCATATAGGCGCCCATGTGCTGAGGCGGATTCAGGTTGTATTCCATGAGGTCCCATTTCCAGGCGGGGGCTATGTCTTTGTTGTATTTATAATGGTAAAGGTCCGGCGCCCCCAGGGAATGAAACATCTCATGGGCCAACACTCCCACCCCTTCTTGAGCCGTCGCGGTCTCTAACTGGAAATTGAAGGTCGACACCAGCTTGTTGTTTATCAAGACGTCGTATGAATACAGGGACCACATGTGGGGCCAGAGGAGATCATTCCATCCCATCGGCGACCCCTGGATAATGAAACAGACATTATCCACCTTGCCGTCATTGTCGCCGTCAACGTTGAGATTAGCCGGCACCTGGCCACGAACGGCCTCGATCGCATTCTTGAGCAGCGTGTGTTCCCTTTGTGTCGATTGGGTTTCATTCTTGTAACCAGTCGGGTTGAGCGAGGCATGGTATTTCTGGTAGTAATTCCGGGTATGGGAATCGGTGTAGGATTGTATGACGGTGCCCGACGGAGCGGGGTAGAAGGTGGTGTCGATCGTCAACTGGTTGTAGGAGGCCTCCCGATAATAATTGTATAGCGAGTTGAATCCGGCGCTGTTCGAGTTGAACATGTTCTTGTAGTAGCTGATGTCCTGCGAGAAGGCCGGACTGTCGCTGAACCGGATGAAGATCACCAGGTTGTTGATGGTTCCTTTCTGAGGCGCCTTCAGGATGGACTGGGGCTGCAGCGGCGAACCCCTGAAGGTTGGGTCCTCACGCTTCTTACGAATTCTTTGCTGAATCTTTTCGGGGGACGGCGTCACACCCGGCTTGAGGCCCACTTCCGCGGGTTTGACTTTACCCACCTGGTGGATGGAAGGCGCGACCTGGCCGTCCGGCCCCTCGACCGCATAAACATAGCAGCCGGTGATGGGGTCCTGCATAATCGTATAATGATCGGCATCATGCAGCCAGTTGTTGAACTCGTCACCGCTGGCAAACAGATGCAGCTCCTCCCCGTCGGGCTGCTTCACCGTTACCGGAATGTCATGCAGGGGAGCCGACCAGATGTCTTGAGGGACAACCAATCCCGCAACCATGACCACGCAAAAGAGGATCCCCGCCCACCCTGTCTTCCGTCCCAGCCATTTCCGCCCGATACTCATGTTCATCTCCCTTGTTTTCAGAATACCCCTCGAAATCACCTCATCCCTCGCCGTTGACCAAGTAAGTGGAAGCGTCGGATTTATTTGCAAGAATTGTACCCTAACGATGGAGCGTCGCTTGACTTTGGTGATGAAGGGTGGGGTCTTCAGGTGATACAGGCAACGTCACGGATGGCGGGAAATGGCCTGCTGGAATCGCCTGGTCATTGCTTGCGCGGGCCTGGTGAGGGTCGGCACGTCGGCGTTGCCCGGGCGGATGAGAAAGTGCACCAGTTGTCCGGCCTGATCATTCTTCTTCCGGCTGGCCGACCGAATTGTCTGCCACTGCGTGGCACTGACGACGCGCTGCCATTGCGGAGTGCCCAGGCTGGCTCCGAAGGCGGCAAGATTCAAGCCCTGCGAGGTGAACGTGGGTTGTGAGCCGGTCGATCCCCACGAACCATTGTCGAGCAGTACCACCGTAAGATTCTGCGGGCAGTGGCGGCTGAGCTCCACCATCTGGTTCGGGTTGAGGATAAAGGAGCCGTCACCATCCAGGACCACGATCTTGAGGTCGGGCCGCGTTTGTGCCAGACCGATGCCAACCAGGGTTGCCGAACCGAGGGCCCCCAGAAGATACAGGTTTCGCTCCCGATCGCGGATCGCACATGCCTCCCGCGCGGGAAAGCCGATTTGCGCCACCAGCACCTCAGCATCGTCGAGGCTCTCCATAATAGCCTGAATCGCCTGATAGCGCGTCAACTCGGGAATCCCCTCGAACCCTTCTTCTCGCACCCTGACGGGAGCAATATGGGGGCTGCCTGGCACGGACGTCCCGGCCAACGGCTCACCTTCCCATAGCCGCGGCGACAAGAGAAAGACCTGCACTCGCGATGTCTCAAAGCACGCTCCCAGACCGTCGTCGAGTACCGCCAGATCATCGGGAGTCTCAATAGTGGCGACGGGAATCTCAAGCCCGCGCAGCATCGGAATAATCCGCTCCCCCATGATCGTCTGGGCCTCGATCGATTCCCGGTAGTGTCCGCGCCAGCTCACCAGCAACGGCAGGGGCAGCCCGTAGAGGACCGGCAGCGTCATGAGTTCCGTAACGAGATTTCCCAGGCCGGTACTCTGAATGAGCAGCCCGGCCCGACCCTGCCCCATGGCACAACCAAAAGCCAACGCCACCCCAGCGCTTTCGCGGCTGAGGTGCCAGATGGGGACGGTTCCCTCCAATCTTGCAAAGAGCCACTTCAGCTTATCACAGGGCAGATAACCCAGCTTCTCCAGTCGGTGGCGACGGATGATTTCCACAACCCTCTCACTGGCGGTCATTGGTGATGCTCCTTTGAACTGGAAACAGTCAAGACAGAGAACAGAAATCAGGATAAAGTTGTCGCGGGTCGCGCAAGAACAGCTTGCCCTCATTTCGCCCTCATTTCAAGTACCGAAAGAGGCAAGGAGGCGAAGCCGGTTCCCCGTGAAGTCAGCAGGGGCGTTGCTCCTGGAACACCATTGACAAACCCTCTCAAAGGTGAACATGCCATGAGCTCGATCTTCGAGAAGCATTCGCACTGCTCCTATTGCGGGCATGCTTTCCCAAGCCATGCGCCCTGGCCGAGACGCTGTGCCCACTGCGGCAACATGAGTTTTCTCAACCCGCTGCCGGTGGCCGTGATGCTCGTTCCGGCAGCCGGCGGACTCGTTGTCATCCGCCGGGGCATTGAACCGGCCAAAGGCCTGCTGGCGCTTCCGGGTGGCTACATCAACCTGGGCGAATCCTGGCAGCAGGCCGCTGCCCGCGAGCTGTTCGAAGAAACCGGCATCAGGGTGGGCGCTGAGGAAATCAGGGAATTCGGCGTACGCAGTGCGGAAGACGGCACCCTGCTGGTCTTCGCTTTGACCCCGACCCTGGCTGCAACTGACCTTCCCCCCTTCACCCCCACCGACGAGACCACCGAACGCCTCATCCTGACAGAACCGCAGGAATTGGCGTTTGGGCTGCACCTGGAGATGGTGAGGCGGTTCTTTGACAGATGCTCAGCGGTTCATGCCGACCGAAGTCCCAGCACCCGCTCGGCGTGCGCCACGGAATCGAGATAAAGTTCAGCAACCGGTTCGGGCTTGAGGTTCAGTCTTTCAAGCGTCTCCTGGACCCTCGTGAACTCTGCCTGCTCATAGATGACCACCAGATCGAGCAGCTCCCTGAAAATGTTCTTGTCGGCTGTCAGAGCTGCCTTTATCTCCTGGCTGAGGGGCATCTCAGCCAGGATCTCGGCCAGCGGCCGGCCCACGAAAACATCCAGCAGGGAGAACAGGCCGATCAGGTAAAGCGTTGATTGCTTCCTCTCCCACCCCATCGTCTGTGCCAGAGCCTCGCAGAAATTAGCTCTGACCAGGGCGGTAACCAGCAGTTCCTGGGGCTTGTCTTTTCCCAGGCCGCTCAGCACGACGAGCGATCCCCAACGCCGGACCTCCTCTTCGCCCAATAGCATGATGGCATGACGGACTGAGGTGACTTGCTGGCGCACCCCGAAATAGGCTGAGTTTATGTAGTTCAGAAGCTTATAGCTCAGCGACAGATCGCGTTTGATAATTTCCTCGAGGGCGCCGTACTGAAGGTCCTGGCGGAGCAGTTCCTGGAGCATCTTCAGGTAGCTCACCTTGTAGCCGGGCACATCCCGACCTGGAACGATTTCCGGTTTGCTGAAAAAAAAGCCCTGGAAATACTCATAGCCAATCTCCCGGGCCAGCTGAAATTCTTCTTGAGTTTCGACTTTTTCTGCCAGCAACCGGGCCCTTATCTCACTCGTCCTGACCCTCTCGGCAATACTCCTCTTTTCCTCGTCATCATTCTTCCGGAAATCCACTTTCAGAATGTCCGCCACCTCGACCAGCGGGCTCAGGTGTTCGCTGCTGGCAAGGTAGTCGTCCAGGGCAAGGATATAACCGGCATCGTGGAATTTCCGGCAAGCCAGGATGAGCTCCTCTTCAGGCAGGACGTCCTCCAGAATCTCGATGACCGCCAAATCTTTTGGTAGTTTAAAGGGAATCTCCTCAAGGAGCAGGTTTTGGGTGAAATTGATGAAGGCTTTCTTCCCACCGGTGATCCTTTGCAGCCCAATGTGAAGAAAGACGTTGGCAATCACGCTTCGAGTCGCCTGATCGCCGTCCGAAAAGTCGCTGACATTGCGTATAGTAGAACGGTACAATACTTCGTAGGCGTAGACCCTGGTATGGCAGTCGAATATCGGCTGTCTCGCCACGAACACCTCGACACTCATCCCTTCTCCTCTACCGTCAATGCAAAATCTGGCTCAAGAAAAGCTTGGATCGTTCGTGCCGGGGATTACTGAAAAACTCCTCGGGCGTGTTCTGTTCAAGAATCTGGCCGTAATCCATGAAAAGCACCCGGTGGGCCACGCTCCTGGCAAAACCCATTTCGTGGGAAACCACCAGCATGGTCATTCCTTCGTGGGCCAGCTGGATCATCACATCGAGCACTTCCTTCACCATCTCGGGATCCAAGGCGCTGGTCGGTTCGTCAAAGAGCATGACCTTCGGCTTCATGCACAGACTCCGGGCAATAGCCACCCGCTGCTGCTGGCCGCCGGAGAGCTGACCCGGAAACTTCCTGGCCTGATCGGCAATGTGGACCTTTTGCAGAAAAGCCATGGCGGTCGCGTCAGCCTCAGCCCGAGGGATCTTTCGCACCCAGATCGGCCCCAGAGTCAGGTTCTCCAGTACCGTCAAATGAGGAAAAAGGTTGAAGTGCTGGAACACCATCCCCACTTCTGCTCTGATTTTTTCAATGTTCTTAAGGTTATTAGTCAATTCCGTATTGTCCACCACGATTCGTCCACGCTGGTGTTGTTCCAGGTGGTTAATGCACCGAATCAAGGTTGATTTGCCTGATCCGGAAGGGCCGCAGATAACGATCCGCTCGCCTCGCTCGACGGTGAGGTTGATGTCATTGAGGACGTGCAGGTCACCAAACCACTTGTGCAGCCCGGTGATCTGGATGATGGGGTCGATCATGGATCCTGTTATGGTGTTGTTGATTGCTTCGTCTCCCATAGTCTCCGCTTTTTCCAAAGGGTTTGCCGGGTACCGCTCAACCCTTCGCATTTGTTTTCGCGACCGGCTGTGTCAAGTTTCCAGCTGTCTTTCCAGGTCGCGGCTGAAGTTGGTCAGAGAGAAACACCCCGCGAAATAGAGAATGGCAATGAAAATAAAGGCCTCGGTGCTGAAACCCATCCACTCGGGATTG
>Ga0302250_1001883_pt1 | contig 14331 bp, 6 predicted proteins | sample AAG_RA_Asp_MG_FD_193536 | JGI IMG/M metagenome (GOLD analysis project Ga0302250, IMG submission 193536) | Enriched activated sludge microbial communities from anaerobic digester in WTTP, New Holstein, Wisconsin, United States - AAG_RA_Asp | ecosystem: Engineered > Bioreactor > Anaerobic >... | reverse complement strand
TCCGGGCGGCGCTCGGCGCCGACGCGGTGGTGGCGCGGCGCCCTGAGATGATCGGCGAGGATTTCGGCGCCTACCGGCTGCAGCACCCGCCCATTCCCAGCATCATGTTCCGCGTGGGCACCAGCGACCCGTACCGGGCGCCCGGCGCGACGCCGGCGCCGCTTCACTCGGGGCGCTTCACCGCCGCGGTGGAGCCGAGCATCCGCACCGGCACCATCGCCATGACCGCCCTGGTCCTGGAGCTGCTGCACCGCTGAGCGCCGCGGGGCTGTCCTCCTTTAGCTTGGAGTGCGCAGGCTCGACTGCGCTTTGAATTGACGCGGAACGCGTCTTTGGTTAGCGCGAAGCGCCCTGGAGTGCGCAGGCTCGACTGCGCTTTGAATTGACGCGGAACGCGTCTTTGGTTAGCGCGCGAGCGCTTTGGAGTGCGCAGGCTCGACTGCGCTTTGGATCGACGCGGAACGCGTCTTTGGATAGCGCGCGAGCGCTTTGGAGTGCGCAGGCTCGACTGCGCTCTGGATCGACGCGGAACGCGTCTTTGGATAGCGCGCGAGCGCTTTGGAGTGCGCAGGCTCGACTGCGCTCTGGATCGACGCGGGACGCGTCTTTGTGTTTTGCAGCCGTCGCAAATCGACAAACCGTTCCGGAATCCAAAGCGGCGTCGTGCCGCCGCACTCCAGGGTGCTGCGCACTATCCAAAGCGGCGTCGTGCCGCCGCACTCCAGGGTGCTGCGCACTATCCAGAGCGCTCCGCGCGAAAGCGCGTTCACAGAAGGCTAAAAATCGTCGTACACCTTCACCCGGTCGATCTTGAAACTGGCCACGGTGTGCTGGAACGCCCGGCTGGCGGTGCGCTCGAACCACCCCGCCGAGCACCACGGGTACGCGGTGGCCGTCCGCACCACGCCATGGTGCACCGGATTGTCGTGCACGTACCGCAGCCGGGCGAAGTAGGACGTCTGATAGGTGATGGCGGTGTCCCAGGACTGGTACCAGACGCGGCGGCCGGGCGTGCCGTCCAGCCGGTTGAGGTGCTCGGCCGTGCCGGTGTGGAGTTGGCCGAGAAAGACCTCCAGGTTGCTTGGATCGCTGGGCGAGAGAGCGACGAAATGATAGTGGTTGATCAGGATGGACCAGGCCTGGAGCAGCCAGTTGTAGGCATCGGCCAGCTCGAAGAGGCAGTCCTGCACCCAGGTGCGCTTGGCGGGTGTGTTGAGGAAATGGTGCTTGAGATAGGTTCCGCCCGTGACCATGAACGTGCCCTTCTCGACGAGACGGTGGACGGGTGCGTGGGGCCAGTGGCTCATCTCGGCCTCCGGAGGAATGGAATCATGCGGCTTCTGAATTAATTAACGGATGAGTCGGCGAGTGTTCAGGTTTTTGCGAAAAAAATTTGCGCAGCCGCGCTCTGGATCGACGCGGGACGCGTCTTTGGATAGCGCGCGAGCGCTCTGGAGTGCGCAGGCTGGACTGCGCTGTGGATTGAAGCAGAACGGGTCTTTGTATTTTACAGCCGTCGCAAATCGACAACCGTTCCGGAATCCAAAGCGGTGTCCAGCCACCGCACTCCAGAGCACTGCGTGCTATCCAGAGCGGCGTCATGCCGCCGCACTCCAGACCCTCGTGCCGCACCGATGGTTTGGAGTGCGCAGACACGTCTGCGCTCTGGTTTCCCGTTTGGAGTGCGCAGACACGTCTGCGCTTTGGATTCCCGCGGAGCGGGCGCCGGGATCTTCAAGATTGCGACAGCTCGTGCTCCGCAATCTTGCCCCGCGCTCCGCGCAAATCCAGAGCGGCGTCATGCCGCCGCACTCCTGACCGCTGTGCCGCAAAATACCCAAGCAGGACTTGGGCACCCTGTGGCAGTCCGTTAACGGACGGGATGCGCTGGATACTTGGATTTCTGTTCAGCTCAGTTCACCGAGCTGGACGCGTCCGGTCACCAATCCAATGGAGGGTTGCATCTGTTCAGGCGTGCCCCTCAGCACTTGCACTGAGTTGTTGTGAATTTTTTGAGGGACAATGTGTTTACTTCCATCTGAACCAAGTCATTCAGCAATTAGGGACTGTTGACACAATCGTTGCACCAATTTATCCACAGCGGGGCGTATATTTTTTCTTTAAATGCAAACAACGATTTGACGGCGTTTGGAAAATCCCACAAATTTTAGCTACGAATTTTGCTAAGATTAATGAGTATTTAAGTTTACTCACCTATGGGGGGACGATGATGCACTATCGTAACCCGGACAAACACCCGAAAATGGCTTTGATCAAAGCCATACATGCCATCTTTGTTTGCGCGTTCATCTCGGGACTTGCGGCAACATTGTGGGCGGGACAACATCTCCTCGACAAGGGCGTCGTCATTGCAGGCTCTGGCTTGGCCCGCAGCTCGGGTGATTACATCAGTTGTAATGCGGTTCCGGCAGGATTAAATACATACTATTCGATTTGGATTGAAGTGCCCGCGGGAGTATCTCAGCTGGGAATAAGCATCTTTGATGCGGACATCGGCGGCTATCTCGACGAACAATACGGGGGTGCCTGGGACACATCAGTTCGTTACTCACTTCGAGATCCGAGCGGGACCGAGACCTGTTATCTGACCATTGGAAACGATCTGTCGGCGGATTTCGTCGAGAACAAGGAACTGTTTACTTTTTCACCTGAAGCCGGTCATTGGGAACTTCGCGTCGACATGTCGAATGCGGTGACCACGGGTGACGATGTCAACTATTTCGAAATCCGAGCATTTGCTCGGAAAAGAGAATTTTTGGAATCATTTGATGGAGCCGATCCTGGCTGGACCCCTCAATCATGGTGGGATCTCGGGGCTCCGGCGGGAAAGAGTGGTGATCCATCAAAGGCCTACTCAGGAACCAATGTTTTTGGTTACAACAATGGTGGGCATGATGGAGATCTGGATTTAGTTAATGACGGGCTGTACCAGAATAGTATGGGAGCTGCAGACCTGAGCTCAACCAACTATGACTGCAGTGCGTTTTTTGACGTGCAGGTCAGTTTTTGGCGTTGGCTTGGGGTCGAACAAAGCTCCGCCGATCAGGCTGTTTTTTCAGTCTTTGACGGCTCATCTTACGTCACAATCTGGTCGAATCCAGACACTTTGATTCAAGATTCGGCTTGGACTCGGATGACTTTCGATATCTCGAATAAAGGCCTGAATACCGAACAGCTAAGCCTTATTTGGACAATGGGGGGCACCAACGCCACAGGCCAATATTGTGGTTGGAACATCGACGATGTGGAGCTTTGGGTTTATGATTCTAGCTTTGATTTAAACATGTATTTTGACTCATTCATGGCGCATCGTCATTTTGATTATACTTACATTGGGGACCCGTACTCGGTTGGACCTGATTTCACAATATATCCATACGTTACTTGCGGGTGCTCCGGTGATACCAACGATTTCGATTCCGACAACGATGCAACAATTACGTTGGCTACCCGGACCAGTCAGACACCTTCGTTCTCGCCAACAGTTTCCGGCAATGACGCATGGAGTTGCAATGCGTTTTCTGGATGGACCAGTGACACGACATCCGGCGATTACGGCATTTGGTCGGCCACTTTGACCTTGGATGAACTGGATAGCAGTGGCGACATCATGACTTTTTACATGGCACATTTTGATGCCGACACCACAGCCCCACCGCCAACTGCGCAACCCGAAAACGGTTCCATACGACTGTATCTTAGCGCGGGAGAGGATCCCTACTCCTCAACACCCCCGCTCAAACCCCACGTCACCCAAGCCATCTCTGAAGTATCCACCGGCGATCCTCCGGTTGATCAGGGCGATACCTATCTGGAAATCACCATTACGGTTGACAATCCCACCAATTACGCCATCACGTTCGATACCCAGCGACTGGTCCGCGCCTATGTGCCCGGCACCACCGCTGCTGGCGATATTGTTTTTCTCAATATCGATATTGCTGACGATGAAGATCCGCCACCACCGAACCCATCGCAGGGAACGGTAATCACACAACCTGCCATCGGTGGATCTGGTTGGATCGAGTGGAATCCGGGAGCTTTGAGCGCCGGATCAACCGCCACAATGAGATACTGGGTGCGGGCCACGCCATCAGGAACAGGCAGACTGCCTGTCACAGGTACTCCCGCTGCCAACGGCACCACCGCCAAATTCGTGGACGAGACGGGCAACACCATCCAGACACGAGCCACGTTCACCTTCGGACCGCTGTGCGAACTAGCGATCACGCCGGGGGTATCCCTTTCGGGCGGCGGCGTGCCCACCCGCGCGCTGGTGGGCGGCATGACGGCGTCGCGGCTGAACGATCAGAGCATCATCTCATGGTCCACCGCCGGCGAATCGGGCACCGCCGCCTTCCGGCTTGCTCGTTGGGATCCCGCCGCAGGCACGTGGCGAGTGGTGAACCAAACACCAGTGCCGGCTCTCGTAGATGCGCCCCAGGGCGGCGTGTATCGATTGGCCGATCCGGAAGCGTTGCCCGGGCAGACCTACCAGTACCGGATCGAGGAACTGGACGTTCACGGCAGGGTGCTGGATTACGGCCCGTTCACGGTGACGATACCGGAACCCGCGTCGAACCCGGACGTCGTGGCCGCCCCGTCCGTCGACGCATCCGGCTCCCGCACGCCGCACCCGCGGCAGCGGCGGGACGCGGACACGCCGAACGTGAAGCCGGAACACCTTAAAACCGCTGTCGCGGGCAAGACCGCGGCGGGCGGGACGCGGCCCGAGGCGGCGAAGGTGGCGGTGCGCGCCGACGGGCTGCACGCCGTAACCTTCGACGCGCTGGCCGAGGCGCTGGCGCTGCCGCGCGCGGCGGTGGAGGCGCTGGCGCATCGCGGCCGCCTGGAGATCACCAGCGGCGGCCGGCTGGTCACTTATCTTACCGACCAGGCGCCGGGCGCCATCGTCTTCTACGGCCGGCGGTCGGACAGCCCCTACGCCGACGCCAACGTGTACCGCGTCGCCGTCGGCCGCGGCCAGCTCATGGCCCGGGCGAACGGCGCGCCCCCCGCCGCAGTGGCGTCGGGACTGACCTTCGCCACGACGAAGGACGCGGAAGAGGATCACTTGCCCGCGCCCGCGGTCACCCGCAACCCTGAATCGGACTACTGGTTCTGGGATTACCTGTTCGCCGATCACCCGACGCAGGGCGCCAAAACGTTCACGGTGCCCACGCCCGCGCCCGCCGGCACCGGCGCCGCCGCGCTCGCGGTGCGCCTCCACGGCGGCACCGACACCGGCTTCGGGACGGATCACCAGGTGTCCGTCCGCCTCAACGGGGTGAACGTCGGCACCGCCCGCTGGGACGGCCTGACCGCCCACTCGCTGCGTTTCACCATCGACCCGGCGATCCTGCGCGACGGCGCCAACACCGTGGAACTGGCCGCTCAGCTGAACGAAGGGATCCCCTATTCGCTCGTCTACGTCGACGGGTTCGCGGTGGACTACGTCTGCCAGGCCCGCGCCGACACCGATCGCCTGCGCCTGGCGCCGGGCGGCCTGGCCCCGCACGCCGTCGCCGTGGACGGTTTCACCACCGACGCCATCGTCGTGCTCGACATCACCGATCCGGACGCCCCGGTGCTGCAGCCGGCCGCCGCGGAGCGCGCCGGCCGCAACTGGCGCGTGTGCTTCCGCTGCCAGCCCCGCCACGAATACTTCGCGGCCTCGGTCGGCACCGCCGCCGCGGTGACCGTCGCGTCCCCCGACTGGCCGTCCCGGCTCCGCGACTCCAGCCCGGGCTTCGATTATGTTGTCATCGCCCCGCAGAGCCTGCTCGGACCCGCCGAGGCCCTGGCCGCCTACCGCGCCGGCCAGGGACATCGCGCCCTGGTCGTCGACCTCGCCGACATCTACGACGAGTTCAACCACGGCCGCTCCTCGCCCCAGGCCATCCGCGACTTCCTCGACTGGGCCGTCGCCCACTGGTCCGTGCCGCCCCGTTTCGTCGTACTGGCCGGCCGCGGGACTTACGATTACCGTGACCTCGAGGGCTTCGGTGACAACCTGCTGCCGCCCCTGTACCTGGGCACCACCCATGGCCTGGCCGCCGCCGACAACCGCTTCGCCTGCGTCGCCGGCGATGACAACGTGCCCGACCTGGCCGTCGGCCGCCTGCCGGCGGCCACCGCCGCCGAGCTCCAGGCCATGGTGGACAAGATCATCGCCTACGAGGCGCAGCCCGACGGCGCCTGGTCCCGACGGGCCCTGGTCGTCGCCGACAATCCGGACCCCGCCGGCGACTTCCCCGCCGATTCCGAGACGGTCGCCGCGGAGCTGCCGCCGTGGCTGCGGCTCCGGCGGATCTCGCTGGCCGAGCAGACCGCGCTCGAAGCCCGGGAGGCGCTCGTCAGCGGCATCGCCACCGGCGCCGGCCTGGTCAACTACCTCGGCCACGGCGGCGTGGACCGCCTGGCCGCCGAAGGCGTGCTCCGCCTCGACGACATTCCCTCGCTGGCCAACGGCGCCCGGCTGCCGCTGGTGCTGGCCTTCACCTGCGCCGCGGGCGAATGCACCATCCCCGGTTACCCGGGCCTGGGCGAGGCGCTGCTGACCCGGCCCGCCGGCGGCGCCATCGCCGTCTACGCCCCGGCCGGATTGTCGGACAACGCCGCCGCCGTGGAGCTCAACGCCGCGCTGGCCGCGGAGCTGGGCCGCGGCCACGCCACGCTGGGCGACGCCATCCGCGCCGCCCTGGCCGCCTGGGCGCCGGCGGATCCGGCCGCCGGCTACCACCGCGACCTCTACATTCTCCTGGGCGACCCGGCGCTGCGGCTGGTCCGATAGGGGAGTGCGCAGGCTCGACTGCGCGTTGGATTGACGCGGGATGCGTCTTTGGATAGCGCAAAGCGCTCTGGAGTGCGCAGGCTCGACTGCGCTTTGGATTGACGCGCAGCGTCTTAATACTTTTCAGCCGTCGCAAATCGACAACCGTTCCGGAATCCAGAGCAGCGTCCAGCCGCCGCACTCCAAACTTCATGCCGCCGCAAATCAGACTATCCAGCCGCACCAAAGTTGGAATGCGCGATCGCTTCTCACCATCCGACATCACTTCTCCGTCCTGCGGATAAAAATCCGGGTGCGGAACAATCAGTGTTCCGAAGTATCAAGATTCAATCAAAAACCATATTGACTCATGTGTAAAATTCTAGTGTAATAGATCAACTCGAATCTTTGCATAGGCTGATCGGATTGGTTTTTGGGCTCTAAGGTGTATTTTAAATACACAACAATCGTTTATTGATTATTGAAAAGCGTCTGTTGGCTGTGAAAACATGAGCATTCGGGAGGAGGAACCATGCACCCCACCACACCCAGAACATACGCCGGCCGAACAGTTGCTCCAAAGCGCATCCTGTTCCTGTTCGGAGCAATTCTGGTGTTGACGGCTTTCCTGCCGGCGGGCGGCCACCAGTCACCCGGCTGGTCCACCCACTACGGTTCCGGTTCCGCCGTCGCCAACGGCGATTACATCAGCGCGTCTGGCGGCCTGAACACATATTACTCCTTCTGGATTGAAGTGCCGGCGGGCCTCGGCCAGATGGGCATTTACATATTCGACGCTGATACCGGCACCACCAATGATTTTGCCTCCGGCCCCTACAACACCTCTACCCGCTATCAGGTATATGATCCCAGCGGCACCCAACAGAGAACGTGGACGGTGGGTAATGATCCCGCTTACGATAACGCATGGTACGGCTGGACGTTCAACAATCCCACCGCCGGGCACTGGGAGTTGCGGGTGGACACTTCCAGCGCGGTGACCTCCGGCAACGACTGCAATGTTTTTGGCGTCAATGCCGTTGATACAACCACCTATCCGTTGTCCCTGGCTTATTCCTGGAATCTTTCAACCAATCCCGGCTGGAGCACACAAGGACAATGGGCGTGGGGGACGCCCACCGGTGGCGGTGGAACCATAGGGGGAGATAATTACGGCAATCCCGATCCAACAAGCGGCTATACCGGCAGCTACGTGTATGGCTATAACTTGTCGGGCAATTATGCCAACAACGTCCCCGAGTATCACCTGACAACCCTGGCGATCGACTGCAGTGACCTGGCCGAAACCGAGTTGCGATTTCGGCGTTGGCTGAATGTCGAAGGCTCTGACTACGACCACGCCTACGTGCGTATCTCCACCGACAATACAAATTGGAATACCGTCTGGCAGAACGGCACATCGACGATCACTGATTCCGGATGGACCCAGTACACATATGACATATCCTCATGGGCTGATGGACGGTCCACAGTGTACATCCGGTGGACCATGGGCACGACCGACGTTGGTTGGAGATACAGCGGCTGGAATATCGACGACATCGAAATCTGGGGTCAGGCCACTCCACCCACGGAACTCAACGTCTACGCCGAATCGTTCGTGAACTTCGGCTTGTTTTCGCCTCAAACCACACGGAGCTTCGACCTTTACCCATACGTGGATTGTGGTTGCGACGCCGACATGAACGAGTTCGATTCCGACTCCACCGGAACATACACTCTTTCCAGTCGCACCGGTGGTTACAGCCAGTCTTTTCCCACTGTCTCCGGCAACAACGCCTGGCGGAACAACGTCTTTTCCGGCTGGACCACCGATTTCGCCGCTGATGACTACGGTATCTGGCCCGAGGGTCTGACCATCGATATCCCCGGCGGATTGTCGGGTAACCTGGTCACTCACTACCTGGGCGACTACGGTGCCGCGGCGCCGCCGCCCACGGCCCAGCCCCAATCAGGTTCCTTGCGCCTGTACTTCCCCACCGACGCCGGCGGCGCGCCGGAAAAACCGTACGTGGGCCAGGTGGTTAAATTCGTCTCAGGCCAGAATCCACCCCAGGTGGGCCAGCTCACTCGATTGCGCGTCCGCGTGGATGTGACCAATCCCACCCCTCACGCCATCACTTTCAGCGCGTCGAACACCGTCAACGCCTTCGTCCCGGGCGGAGCCGTCGTGTACGCCGGCAACGACGCGGTGACCCAGGGGAGCGTCACCGCCGAGCCCGCCGTGGGCGGCTCCGGCACGGTGACCTGGAATCCCGGCACCCTGGCCGCCGGCACCACGGCCTCGCTCGATTACGAGGTCAACGTCACCCCCACCGCATCGGGCCGGCTGATCATCACCGGGACGCCCGCTGCCAACGGCACCACCGCCCGCTACGTGGACGAGACGGGGAACACCACCCAAGCACGCGCCACGTTCACCTTCGGCCCCCTGTGCGAGCTGGCGGTGACCACGGGTACGCCGGTGCCCACCCGGGTGCTGCTGGCCGACTTCGGCGGCGTGTGGGCCGGCGACGCGCCGGTGCTGCGCTGGTCCACCGCGGCGGAACAGGGCACCGTGGGCTTCTACGTCTCCCGCTGGGATGCGGCCGACGGCGGGTGGCGGCGCCTCACCGACGCGCTGCTCCCGGCGCTGCCGGGCCACCCCCAGGGCGGCGTCTACCGTCTGCCGGATCCCGAGGCCGACCGGGCCGCGATTGAGCACTACCTCGTGGAGGAAGTCGAGGCCGACGGCACCGTGCACGCTTACGGCCCGTTCGCCGTGGACTGGGCCGGACCGCTCCCCCGCGACCGCGCGGCGGCCCCGGTGCGCTTCAGCCGCGCCGCCCACCCAGGCCGGCCGGCGTCCGCCATCCGGCCGGACGCCGCGGATGATCCGCCGGCCGACGACGTGTCCAAGGCCGCGGCCACATCCGCCTTCAAACTGGCGGTGCCGGCGGCCGACCTGTACGCCGTGGACCTCGGCGCCATCGCCGCCGGGCTGCCCCGCCAGGCGCTCCGGGCGGACCGCCTGGCGCTGACCTCTGGCGGCGTGCCCGTCGCCACCCGGCCGTTCCCCGACGGCCAGGGCTTCTACTTCTTCGGCGACGCCCGGCACACGCTCTACGCCGACACCGACATCTACCGCTTCACCCCGGGCAAGCTCACACCCATCCTGGGCCCCGATGACGCCGCGCCCGTCGCACCCGTCGCCGACGGGACCTTCGCTGAGACGCTGGCCGTCGAGCGCGACCGCCTGCCCGCCCCGGCGGTGACCCGCAACCCCGAGTCCGACTACTGGTTCTGGGACTACCTCTACGCCGGGGATCCGGCGCTCGAGACCAAGACCTTCGCCGTGGCCACGCCGGGCGCCGCCGGCTCCGGCGCCGCCGCCCTCACCGTGCGCCTTCACGGCGGCACCGACACCGGCACCTTCGCCGAGCACCAGGTCGCCGTCCGCCTCAACGGCGTGCTCCTGGGCGACGGCTCCTGGAGCGGCCGCACCGCCCGGGCGCTGCACTTCACCCTCGATCCGGCGCTCCTGCGCGACGGCGACAACCAGGTGGAGCTCACCGCCCGCCGCGGCGACGGCGTCGCCTACTCGCTCGTCTATCTCGACGGCTTCACCGTGGAGTACCAGCGCCGCTGCCTCGCCGTGGCCAATCGCCTCCGCCTGCGGGGGCTGGATGAGGACGTGATCACCGTGGCCGGCTTCGACCGGGACGACCTGGCCGTCCTCGACGTCACCGACCCGGCCGTCCCGCGGCTCCAGCCGGCGACCGTCGACTTCGCCGCCGGCTCCTGGCGCGTGTCCTTCCGCCCCGAGCGCGGCCGCGACTACTTCGCCGTGGCCTGGAGCGCCGCCACCCTGCTGGCCAAAGCCACCGCCGACCGGCCCTCCGACTTGCGCAACGCCGCCACCGCGGCCGACTACCTCGTCATCGCCCCGCGCCAGCTCGGCACGCCGGCCAAGCAGCTTGCCGCTTACCGCGCCACGCAAGGGTATCGCACCCTGGTCGTGGACATCGAAAACATCTACGACGAGTTCAACCACGGCCGCCCCTCCCCTCACGCCGTCAGTAACTTCCTGAGCTACGCCGCCACCGCCTGGGCCGTGCCTCCCCGCTTCGTCGTTCTGGCCGGCCGCGGCACCTTTGACTACCGCGATCTCAAGGGGTACGGCGACAACCTGCTGCCTCCCATCTACACCGGCACCCCCCACGGCCTGGCCGCCGCCGACATGCGCTACGGCTGCATCGCCGGCGACGACAGCGTGCCCGACCTGGCCATCGGCCGCCTGCCGGCGGCCACCGCCGCCGAGCTCCAGGCCATGGTGGACAAGATCATCGCCTACGAAGCGCAGCCCGCCGGCGACTGGAGCCGCCGCGCGCTCGTCGTCGCCGACGATCCCGATCCCGCCGGCGACTTCCCCGCCGACAGCGAGGACATCGCCGCCGGGCTCCCCCTCGATCTGGCTGTGGAGCGCATCTACCTCTCCGAGCAGACGCCGGCCGACGCCCGTGCCGCCCTCGTTGACGGCATCACTGCGGGAGCCGGCCTGGTCAACTACCTCGGCCACGGCGGCGTCGACCGCCTCGCCGCCGAAGGCCTGCTCCGCATCACCGACATCCCGGGGCTCGCCAACGGCGCCCGCCTGCCGCTGCTGCTGGCGTTCACTTGCGCCGTGGGCGAATGCACCATCCCCGGCTACCCGGGCCTGGGCGAGGCGCTGCTGACCCAACCCGACGGCGGCGCCATCGCCGTCTACGCCCCCGCCGGATTGTCGGACAACGCCGCCGCCGCCGCGCTCAACGCCGCTCTGGCCGCCGAGCTCGATCGCGGTCACGCCACGCTGGGCGACGCCATCCGCGCCGCCCTGGCCGCCTGGGCGCCGGCGGATCCAACGGCCGCCTACCACCGCGACCTCTACATCCTGCTGGGCGATCCCGCCCTGCTGATCAAGAGGTGAGCGGTGAACAAACCGAACCCGGCCCCGTCGCCGGACTGGGCCGCCGTCTATAATAAGAAGGAGGAGCTCGTGAGCCGCTCCATCGCCGGCGAGACGCTGGTGGTGCCCGTGAGCGGGCGGCTGGCGGACCTGCAGCGGATCTTCGCCCTCGAAGGGGTGGCCGGTTTTATTTGGGAGCGTCTCGATGGTGAGCGGCCGCTGGGCCGGATCCGTGACGAGCTGCTGGAGCGGTTCGCCGTGACCCGCGACGAGGCGGAACGGGATCTGGGCGAGTTCGTCTCCGAGCTGATTGCCGCCGGGCTTATCGCGCGAACATGAGTGTGGAGAGTTCGTGATGTCGGTCTGTCCGTCCAACCAGGAGTACCTGCAGCGTTTCAGCGCCGCCGCCCGGGCGGCGCGGGTGCCGCTGTCGGGCAGCCTGGAGTTGACGGCCCGGTGCAACCTGCGCTGCGTGCACTGCTACCTGGGTGGCGCGGTCAGGCGCAGCCGCTCCCGATCTGAATTGGGCACCGCCCAGTGGCTGGACATCCTGGACCAGGTGGCCGCCGCGGGCTGCCTGGATCTGCTCCTGACCGGCGGGGAACCGCTGCTGCGCCAGGATTTCGACCTCATCTACCGCCACGCCAAGGGGCTGGGGATGCTGGTCACCGTGTTCACCAACGGCACCCGGCTGTCCCGGCGGGTGGTGCAGCTGTTCCGGGAGCTGCCGCCGCGGCTCGTGGAGATGTCGCTCTACGGCGCCACCGCCGCCACCGTCGAGCGGATCACCGGCTCGGCCACCGCCTGGGCGCGCGCCCGCCGCGGCGTGGAGCGCCTGCATGCCGCCGGCGTGAGGCTGGCCCTCAAAACCATCCTGATGCGCGAAAATGCGGCGGAGCTCGGCGCCCTGGAGGCCTACGCCCGGGAGCTGGGGGTGCCGTTCCGCCTGGACAGCGCCATCAATCCCCGCCTCGACGGCGGCCGCGAGCCGCTGGTCCATCGGGTGGATCCGGAGACCGCCGTGGAGCTGGAGCTGGCCGATCCGGTGCGGCGCCGCCAGTGGGCGGAGTTTCAGGACAAGTACGAAACCATGCCCGAGGACCGGCGCCTCTACGTTTGCGGCGCCGGGATCACGGGCTTCCACGTGGACGCCGACGGCACCCTGCGGCCTTGCCTCATGGTGGCCCGGCCAGCGGCGGATCTGCTTCGCACAGAGTTCAAGCAAATTTGGCGTGATCTCATCCCTCGGCTGCATGATAAGATGGCCGGGAACAGTTTCCCGTGCAGCCGCTGCGAGGCGCGCCTGGTGTGCGGAAGCTGCCCGGCGTTTTTCGAGCTGGAGACTGGCGCCGAGACCACACCCGCTGACTATGTGTGCCGGTTGGGCCGGCTGCGCGCCGAGCGACTGCATCAATACCAGACCCGGAGAGGAGACTGATCCGTGAACAAAGACACTCATCATACCGACAAGCAGGCATACGACAAGCCCCGGCTCCGCGTGATCGAACTGCTGGCCGAAGAAGTCCTGGCGATCGGCTGCAAGCAAGCTCCAAATACTACAGGTCAAGGCAACAACCTTTGTCTGTCCGGTGCTTGCAGCAGTACCCCGGGTTCCTAGTTTTGTCGCGGCCCTGTCCGCAGGCTGCCGGCAGGTTCTGGCCGGAGCTCACCCCCGGCCCTCAGCGGTAACGCCATGCCCATACGAACCCTCTCCATCGGACACGTCAACCTCCGCCTCCGTTCACCGCTGCCACTGGTGGCGCCGGAGGCCCTGCCCGTGCCGCCCGGCGTCACCTCCCCGCCGAATCGCTACCACGGTTTCGAAGGCCAGGTCGCCCGCGGCCCGGCGGCGTTCGACACCATCGTCCGCCTGACATCCGTCGCCCACCCGTTCGCGCCGCCGGAGCCCGCGGCGATCTTCCTGGACAACCCGGGCGCCTGGTCCATGGCCCGCGAGGGCGCCGGATTCCGGTTCTGGCTGCCGCCCGCGCCCGGCGGACCGCCGCCGCTCTGGGACACGTGGCTGGACCATTCCCTCGCCTCGGCCACGGTGCGCTGCGGACCCGGTCTCCAAACGCAGCGCTGCGACCAGCCGGTGCTGGTCAATCCCCTGCGCTACCCGCTGGACCAGCTCCTGCTGATGTACGCGCTGGCGCGGCGCGAAGGATGCATCGTCCACGCCGCCGGGGCGGTCCTTGACGGCGAGGCGTACATCTTCCCCGGCCGGTCCGGCGCCGGCAAGACCACCCTGGCTCGGCAACTGGCGGCGCACGGCGGCTTCGAGCTCCTCAGCGACGACCGGATGGTGGTGCGGCGCATCGGGGGGCGCCTGTGGGCCTTCGGCACGCCGTGGGCCGGCGAGGCGGACATCGCCCGCAACGCCGGTGCGCCGCTCGGCGGCCTGCTCTTCCTGCAGCACGCCGACGCCAACCGGGTGGCGTCCCTGTCGCCCCGCGCGGCGATGGAGCGTCTGCTCCCCGTGACCTCCATCCCGTGGTATCATGCGGAAGTGCTGCCGGACCTGCTGGACTTCGTCGGCGCCGTGGCTCGCGAGACCCCCGGCCGGGAGCTGGCGTTCCGGCCGGACCCG
>Ga0302250_1001882_pt1 | contig 14339 bp, 12 predicted proteins | sample AAG_RA_Asp_MG_FD_193536 | JGI IMG/M metagenome (GOLD analysis project Ga0302250, IMG submission 193536) | Enriched activated sludge microbial communities from anaerobic digester in WTTP, New Holstein, Wisconsin, United States - AAG_RA_Asp | ecosystem: Engineered > Bioreactor > Anaerobic >... | reverse complement strand
GCGTCGGGCTGGACTTCACGCCGACCGTGCTCGGCGACGGACGCATCAACCTCAATGTCGATCTGGTCGTCTCGGAACTCAGCGCCCAGGGCGTGACCATCTCCTCGACCAACACCGGCGGAACGCAAATCCTGCCGGCAATGACCCAGCGGCGGGCGAAGACGACGGTCCAGTTGATGGACGGACAGAGCTTCGCCATCGGCGGCCTGATCAAGAACAACGTCACGACGAACCTGACGGCCTTCCCGTTCCTCGGCGAGTTGCCGATCATCGGCGCCCTGTTCCGCAGCACCAGCTTCCAGAACGATCGTTCCGAACTCGTCTTCGTCGTCACGCCGCGGCTCGTCAAACCGTTGCCGCCAGACTACGCACTGCCGACCGACGGCTACGTGCCGCCGACACGCTCGGACATGATCCTCGGAGGACGGCTTGAAGGCCGCAAGGATGATGTGCCGCCCCCACCGCCACCGGCCATTCCGGCCGAGCCGGCCCCGGCCGTCCCGCAAAGCGGCGGCTTTGAAGTCAAGTGAGCGAGGAGCGAAAAATGAGCGCATTGAAAGCGGCAACACTCATGGCGATCGGCAGCATCCTCACCGCAGGCTGCACTCCGGTCAGCACCACGCCGGACACCGACGCACGCCTCGGCGAGGCCGTGAACATCATCAAGGCCCAGCAGGTCATCAACCCGGACGCTTCGCGCAACACCAACCCGGTCGCCGGAATCGACGGCAAGGCCGCCCGGGCGGCGATGGACCAGTACCGCAAGAGCTTCGGCGAAGCGAAGCAGGCGGAGGGAAAGTCGCCGGCCATCTCGGTGTCGCAGGGCGACGAGAAATAAGGCAATAGCGGAAGCCGGCCAGGACAGGAGAGAATCATGCGTTACCCATCTCCACACAGGCATGAACAGGAAGGCGCGGTCGCGATCATCGTCGGGCTGACGCTCGCGGTGCTGATCGGCTTCGCCGGTCTTGCACTCGACCTCGGCCGGCTGTACATCAACAAGACGGAGTTGCAGAACGCCGCCGATGCGTGTGCGCTGGCAGCCGCGAGCGAACTGACCTGCGACCCGAGTACCGGCCCTTGTCCGGCGAGCAAGCTGCAAAACGCGGAGAATGCGGGCATTTTCGCTGGCAGCAAGAACAAGCGGGACTTCCAGAACACCGCAGTATCGATCGCCGCCGCCGATATCCGATTCAGCACGTCGCTCGCACCTAACTCGGCGTATTTGACGGCCGGCAGCGCCAGCCCCAACTCCAAGTATGTGATGTGCATCGCCCGCGCAACGGGAATAATTCCGTGGTTCATGGGCGTACTGGGCCTCGGTGACGCCAATGCCGTCAATGCGGCCGCCGTGGCCACGCTCGGACCGAGCCAGGAGTTCTGCAGTTCAGCCCCCCTGGGAGTCTGCGCAAAAGGGCCGGGGCCCGACTTCGGCTACACGACGGGCGAATGGATCGAATCGAACTTCACCTCGGGCGGCAGCGACGATGAGCTTCTGGGAGATGCTCGCTGGGTCGACTTCACCATTCAGGCAGGAGGAAACTCCGAAATCAGGGATCAATTGGCAGGCGACGGAGTATGCGGACTGAAGGTCGGTGACAACATCGAGCAACATGGACAACAACAGGGCGCCAAATCGGCCTACAACACGCGCTTCGGTCTGTATCCCAACGGAGCCAACGCCTACACACCGGCCACGGCGCCACCGGACCGGACCGGATATGCGTATCCGAACAAGGCGCCCGGCAGCCCGGTAATCCCGATTGGCACCAGCGCGTTTGCCGACTACCAGTACCGGCAGGGATTGAATACCCCCTTCATGGACAACCAATACGGAATCACCGGTCCGGGCGGGAATATTCCCGGCAATCCCATCACTTCGCCAGAACACGCCGCCGGAAGCGACCGACGCCTTGTGGCAGTTCCCTTCATCGACTGTAGTGGTGGGCAAACGACGCCGATCCTTGGCATGGCGTGCGTTCTGATGCTCAATCCGATGTCCAATGGCGCCAGCGGCACCATATATCTCGAATACCGGGAACCGGCGAACACGACGACAGCACCGACGGCCTGCCGTAGTTCCGGACTCCCGGGAAGCAACACAAGCACCGGGCCGATGGTGCCGATGCTCGTGCAATGAGGTGCGAAATGAAAAACTCATCGCATCAACGAGGCGTAGCAGCCGTCGAATTCGGCCTGCTCCTCGTACCGCTGGTGACGCTGGCCTTCGGCATCACCGAATACGGTCGAGCGATGTACCAGTACAACGCCATTGCAAAAGCCACCCGGGATGCAGCGCGCTACATGAGCATGCAGACTCCGGGGGATTCGGGGGCGATGGCAACGGCTCGTTGTCTGGTGGTCTATGCGAAGACGACCTGCTCAGGTACGCCGCTGGTTCCGGGACTGGACAACCAGAACGTGACGGTGGCCATCAAGGACAAAACAACCAACCCGGGTACTCATGCCCTCCAACCCGTTTCGGCAGGAGGCGGCCCGGCAACCGGCGTAGCCAATCTGGTTACCGTCGAAGTTTCGGGATTCCAGTTCGTCTCCCTGGTGTCTTTCGTGGTGCCGAATTTCACCTTCGGCCCGATCGGCACCACCATGTTCGGGCCTCCGCCATCATGAAAACGACGATCGCCCCTTCCCAAAAACGCCAGCGCGGCGTCACGGCCATCGAATTCGCGCTGGTTGCCACAGCATTCTTCATCCTCCTGATCGGGATCATGGAAATGGGGCGCGTGCTGTTCTACTGGAACACCGCGGCCGAGGTGACCCGGCTCGGCGCCCGCACTGCAGTGGTCTGCGACAAGAATGATGCCGACATCAAGGCCAGGATGGTGGCCCTGTTTCCAACACTGAGCACCGATGACATCTCGGTCATTTACCAGCCGGACGGATGCACGGCAAGCAACTGCGAGCTGATTACGGTAAGCGTCGCCGCGGGGACGCCGATCGATACGTTCATCCCGTTTGTGCCGCTGAGTCTGACCATGCCCGCCTTCACGACGACGCTGACGCGGGAGAGCATGGACAGCAGCGGAGGCAACCCCGTCTGCCAATAACCCGAGGAATCCTGTTCCGAAAACGGGCCGGAACCTCGGATGAAAGAAGCGGAAGGCCGGATATACAGGAGCACAGGAATGAAGATAAAGGTCCTCTACAACGACGCCACCCGCTTCGAGTTCATCCGGCGCGCGGTGGCCGAAAAGAGTTCAGGCGCCGACATCTCCGGCAGCCTGCAGGCAGACAACACCCTTCCGGCGCTCATCAACGGGTCGGCGCCGGACGTCCTGATCGTCGACGATGCGACGCGGGCCAACCTGAACCCGATCGAATCGCTGAGCCTGGTCTCGCCGGGCATCGACATCCTGCTCGTTTCCACCGATACGTCGGCCGAATTCCTGATGAACGCGATGCGCGCCGGCGTGCGCGAGGTCATTCCCTCGTCCGCCAGCCAGGATATCCTGCAAGCCGCGCTGGCCCGGATCATGCACAAGCGCGGCAAGCATCCGTCCGGCAACGACGGGAAAGTGTTCGCATTCCTTTCCTGCAAGGGCGGTAGCGGCGCGACCTTTCTCGCGGCCAATTTCGCCTATGTGCTGGCCCACGAGTTCGGCCGGCGCGTGGCGTTGATCGATCTCAACCTTCAGTTCGGCGATGCCGCGATGTTCGTCTCCGAATCGCACCCGCCGAGCAATCTGGCCGAACTGTCACAGCAAATCCACCGCCTCGACGCCTCCCTGCTGGCCGCGTCGATGCTCCAGGTCGCGGCGAATTTTCACATTCTCGCCGCGCCGGACAATCCGGAGCAGGCCGTCGAGGTGCGACGCGAGCATCTCGATGCGATCGTGCGCCTGGCCCGGCAGAACTACGACTTCGTCATCGTCGATCTGCCGCGTTCGCTCAACGGCATCAGCGTGCAGGTACTCGACATGGCCGACACGATCTTCCCGGTCATGCAACTCACCTTGCCTTTCGTGCGCGACGGCAAGCGGCTGCTGACGGTATTCCGCTCGCTGGACTACCCGCGCTCGAAGATCCGGGTGATCGTCAATCGTCACGAGAAAGGCGGCGAGTTCACGGTGCAGGACCTGGAGAAAGCGATCGACACCAAGGTTGCCTACGTCGTGCCGAACAGCTATCACGCGGCGGCCGCGTCGGTGAATCTCGGCGTACCGATCGCCCGGGCCAACCGGGGCGACCCGATCAGCAAGTACCTCATCGAGATGGGACGCGAATTCGTTCCCGAAGAAGCGCAGGCGGTGAGCGACGGCTGGTTGTCGCGCATGTTCTCGCGCAAGGGTTAGCGGACCGACTGCGTGTCACATGGCGCCCATCAGGAACTGAAAGGAGAAACGGACGTGTCACTACGAGAGAGACTTGAGACCCTGGGCAACGCGACTCCGCCGGACCTGCGCGCGGGCACCCCGCCACGAGCATCCTCGATGCGCAACACCCGCGCCTATCAGGAACTCAAGAGCCACATGCACATGGCGCTGCTGGAGCGCATCGACCTCGAGGCGATGGAGAGCCTGACGCCCGAGAGCCTGCGCGACGAACTGCGCGGCCTGGTCGAAACGCTGTTGCAGGAACAGAACGTGGTGGTCAACGAACAGGAGCGGCGCAACCTCGTTCGCGACATCCAGTACGAAATGCTCGGCCTCGGCCCGCTGGAGCCGTTGCTGGCCGATCCGACGGTTTCCGACATCCTGGTCAACAACTCGCAGCAGGTGTATGTCGAGCGGCGCGGCGTCATCGAATTGACCGACGTCAGCTTCACCGACGATGAGCACCTGATGAAGATCATCGACAAGATCGTCTCGCGCGTCGGGCGGCGCATCGACGAATCCAGCCCGATGGTCGATGCGCGCCTGCCCGACGGCTCGCGGGTGAACGCCATCATTCCGCCGCTGGCGCTGGACGGGCCGACGTTGTCGATCCGCCGCTTCGCGGTCATCCCCCTGACGATGGAAAACCTGCTCGAATTCAAGACGCTGGTGCCGGAGATGGCCGAACTGCTCGCGTCACTGACCCAGGCGAAGCTCAACATCCTGATCTCGGGCGGCACCGGCACCGGCAAGACGACCTTGCTGAACATCCTCTCCAGCTTCATTCCGGCGCATGAGCGGATCATCACCATCGAAGATGCCGCCGAACTGCAATTGCAGCAGCCGCACGTGGTCCGCCTGGAAACCCGCCCGCCGAACATCGAGGGCCGCGGCGAGGTCAACCAGCGCGCCCTGGTGCGCAACGCGCTGCGCTTGCGCCCGGACCGCATCATCCTCGGCGAAGTGCGCGGCGCAGAGGCGCTGGACATGCTGCAGGCGATGAACACCGGCCACGAGGGTTCGATGGGCACGATCCACGCGAACACCCCGCGCGACGCGCTGACACGGCTGGAGAACATGCTGGGCATGGCCGGCGTCAACTCGCTGCCGAAGGTGATGCGCTCGCAGATCGCGTCGGCGATCAACGTCGTCGTGCAGATCGCGCGGCTGACCGACGGCAAGCGCAAGATCGTCAGCCTGCAGGAAATCACCGGCATGGAAGGCGACATGATCACCATGCAGGAGATCTTCAGCTTCCGCCAGACCGGTGTCGGCGAGGGCGGCGTCGTGCAGGGGTATTTCGCCGCGACCGGCATCCGGCCGCGCTTTTCCGACCGCATCCGCGCCTACGGCTTGCCGCTGTCCGACACGCTGTTCGACCCGATGCGGCGTTACGAGTGATTCATCATCAAGGAGCCGGAAATGTTCGATTCGCTTTTCCTGTTCTTCGCCGTCGCGGTGTTCATCGCCGTGGTGCTCGGCATCGAGGGGCTGTTCATGTGGTGGAACACCACGCGCGGACCGGAGGCGCGGCGCATGGCCCGTCGCCTGCGCGCCGCGTCGGCGGGCGGTCACGGCGCCGAACAGCTGTCGATTCTCAAGCAGCGCATGCTCAGCCGCTCGGATACGATGCAAAGGCTGCTGCTGACCTTGCCGCATGTGCAGACCCTGGACCGGATCATCGTCCAGTCCGGTCTTTCCGTGACGCTCGGCGACGTGATCCTGCTCACCCTGTTGTTCGGTGGCGCCGGCGTGTTCGTCCCGATGTATCTCGGGCGCGGGCTGCTGTTCGGCATCCTCCTCGGCTGCATCCTCGCTGCGCTGCCCACCCTCTATATCTTCCGCGCCCGGACGAAACGCATGCAGCGACTGGAAAACCAGTTACCCGACGCCATCGACCTGATGGGCCGCGCCATGCGCGCCGGCCACGCCTTCCCCAATGCCCTGAAGATGGTCGGCGAAGAAATGTCCGATCCGATCGGTTCCGAATTCCGCACCCTTTTCGACGAAATCAACTACGGCGTGAGACTCGAGGACGCCTTGCTGAACCTGCTCGAACGCGTCCCCAGCACCGACCTGCAGTATTTCGTGGTAGCGCTCCTGATCCAGCGTGAGACCGGCGGCAACCTGGCCGAGTTGCTGGACAACATCAGCGCGATCGTGCGGGCGCGCATCAAGCTGATGGGCGAAATCCGCACGCTGTCGGCGGAGGGCCGGCTGTCGGCCTGGATTCTGTCGCTCTTGCCGTTTGCCACGGCGCTGATGATCAACATCGTCAATCCGGGCTTCATGACTGTTCTTTGGAACGATCCGGCCGGGCTGAAGCTGATCTATTTCGCCTTGTTCATGATGGCCTTCGGCATCTGGTGGATGAGCCGGATCATCAAGATTCGCGTCTGACATGACTGCCTTGCGGTTCCTGTTGCGGGAGAGATAAAAATGAACCTGATGCAGATCGCCTTTCTGGTCCTTGTCTTCCTCTCGGTTTTCGCCGCCGTCGCGTTCGCCATCAGCTACTTCAGGCCGACGCCCGTCCAGGAACGTTTGCGCGAATTCACGCCGCGTTCGCCGAACAGCAGCACGGCGGCGTCCGGCCAATGGGTCGACCGTGCCGCCAAGCTAACCGCGCGCTTCGGCAAGTTGTCGGTCCCGGAGGAAGGGTGGGAAGAGTCCGGCATCCGCACGCGATTCATGAACGCCGGGATCCGCGGCGCCGCAGCGCCGATGGTCTACTTCGGCGCAAAAACCATTCTGGCGCTCGGCATTCCCGGCCTTGCCTATCTCTACTTCATTCTCTCGGGCAAGACGATTCAACTCAACAGCATGCTGGTGATCCTGTTGCTCGCCGCCACCGTCGGCTATTACCTGCCCAATGGGGTTCTCTCGCATCTGGTGATGGTCCGCCAGCGCGAGATTTTCGAGAGTTTTCCGGACGCCCTCGACCTGATGACCGTGTGCGTGGAAGCCGGGCTCGGCGTCGAGGCGGCCATCGACCGCGTTGCCGGCGATATCGGCCACAAGAGCGAAGTGCTCTCGGAAGAACTCAGCATGGTCGGCCTCGAGTTGCGCGCCGGCAGCGACCGCGAGCGGGCCCTGCGCAACCTCGCCACGCGCACCGGCGTCGAAGAGGTCGAGGCGTGGGTCGCGCTGATCATCCAGGCCGAACGCTTCGGCACCAGCATCGCCTCGGCCCTGCGCATCCATTCGGAAATGCTGCGCACCAAGCGTCGCCAGCGCGCCGAGGAGGCTGCCGCGAAGATCGCGCTGAAACTCCTTTTCCCCCTGATCTTCTGCATTTTCCCGTCGCTGCTCCTGGTGGTGCTCGGCCCGGCATTCATCCAGATTTACCGGATTCTCCTACCGACGCTGAGCGGCGGCGGTTAGCCGAACCGGCCCACTGAACCGCTATCGACAAGGTTGAAAGGAAACTGGCCATGAAACCTCGGATACTCGTAGTGGCGCTGATCGCGGCGCTCGGCGCCGGCTGCGCGTCAACCGACAAGAACCGGCTGGCGTATCAGGTCGCTCCTGTTTCGACCGTGAAGCACGGCACGCTAAACGCCACGTCGTACTACCAGCTGGCGCGCTATTACCACGGCCAGAAACGCTACGACATGGCCGAAGCGGCCTACCGGAAATCCATCTCGCTGGACGGCAGCCAGGTCGAAGCCCTCAACGCGCTGGGCAGCCTCTATGCCGAACGCGGAGACCTGGAGCGGTCGGTGCAACAGTTCGAAAAAGCCCTGGCGATCGCCCCGGACGCCAGCCACTTGCACAACAATCTCGGCTTCGCCTACGTCCTGCTGGGGCACATGGAAAAAGCCTACACGGCAATACGCAAGGCGCTGGCGGTCGACCCGTCGCTCGAGCGCGCCTGGGCCAACCTGGAACGGATCGCCAAGGCACAATCCGACACGCGCCTGGCCGCCGCTGCGAAGTCGCGACAAACGTACGCCCTCCCGACTTCACTGCTGGCTCGCGCATCCGCGGAGTTGGCGGCCCCACTCGCGGCGAGCAGCGTGACCACGCCTCACGTGCCGCCGACGACTCCAACGCCAGACGCCGGAAGCGTAGTGCAGGTCCAGCCGGTGACGATGCCGTCGCAACCGGTTCTCACCGTCATCGACCGGCACGCAGGCGAGGTCCAGGTCGCCCGGCGCGACGAGATCACCGTGTCAGCCGTTACAACGTCGCCAACTCAAGCCACGCCGCCCGTCAGCGTTGCGGATGCGCGCAGCGATGGCGGCACGTTCGTTCTGGTCTCGACCAGCCGGGAGGTCGTCGACCTGGTCGAACCGGTCTCGATGGCCGGTCCCGATACCGTGGTGGTCGCGCAGGCCAATCCGATCGTGGTCGAGAAACCCGATCCGGTGGTGACAGCATCGGTGGAACCCGTGGTCCTGGCCAAGGCCGTGCCGCCACCCGTCAACGTCGCGGCCCCGGAACCGGTCGTCGGCACCTCGCTCGACCGGAATGCGGAACCAACGCCGGAGTTCGACTTCAGGCAGATCAAGGTCGAGGTCACCAACGCCAATGGAACGACCGGCTTCGCCAAGTTGTTCAGCGCCCGGCTGCGCAAGGACCACATCCCCGTGAGTCGGATCACCAACTACGCCTCTTTCACCCTCAGGAAAACGCTCGTCGAGTACCAGCCCGGCCATCTGGATGCGGCCAAAGCCCTGCTGCATCGCACGCAACTCGACGCCCAACTGTCACCGGCAAAGGAAGCGCGCATCAACTCGGACGTCAGGATCGTGCTCGGACGTGACGCAGTGTCGGGATTCGCAAGAAAAGCGATACTCGCCAAGGCCCCGTAACGCCCGAAGTCCTGCGACGTCTCAAGGAAAAAGACCCCGGTCATCAACCTGACCGGGGTCCTTCATTTCCGGGTTTGGACGACGGTATATCCTAGAACGGGATGTCGTCGTCCATGTCGTCGAAGCTCGGCGCCTTCTTGGCCGGCGCCGGGCGATTGCCGCCGCCCGACGGCGCCGACGACGGCATGCTGCCGCCGTATTCGACTTCACCGCCGGACGACGAGGCGCTCTGGCGGCCGCCGAGCATCTGCATTTCGCTGGCTTCGATCTCGGTCGTATAACGCTCCTGGCCTTCCTTGTCCTGCCACTTGCGCGTGCGGATGCGGCCCTCGATATAGACTGACGAGCCCTTTTTCAGATACTGGCCGGCGATTTCGGCCAGTCTGCGGAAAAAAACGACGCGATGCCATTCGGTGATCTCGCGTTTTTCGCCGGACGCCTTGTCCTTCCAGGACTCGGTCGTCGCCAGGCGGACGGTGGCCACGGCGTCGCCGTTCGGCATGTAGCGGGTTTCCGGGTCGGCACCGAGGTTGCCGACGAGAATGACTTTATTGACCGAGGCCATGAAAACTCCCTGAAGGATCGTGTTCGAAAAGCGGCGATTATAAAAGAGATTGACGTTACTGCTGACGCCCGCGCACCGGGAACGGCATCGTCAGGCCGAGCGCCAGCCAGACCAGCAGAATCGCGCCGCAGACACTCCAGACGGCGGTTGCTCCGCCCGTCCGGGCCAGCCAGCCACCGGCCACGCCGCCGAGAAAGAGTCCGAGCGACTGGGTGGTGTTGTAGATTCCCAGCGCGGCCCCCTTGGCGTGCGCCGGTGCCACGCGCGAGATCAGCGACGGCTGCACCGCCTCAAGGATATTGAAGGCGACGAAAAACAGTGTCAGCCAGAGGAACAACCCGGAGATAGTGCCGCCCAGCCCCGCGAACCCGGCTTGAACCACCAGCAGCAGGACGACGGCGGCATTGAACACGAACTTCATCCGGCCATGCTTTTCCGCGGCGATGATTGCCGGCACCAGGACGACGAACGACAGCAGCACCGCCGGCAGGTACGCTTTCCAGTGCTCGCCGACCGGCAGCCCGCCGGCCCCGACCAGCGCCGACGGCAGCACGACCCACATCGCCGTCTGCGCGAAATGCAGGCTGAACACACCGAAGTTCAGGCGCAGCAGCGCCTTGTCGCGCAAGACCTCGGAGAACTTCGCCCCGCCCGGCTGGCGCGGCACCAGTGGCGCATCCGGGACCAGCTTCTTGACGATGTAGATGCCGAACAGCGACAGCGAACCGGTGAGCGAGAAGATCCCGGCCATGCCGACACCTTCATAGAGCAACGGCGCCACGACCATCGACAGCGCGAAAGTCAGGCCGATCGACGAGCCGATCATCGCCATCACCTTGGTCAGGTGCTGCGGTCGCGTCAGGTCGGCGGCCAGCGCGGTCACCGCCGCCGATACCGCACCGGCGCCCTGCAGCGCACGGCCGATGATGATGCCGTGGATGTCCGTTGACAGCGCCGCCGTGAAGCTGCCGATGGCGAAAATGAACAGGCCGAAAAAAATCACCGGCTTGCGCCCGAAGCGGTCGGAGGCCACACCGTAGGCAATCTGAAACAGAGCCTGGGTCAGCCCGTAGGCGCCCAGCGCCATGCCGACCAGCATGACGTCATCCCCCGACGGCAACTGCCGCGCATGGACGGCGAACACCGGCAGGATCAGGAACAGCCCGAGCATGCGCAGGGCGAAAACGAAGGACAGGATCAGCCCCGAATAACGCTCGTCGGGACTCATCGATTCGTGGGTGGGAGAAAGCATCGGGATGGACTCAACCGCAGGCGGGAAAAAGACCCTGGAACAATGAAGGTGTTCAGGCGGTCGTATTGGCGAAATTTCCCGCGTATATTAGCAGGTTTGCTTTTTCGGCCTCACCACCCACCCCATGGAAGAATTCAAGGAAATCCGCATCCGCGGCGCGCGCACGCACAATCTGAAGAACATCAACCTCGACCTGCCGCGCAACCGGATGATCGTGATTACCGGCCTGTCCGGCTCCGGCAAGTCGTCGCTGGCGTTCGACACGCTCTACGCCGAGGGCCAGCGCCGCTACGTCGAGTCGCTCTCGGCCTACGCGCGGCAGTTTCTGCAGATGATGGACAAGCCGGACGTCGACCTGATCGAGGGCTTGTCCCCCGCCATCTCGATCGAGCAGAAGGCGACCAGCCACAACCCGCGCTCGACGGTCGGCACGGTCACCGAGATCCACGACTACCTGCGCCTGTTGTTCGCCCGCGCCGGCACACCGTACTGCCCGGACCACCAGCAGCCGCTGGATTCGCAAACCGTCTCGCAGATGGTCGACCATGTACTGGCCTTGCCCGCCGAAACGAAGCTGATGATCCTCGCGCCGGTCGTCGCCAACCGCAAGGGCGAGCAACTCGACCTGTTCACCGAACTGCGCGCACAGGGCTTCGCTCGCCTGCGGGTGGATGGCACGATCTACGAGATCGACGCGCTGCCGAAGCTAGCCAAGACGCAGAAGCACACCATCGACGTCGTCGTCGACCGACTCAAGGTGCGCGACGACATCCGGCAGCGCCTCGCTGAATCATTCGAGACCGCGCTGCGCCATGCCGACGGCCGCGCCATCGCGCTGGAGATGGATTCCGGCAAGGAGCACCTGTTCTCCGCCAAGTTCGCCTGCCCGGTGTGCTCGTATTCGCTGCAGGAGCTCGAACCCCGCCTCTTCTCGTTCAACAACCCGATGGGCGCCTGCCCGAAGTGCGACGGCCTCGGCGTGATCCAGTTCTTCGACCCGAAGCGCATCGTCACCCGCCCCGACCTGTCGCTGGCCGCCGGCGCGATCCGCGGCTGGGACAAGCGCAACCAGTTCTATTTCCAGTTGCTCACCTCGCTCGCCGATCATTACGGCTTCGACGTCGACACGCCGTTCGAGCAGTTGCCGGAGAACATCCGCCAGATCGTGCTTTACGGTTCCGGCCGCGAGGTCATCCGCTTCCGTTACCTTAACGAGAAAGGCACGCGCTTCGACCGCAGCCATGCCTTCGAGGGGATCGTCCCGAACTTCGAGCGCCGCTACAAGGAAACCGACTCGCAGGCGGTGCGCGAGGAATTGTCCAAGCTGATCAGCAACAAGACCTGCCCGACCTGCGACGGCGCCCGTCTGCGCGAGGAAGCGCGCCACGTGCGCATCGGCAATGGCCCGGACGCGCTGACGCTGCACCAGATCAGCCGGATGCCGTTGAAGCAGGCGCGCGACTACTTTCTCGACCTGAAGCTCGCCGGCAACAAGGCGCAGGTCGCCGAGAAAGTGCTCAAGGAAATCACCAGCCGCCTGCAGTTCCTGATCAACGTCGGCCTCGACTACCTCTCGCTCGACCGCTCGGCGGAAACGCTCTCCGGCGGCGAGGCGCAGCGCATCCGCCTCGCTTCGCAGATCGGCTCGGGCCTGACCGGCGTCATGTACGTCCTCGACGAACCGTCGATCGGCCTGCATCAGCGCGACAACCACCGCCTCCTCGAAGCCCTGCAGAACCTGCGCAACATCGGCAACACGGTGATCGTCGTCGAGCACGACGAAGACGCCATCCGCAGCGCCGACTACGTCGTCGACATCGGCCCCGGTGCGGGGATTCACGGCGGCGCAGTCGTCGCCGAAGGCACGCCCGCACAGGTCATGGCCAATGTGGAATCGATGACCGGCGACTACCTCGCCGGCCGCCGCCGCATCGAGGCACCGGGCAAGCCGCGGCAGGCCGATCCGGGGCGCGTGCTGAAGATCGTCGGCGCGCGCGGCAACAACCTGAAGAACGTCACCCTTGAGCTGCCGCTCGGCCTGCTCACCTGCATCACCGGCGTCTCCGGCTCGGGCAAATCGACGCTGATCAACGACACGCTCTACGCCGCCGCCGCGAAGCACTTGTATGGTTCCACCGCCGAACCCGCCGAGCACGACGAAATCGTCGGCCTCGACCAGTTCGACAAGGTGATCAACGTCGACCAGTCGCCGATCGGCCGCACGCCGCGCTCCAACCCGGCGACCTACACCGGGCTCTTGACGCCGATCCGCGAACTGTTCGCCGGCGTGCCGGCCGCACGCGAACGCGGCTACGGCCCCGGCCGCTTCTCATTCAACGTCAAGGGCGGGCGCTGCGAAGCCTGCCAGGGCGACGGCGTGATCAAGGTCGAGATGCACTTCCTGCCCGACATCTACGTCGCCTGCGACGTCTGCCACGGCCACCGCTACAACCGCGAAACGCTGGAAATCCAGTACAAGGGCAAGAACATCCGCGACATCCTGCAGATGACCGTCGAGCAGGCACGCGAATTCTTCGACGCCGTGCCGGTCGTCGCGAGGAAGCTGCAAACGCTGGTCGACGTCGGTCTCTCCTACATCACCCTCGGCCAGTCGGCGACCACGCTCTCCGGCGGAGAAGCGCAGCGGGTGAAACTGGCACTGGAACTGTCGAAGCGCGACACCGGCCGCACGCTGTACATCCTCGACGAGCCGACCACCGGCCTGCACTTCCAGGACATCGAGATGCTGCTCAAGGTGCTGCATCGCCTCGCCGACCACGGCAACACGGTCGTCGTCATCGAGCACAATCTGGACGTGATCAAGACCGCCGACTGGATCGTCGATCTCGGCCCCGAAGGCGGCGACGGCGGCGGCAGGATCCTGGTCGCCGGCACGCCGAAAGTCATAGCAAAAAGCGCGCTCAGCCACACCGGACGCTTCCTGCAACCCTTGCTGCACAAGGGGAATTGACCGGAACCACCCCGGCACGAGGAAAAAAACAACATTTTTTGCCGCTTCGTGGCGATTTCAAGGGTTCCCCCCCTTCCATTCAAGCTGATGAAGTGCAAGAATCGCTGCGGAGTTTCCACCACGACTCTCGACAATCAACAACAGGAGATACCATGAACAAGTCTGAATTGATCGACGCAATCGCTGAGAAAACCGAGTTGTCCAAAGTAGCATCCGGCAAGGCGCTTGACGCCGTCCTCGAAACCATCGTTCAGGCTGTCGCCAAGGGTGACGCTATCAGCCTCGTCGGTTTCGGCTCCTTCAAGGCCGCCGCGCGCGCCGCCCGCGAAGGCAAGAACCCGAAGACGGGCGAAAAGATCAAGATCCCGGCGACCACCGTTCCCAAGTTCTCCGCCGGCGC
>Ga0302250_1001881_pt1 | contig 14362 bp, 13 predicted proteins | sample AAG_RA_Asp_MG_FD_193536 | JGI IMG/M metagenome (GOLD analysis project Ga0302250, IMG submission 193536) | Enriched activated sludge microbial communities from anaerobic digester in WTTP, New Holstein, Wisconsin, United States - AAG_RA_Asp | ecosystem: Engineered > Bioreactor > Anaerobic >... | reverse complement strand
CGTCATCCTCTGTGTCACCGGTGGCGAAGCACTGTACGCAGACATGGGGCACCTGGGCCGGGAACCGATTGTCAAGGGCTGGGCGGTGGTCTTCCCGGCTCTCGTGCTCAGTTATCTCGGGCAGGGGGCGTACGTCATGCAGACGGACAATACCCATAATGTCCTCTTCTCCATGATCAACCACATCAATCCCCTGTTCCTGGTCCCGTTTTTAATCCTCTCCATCTGCGCTACGGTCATTGCCTCGCAGGCGATGATCTCCGGGATGTTCTCGATCATGTACCAGGGAATGATGAAAAAGATCATCCCCAAGATGAAGGTCGAGTACACCTCCCCGGAGCTCCGGTCCCAGATCTACATCGACGCGGTCAACTGGATGCTCCTCTTTGGCGTCCTCCTTGTCATCTTTGAGTTTCAGTCATCGGAGAACCTCTCGGCGGCGTACGGCCTCGCCGTCTCGGGCTCGATGATGATCTCCGCTATCCTGATGACGATCATCTTCTTCAAGCGGGACCAGAAGATAAAGATGCTCATTGCCGGCACCCTGATCGCCCTCGACGCGATCTTCTTCATTTCCACGCTCTTCAAGATCCCCCATGGTGCATACTGGTCGTTCTTCATCGCCACCATCCCGCTCATCGTTATCGTCACGTTCATCCTCGGCCAGGACCGGCTCCACGCGATCCTCCGCCCGGTTCCCATCGAGGAGTTCCTCCCGAAGTACAAGGAGAGCTACGCGAACCTGCACAAGATCCGCGGGACTGCTCTTTATTTCGTCGGGGATGTCCACAGGCTCTCTCCCTACCTCCCCCAGGTCATCTTCAAAAACGAGATTTTGTACGAGAATAATATCCTTGTCTCCATCCAGATCACGGAGAAGCCATTTGGCATTACAACGGATTTTGACACCGCGATCGCTCCCGGCCTCCACATCTTCCGGGTGGAATGCGGGTACATGGAGATCGTGGACGTGGTGAAACTATTGCAGGAGAAGGGGATCGACGAGAAGACGATCTTCTACGGCATCGAGAGCGTGGTCTCCGATACGCTCATCTGGAAGATCTACGGCATCATCAAGAAGAACACCCCGCCGTTTATCCAGTTCTATGCCCTTCCCCCGGAGAAGATCCACGGTGTCGTGACCCGGGTCGTTATGTGACCCGGGTTTTTATCGCATTGGTGTGCCGGGCAGCAGCCTTCCGTGCCGGCCCGACGCTTTTCTGGCATGACACTGCAACATTGATGACGGGACACAGTCAACAGAGTACCCGGTACACCGGATTTGCGCTATGGACATAGGGCTCGTCATTCAGGGGATCATCGTTGGCCTCATCCTTGCCGTACCAGTCGGGCCGTTGTCTCTCATCTGCATCCAGCGGACCCTCTTGTCCGGCAGGCTTCACGGCCTTCTCTCCGGGTTTGGCATTACCGTTGCCGATTCTGTCTATGCGGTCATTGCATTCCTCGGGCTTGCCGCCATCTCCGGATTTATCCTCTCCTTTGAAGTCCCGCTCAGGATCTTTGCCGGGCTGGTCCTCATTGTTGTCGGTGTGAGGATTATCGGGTTTGTTCCTGACCGCAGGCAGGACAAGACCGGCCAGAAGCGGTATTCAAAAGATTTTTTCTCGATGCTCGCCCTTGCCCTGGCAAACCCGATGACGCTGGTCTTTCTCATGGTCACCCTGCCGGGCTATGGTTTTGTCTTTGGCGGGACATCGCTGGTATCCGCAGGCTGGTTTGTCTCCGGTTTCGTTGCCGGTTCGGCGTTATGGTGGATCATCCTGTGCGGGATGGTCGGGTCGCTCCGGGCATGGCTCACGGAAAGGAACCTGACGCTGATCAACCATGCATCCGGTATCTTCATTGCCGGTGTTGGTGCGGTCATGATCCTCGCGCCGGTCCTCGCACTGGCGGGGTTTACCGGCCCGTAACAATGTGCAGTCCAAATCCCGTAAGAATAACTATATTTTCCCAAACGCCAACAATTAAGCACGTACCAGCCGTCTTAACGGGATCAAGGGAGAGATTCCACTGACAGAGAAGAAACCGGCAGCACCCCCCGGCGATGAGATCATCCGGGTGAGGCTGCCCCAGAAACGCAACCGGGAGATGTTCGGCAGTGCCGAGCTCATGATGGGTGCAAATCACATCCGCATCCGCTGCTTTGACGGCGTGACCCGGATGGGAAGGATCAAGGGAAAGATCAAAAAGAAAGTCTGGATCCGGGAAGGCGATATCCTGATTGTCATCCCGTGGAACTTCCAGGACGAGAAATGCGATATCGTGTACCGCTACACCGGCCCGCAGGTGGAGTGGCTACGGCGGAATAATTACCTGTAAACTCGTCTCTCTTGTTTTATTCTTTATCAGGATGAAGAAAAACAGTGTCGATATATCGCCGACATGCTTACACGGATTTGATCAGAATGTCGTATTTTTTTATCACCAGCTTCGGATCAGGTGTCGGCTCGAAAGCAAGACTGTAGGTAACCGGGTTTCCTGAGGGACCGGTTTGCACCATGCCAAGGGTATTGATAAAATAATTCTTCCAGGCAAGAGAATAATCTGCATCGGGATCTGTCGATGTGTAATCAATAAAGATGGTCTCCCCGGGCGTAAGGGAAACATAATCGTAACTGCTGTCCTTTAATACCATCTGAACTGTTCCGACGCCTGTTCGTCCGATCTGTCCGGTGCTGTTGATGGAGATGAGATTGATCACCATCGTATTGGCCATGGAGTCATAGAACCAGCGGGGCTCGGCAAGCATCACGGATCCCTGACCAGTACGATCCCGTTTCACAACCGCCCCGTTCTGGAGAGAGAGATCAGTATTTGCCCCAAGGGAGGAATAACGGAGATCGCCCGGTTGGAATTCGTTTACGTATGTTGTTGTTGAATCACGGATACGAATCGTGAAAGCACTCGGGGCTGTGCTTGCGTTGTATACTGTGAGGGATCCCCCCCCAATCTTCAGCGAAGTCTCCTTGTAGGGGACGGTCTTGTAGGCCAGGCTCTTTATATCATTCTGGAGCACGATCATGTTCTTTTCCATGATCTGCTCGTCCGCGCTCGTCTGCTGCTGCATAAGCATCGGGTACCCGTACAGGGTCACAAGGCCGATGCCGGTGATTACCAGCGTGAAGATGAGCAGGAAGCCGATCGACTCTGACACGCCCCCATCTGTTCTGTTCGTTTCACAGGATATCCTCATGTAAATCCTCCGGAATCATAGCTGATGATGTTTATCCCTGCTCCTGTTGTATTTCCCCCGGCACGACGGGAAGACCCAATACCTGCAATCGAGATCTTGGTGACGATGTTGTCCCGCATGACGATGACCTGCTGAGACGATCCGGAACTGCTGATATCCACGAAATACCCCTGCCCTCCGATATCGTCAGGAATATCAAACCGGGACGAGATATTGCCGGTCTCCGGGGCGATTGCATACGTGTCTACGATCCGGGTGGAGACTCCGTTGCCGATGTCCGTGAATGCAGAATGGGCAAGAGTGTTTGCCGGCCCGAGCATGAAATTCGTGTTGACGAGAAGGAGGATCACGACGAAGAGTCCCATGAGGACTCCGGAGATCATGATGTACTCGATCAGGGTAGCCACACCCTGTTCAGTACCTGTCTCTCGTTTCTGCTCACGGGAATGTCGTGATCTCATTGTACCCAATCACCCCGTTATTGTAATGGATCTCGGTATACGTATATTCCCCGATTGTAGTGGACGAGATAGTGATTATTGCATTCTGGCGACTCAATGCAAGGATCACAATTTCATTCTGCACCGTGGTCTTGTTCCGGTATGTACTTTCATCATCAAGGAATGTTGATTCCGTCAGCACCCCGCGTACCCCCCGGATATCGTTTTTAGGAAATTCCGAGACGGCCTCGGCAGTGGTCTGGCCAACGATCGTTGACTGGTTGATCAGCACGGCAAGAAAGAAGAGGCTGAAGCTCACGATGAATCCCATAAGCACGATCCACTGGGCCTCGTCATTCATCAGTCTCGCCATAAGAGTACCTCTACAAGAGCTGCATGCATTCCCGAACAGCTGGTGTATGCACATCCGGGAAATGTCTTCTCCACCAGCACCCACCGGCTGACGCGGACAGCATGTTCGGTCCCGGTGAAGGGACGGGAGGAGTTTGCCAGATGCATGCTGGTGGCTGTGTTGTCGACGGGATCGACGTAGGTTACATTCGCCATATACTGGATATCATCCTGTCTTTGCCCGGCTCTTGCATTGATTGTCTGGAGGAAAATGCTGTTAAATAACACGGAATCCTCTTGCTCCACGATCTGCCGGAGTGGGCTTTTCTTCACGGTACTGTCTGGTGCTGTGTCCATCACGGCAAGGGCATCTGCACCCAGTACTTCAAGCTGCATATCGCTGATATGGGTGTCGCCCGGAGTATAGACGGATGTGCTGTTGACAATAAAGTATGCAGTGATCAGGAGAAGGAGTGCTGCAGCCACCCCTTCGATGGTGTAGAGCTGGCCGCCTTCGTTTACCATACGGCCACCTCAAGAACCGCGTCTTTCAGCTGGGGCTGGGTGACGTTTACCGGATCGTAGTTATATGCAAATGGCAGAGTCTGGGTGTTGTTGAGATACGGCTGCTCCTGTCCGTTCATGCCGAAGGTAAGGTTGATGTAAATGTCAGAGTTCGGAAGTACGGTTGAGAAGAAGCCGGGTCCGAAGATTAGGGACACACCGTCATGGACGTCGACCGGTGGACGCACCGGAGTCGTGTTTCCATCCTCATACAGGAAATCCTCCGAAGGATACCAGGGAATGGTCAGCGAGGGCTGACCGTGGGGATGCTGGTAAAAATCGACAGCAGAGATATTGGGATAGGGAGAGGCGGAAAAGGCCGGGTCGCGGATCTGTTCAAGTCCGGTGATATTGATGATGATCCTGTCCGTGAACGGATTAATCTGGTATGCAGGATTACGGAGTTTGTCATTCAGGAGTTCGGTGGTATTCATGACGATGGAAAACCGGTGAAACGTAACGTTTTCCGTGGTCGTATACCCAAAGGCCTTGATCTTCAGGTGATCTATTGTGGCGTTGCTTGGTTGCCGGAGTTTCACATCCCTCCGTATATATCCATAGTTATCGGGGGGGAGATCGCCGACCGACCTCACCATGTTCGTATCGGTCTCTTTCAGGCTGATATTGAAGAGATAGGGATGGTCGGTGAAAAAAGCCCTGTTTCGATAATCCTCGGGATAGGCGAATGCGGTTGCGCAAAAGAACCGATCGGTCTTGTAATCATTGAGAATGTTGGGGGTATCTTTGGATATTGCAAGCCCGAACCGGGCTACGTCTCTTGTATCCGGCTGGAACTCCCAGGAAAAGATACCACGGGGCCTGAGGACACCTAATGATCCAGCAGCACCCGGATCTTCAACAAGGATAACACCGGTCCGGTACGCGACTGCGTCATAGTCGATCCCATGGGCATTAAGCCCGATGAACAGTCCCGGGACCATGGTGGCAATCCAGATAAACGAAAGCATGAATATCGTGAATCCTGCTAGGAAGTCGATGGACATTACCCCGTTCTCTTCAGTCATGGGCCCCGTTCAGCGCTCCTGTGCTTGCATCGAACTCAAGCGTCCTCATCCCGCTGCTGTTTGTTATTGTCAGGGCATATGTGCTGCCGGTGAGCTTCAGTTCCATACGGCCCGGGCCGGAATTCTGAGGCTGTGAAAAAATGATTGCATGGTTTCTTGAGAAGATTTCTGGAGGAGTCAGTATCGTATCAACAGGTATTGGGGATACATGGAGTGTCTCACTCCAGGGTCTGATCGTTCCGCCATACTTGTCATAACTGAACAGGAGAGTGGAGTCGCCCCGGCCGGCCACAAACACCCACCTTCCGGCGTTCCCTGTGGGATCAACATCCATGCCATGAATATAGTGGATCTGCCATGGGCCATCGGCTTTTTGTTCAGTCGTATTTCCATATTCTGCAATCTGGCGGGAAAAAACACTCATGGCCTCATCGAAACGAAACGTGGTTGTTTCGGGGGTCAGCAAACCTTCGGAAAAACCAACATCGATCGATCCTTTTTGTCCATCCGTATTAATACCGGTAAACGGGAGAAAACTGCACCCTGCAATCATAACGAAAGAAAGAATAATAAGGATGATTAGGATCGCATGGTGTCCGCTTGTCATTTGGAGTCCTTATGGCTTATTGGCATGAAGAGAAATATAAACATTGGTAAATCCGGATCTGGGTGTTTTCTCATTCAATCAATGGATGCCCGCATTACCATTCAGGAATGCACGTGCATGAGGGACATTATCCTCCCATCCTTATTTGATTCGGATCTACAGGAAGCCTAAATCCCACAACCCGGGCGCCCTCTTCCTCGCATCTTCTGACGGAAAAACGGAAGATTTTTTTCTCCCGTCTGATAAACATTCCTGTCAGCGGGATTGAATGACAGGCTGTGCCACGATGGGAAAAAGCGTTCTTGTCACAGAGATCTGCATTTTATTAAAAATATCAAAAAATTATTGAAAATTTACAAATTCGGCAAAAATTTTTCAATTTTTTCTTATACAAAATTATAAATAGTTTTAGAAACTATCCCTCACTCCTGAGATTCGGATATGATAGTGAAACAAACAATTTTCTGTGTGCTGGCGTTCCTGCTACTCGTAGGGACAGTTGTTGCAGCAGACCTGTCTCCCTCAACAATCACCACCAATCCGGACTGGCTTGTCGTCAATAAAAACAGTGTACCGATCACTGTTCACGTAATCGATGGTACTACCTCAACAGATGTGAACAATGCTCAGATAGATTTTTCAGTATCTGATCCTGCAATCGGGACACTCTCCCCAGTACAGGTTTTAACCGGCCCAGATGGCATCGCAACTACAACCTTCACGGCAGGCAGCGTCAGCGGCAATGCCACCATAACTGCTGTAATAACGTATAACAACGGTACGATCTACACCCAAACTCTCACCACCTTCCAGCTGGTGGATCATGATGTAGCCCAATATCGGTTTTACGACTACGCAACCCAGATTCCTGTTGGCTCGGTCACCCCGCTTACCATAACCCTGACAGACCGGTACAGGAATCCCACACTCGGCAACCGGATTGACAACAAGAATCCAGCCCAGGTACATACGGTGCAGCTCAGCGGTTTGGGCTCCGGGGGTTCTGGCTTCTGGGACGGTTCAGACTATGTATCCAATATCTCGCTCTCAACCAATGCAGAAGGTAATGCTACCGTCAATGTGAGAGTGTCCGAAACGGCGGGATTTAATACGATATTTATGCGAGGAATCGATTATGTCCCTGACGACTGGTCGATCGCGATCGAAGGGGTATCTATTGACGATCCGGTGATGATTACCCAGATCCACCCTTCCCCCAATTCCTATCCGGCAGATGGGACACATGCCTTCCCCCTCTACTACTCTGTCCGGGACCCCTATGGTAATGCCCTTGATGGGACATACCTCTGGATAAACTCCTCCGGTGGAGAATCCTACCGGGCAATGACTGCAAGCGGAGGCATTGCGTACGTAAGCTACGGTCCAAAAGACAAGAGCGGTATTTACACCATCACAGCGAGGTCCGAGAAGAATTCCACTGTCGTCTGTTCAGACACCGAGACTGTCGGTTATTGCAGCCAGACCGTGGAATATTACAGCCAGGACCCCGTGAATATGATCCTGACAGCAAGTCCCCAGACGCTTGTGAGTCTTGACGTGGATCCTGATGCACTTTCAACGCTTCGGGCACGTGTTGTCGATGTTGCCGGAAACGGGGTGAAAGATCAGACGGTTACCTTCTTCGAAGGTGCAGAGAGTTTCCCGGGCGCACCCAATGGGACTTATACGGAAACAGCAGGTTCCTACCTCAGTTCAGGCACTGCGGTTACTGACGCCGACGGGTTTGCCACGATCTCCTTTATACCCGGTCGTTTTGCCTCCAGCGGCGATGATGGGTACAATGCAACCGCGACGGGTGTGAAAACAGTAACCGCTCGCTGGACAAATCCAAAAACCAGCGAAGTTATCGAGAATATCGCGACCTTCACCTGGAAGAATTACCCGTATCTCACGGTTACCACCCTTCTTGATAAGGACAGTGCCAAGATTGGTGAGATGCTCAGGCTTACCATCATTGTTGAAGGAAATGGTGCTGCCCTTCAGCCAAAACCGATCGATGTTGTCATGGTGATGGACCGATCAGGAAGCATGGAAGGGGCACGGATGACATCTGCAAAGTCTGCAGCAAATACCTTTATAGAAAACATGAAGGCCGGAAACAACCAGGTGGGGCTTGTCTCGTTTGCCACCGACACCACTAAAGATCAGACACTCACGAATGATTTCGACGGGGTGAAGGTTAAGGTCAATAAGCTGAATGCCGATGGCGCCACCCAGATGCGAAGAGCTTTGTACGAAGGGATAACGGAGGTCCAGAGCCATGGACGATCCGGTGCGGTAAAGGCAGTCATCCTCCTTACGGACGGGGACTGGAACTACGATGGCAGCCCGCTCGGCCATGGTGTCGGCTGGCCTGAAGGCAATCTGAACTATACATTCTCCGGAAACACCAATGAACCCGATAATTATCGTTATTACAGCGGCTTGGGAGGAACAGTGTCAGAACAATCAGTCGTTATCAGATACAGGTGGGGTTCTATCTATAAAACGTCTTATGTTTGCACAGATGGGGAATTTGTGAAGCAGAACATGTCGGTATATGCCAACCAGTCACAAATCCGGATCTATGCCCTCAGCTTCCAGGCTGAGCCCAGCTCCTATGTGCAGAAGTCACTCCATATCATGACCAACAGCACAGCCGGGTATTATCGTCATGCCCCAGATGAAGCTGAGCTGAACTCTCTCTATTCGCAGATTGCCGGTGACCTTATCCAGCAGGCTGGCGGGCAGACTGCTCTCTCTCTTGACATGGGCAACATTGTTGTTGATAAAACGACAGTCAGTTCCTATGATTATCTGAACTACACGGCTGTGCCGGTCGGGGGAAGGGGCCTTGGCCTTGGTGAACCGGCGGACTCGACCTATATCACGATGTATCATACCAACAAGGATGACTCTGTTACCCAGCTCTACAATTATACCCGGGATGATACGCCGAACTGGACTGCGGCATCAAGGAGGCTGGATTTTGAAATCGGGACAATGAAACTGGATGATACCTGGAAGACTTCGATGCTCTTCAATCTTACGAAGAACGGCACGATCGTTCTTTTTGCCCCTGGCAGTGGTGCCGAACTTACCTTCACCGACTCTTCAACTGGTAACACGCAGACCGTATCGCTTGATTCAAAAACAGTTTCAGTCTATAAAAGTACCGTTGACGAGGGTTTCGGGGCCAAATCTCTCCTGGTCGACCAATTGAAAATCATCGGCAATCCAAGTCCGCAGATTTGGACACTTCAATGGAACACACTCTATACCGGGGATTCAGTTGCGCGACAGAAGGTCCAGTACCTTAGCTCAGAACCTGACTCGATGTGGGTCACCCTCCCCCACCAGATCAATTCGATAAATCCAACGGCAAGTGGTATTCCAACGACGAGCTCGATCCAGATTGACACTAGTTCCTGGACTCCCGGTGCTACCTACACTCTGATGGTGACAGCGGAAGCGGTAAACAACGATGCCTATCCCAGTTCAGCCACTATTGGTAAAATGGTAGAGCCCACATCTGAAAAAACCTATATCCGGCTCCAGTAAAAAACGGGACAGGTAATCAAATCTATCCTTTTTTGTTGGGTGTGGACGTTTCTCGCATCAACAGATGAAAATCACGCCACAATCTTTGTTATCGGTATCTCGAGAATGTCCTCGGCACCGCACTTCTTAAGCTTCGGGATAAGCCCGTTGACTGATCCCTTCGGCACAACAGTCTGGATACTGTAGTAGTCGATCCCGTGAAGCCGGCTGACCGTCGGCTTCTTCATCGCCGGCAATGCCGCAACGATCTTCTCCATAGATGCGGTCGGGACATTCATGGTCAGGAGAACCTTGTGCCGGGCATCGATAACACCGAAGAGCAGGGTCCGGATCTCCTCGATCTCGCGCCGTTTCTCCGGGTCTGCCCAGCTTGCCTTGTTCGCGATGATCGCCGTGTGGGACTCCATGATCTGGCCGATGATCTTGAGGCCGTTCTTCCTGAGTGTTGTCCCGGTCTCGGTTAGATCAACGACTACGTCCATCAGATCGGGGACTTTCGCCTCCGATGCACCAAAAGAGTGGAAGAGCTGGACCGGGATCTTCAGGTCCTCGAAGAACTTCTTTGTCAGGCCCGGGTATTCGGTTGTGACCCGGCTGCCCGGCCGGATCTGGGTGACGTTCTCGATGGGCTCGTCACGGTGCACCGCGACAACGATCTTGACATTTCCCTCGCCGGTCTTACTGTAGGAGAGGTCTGCCACCTCAACGACATCGGAACCGGTTTCGGTGATCCAGTCAAGGCCCGAGATGCCGAGGTCGAAATATCCCTTGTCAACATAGGTCGGGATCTCCTGCGGGCGGAGGATCTTGACCTTTCCGATCCGGGGGTCATCAATACGGGGGTTGTAATCGCGGTCCGTGCGTCGGACCTCGAGGTCTGCCTCCTTGAACAGCTGGAGGGTCTGCGCCTCAAGGCTGCCCTTCGGGAGTGCGATGGTGATCATACCATACACCATCGCTGTTAAAAAACAATAAAGGATTGGATGAAAAAGCGGCGGGGTGTCTCAATCGAATGAATGGACAACGAGACCGCTCAGCAGTTTGGGTTCGAACCAGGTGGATTTTGGCGGCATGATGCCCCCTGCGTCGGCAATGGAAAGGACCGTTTCCACCTTCACCGGCTGCATGGCAAACGCGAGCCGGTAGGTCCCGTCATCCACGAGTTTTTCAAGGTCGGAGACCGGGCGGGCCCCTCCCAGGTACTGGAGGCGTGCGTCGCCCCGGGGGTCGGTGATGCCCAGCATCCCTTCGAGCACGTGCTTCTGGAGCACAGCCACATCAAGCGTGTTGGGTGTTTCAGGACCGGTCTCCCGCGGACGTGTGCACTCGTACCACGTTCCCCTGAGATAGAGATGGACAACATGGTACTTTTCCGGATCGGTAATCGCGGGGGTGATATTATACACGCTGCCATCGACAGCCGCGTATGGCCGGACCGTGTAATGCTCGCCAAGTTTTTTGAGGAACGTATCGGGAGTATAGGGATCCAGGTCAGTAAGGAGGCGGCTGTACCCGTGGATCTTCACCCGGTTGTGGGCGAATATGACCCCCATGAACCGGCAGACCTCGTCGCCCGGCTGGTTGCCGGAGGCGAGGATCTTATCGGCAAGGTTCACCGATGCCTTGGCGCGGTGGTGCCCGTCGGCGATATAGAGCGCCGGGACCGCGGCGAAGCGTTGTTCGAGTTCAGCCAGGACCCCGGGATCCGCGATCCGGAATATCTGGTGGAGTGCTCCCTGTTCCGTCCACACGTCGGCGACCGGCGGCTGTGTGCGGGCTACCTGTGATTCGATGAAGGAGAAGAGACCCGCATCGTCGCGATAGAGGAGGACCACCGGTCCGTTGTGCGCACGGACGGCTTCGATATGCCGGGTCCGGTCTTCCTCCTTGTCATACCGTGTCAGTTCATGGCGACGGATCTTATTGTTCCGGTAATCGTCCACATCGAGACAACAGCAGAGGCCAAGGAATGTATCCCCGTTCTGCTGTGCCCGGTACAGGTACATGCCGGGTTCCGGGTCCTTCTTCAAGAGCCCCTCGCGCTCCAGGAGAAGGAACATCTCCCGCGCCCGTTGGTACACGCGGTCATCATGGGGGGGAATGCCCGGGAGTTCGGCATCGGGCCTGCTCACGCGCAGGAAACTCTTCGGGTTCTGTGCAATGATCGCCTTTGCCTCGTTAGCAGTCACCACGTCATACGGCACTGCCGCGATCTCCGGCGCAGCCTCCTTCACCGGCCGCACCCCTGAAAAACGATATATCCTCACCATGCAAGACCCCGCGCATTGACAGTACGTTTACGTGCTCTCATTATTGTGTGTGATCCCATATAACGCCGACTCACCCCGGTATGCCGGGCGCTTCCTGCTCCGGCAGGGCAAATGCTATGAATACCAAGCGCTCAGGATGTTTACCAGAATCCGGCAGGCACCAGGAGACTGTCCCATGATCCGGCCCCATGACCTCGCTCTCTTCCCGCTGCCCCAGATCCGCCGGGCGACACCCGCCGATATCGCGGCGATCGTTGCCATAGAGAAGGAGTCGTTCATCGATCCCTGGGAGCAGGCGGTCTTTCTTGAAGCGCTGACGTATTACCCTACTACCTATTTTGTCGCCGAGTGCGATGGCGCGGTTGTCGGATTCGTTGTCGGGGGCCTCGAGGACACCGGCGAGAACATCTACGGCCACCTCTGCAATCTCGGGGTCAGCCCGCGGTACCGCCGGCAGGGGATCGCAAAGCTGCTCGTGAACCGGGTCGAGCACCAGTTTGCGCTGGAACTCGCCACCGGTGTCCAGCTGGAAGTTCGTGTCTCCAACACCACCGCCCAGCGGTTCTATCGCAGGATGAGGTACCGGGAAGTCTTCGGGATTGAGCATTATTACGCGAATGGCGAGGATGCCATTGTCATGATGAAATGGTTCCGGTTCTAACAGTCCAATTCTGTGGTTGGGATCTTAGACCGTGTGCATCAAATGAAAACGGTTTTTTCCCGGATGCATCATGTATGGTCTACTGATCATGGAACAAGTGAATGCCGTGTAACCCCCTCCCGTTTGCCGAGGCTGGGCTCACGGACAGCGTCTTCTCAACGGCACTTGCCAGGTACGGCTTCCAAGAGACAGCAGCCGTCCTCTTCTTCATTGTCCTGACCGCGGCGTTCTCCTGCGCCAACAGCGGGTTCTATGGGGCGGTCCGTGCCCTGTAGGGCCTCTCCATCGAAAGGATGGCATCCCGGTTCCTTGCGCGGCTGAACCGCAACTGCGTCCCCATGGTCGGGACACTCGTCACGCTTGCGTGCTGCTGGCTCGTCCTCTCCCTCTGGTGGTTCACGAACGGCGAGGGCCAGATCTACATCTGGCTCCTGTCTGTCTCAGCGTTCACCGGCGCCATCTGCTGGATCTCTATCTGCTGGGCGCAGGTGGTCTTCCGCAGGAAGATTTACAAGTGCGGGTATACCGATACGGACATCATTGCCCCCGCACCTCTCTCGCCATGGATGCCAATTATCGTTGGGGTGGTGCTGGAAGTCATCGCCCTTGTCGTACTTGCGTTCAACCCAGACCTCTCCGGGGCCCTCTACCTCTCGGTGCCGGTTGTCTGTGTCCCGATGATCCTCTACTAGATCGGAAGACGCACCGGCAGGCTCAAGCCCTTCAAGTACCTGAATCCCGATGAGAAGACCTTCGACGAGCTCTTCCCGGACAAGCGGGTCAAGCAGTAATCACTCTTTTTTTCTGAAGTGCAGGAAAACACTAAAAAGCGGGAGATTATTTTATCCCCGTCCGAGCTGCTGGTGGGCGCGGGCCAGGTGCTGAGCTGCAAGGGCGCCAAGAAGGGAGAGTTCGCCGGCAAGGACGCCTGCACCGATGATCTCGGCGAGCTTCTTCGCATTCGTGCCCGGGGGTGTCCCGCTGCCGGCAACGCCGAGGAGGCGTAAGCATTCCTGCTGGGTGTCAACTCCCGTCCCTCCGCCAACGGTCCCCACCGGAAGGGATGGCAGCGTGACGGAGACGTATGCCCCGGTCTCTGTCTGGTCGACCGTGGTGATGCAGGTGCTCCCGTCGATTGCGTGGGCTGCGTCCTGGCCACAGGCAATGAACATGGCCGCAACGATGTTTGCGGCATGCGCATTGAACCCCATGGCACCGGCCCGGGCGGAGCCGACCAGGTTCTTCCGGTAGTTCACTTCGAAAAGGGACTTCGCATCAGTCTTTAAGATGGTGCTGATCTGCTCGTTCGTCAGGGCAACGCCGGCTACAACGCTTCGTCCCCGGCCCATGATACCGTTGATGGCTGCGGGTTTCTTGTCGGTGCACATGTTACCCGAGAGGGCGATGAGCCGGGCGCCGGTGCCCTGCGCGATCAGGTCGGCAACCTTCGCGCTTGCGATGGTCACCATGTTCATGCCCATGGCGTCCTTGGTATCGAACTCGAGCCGGACATAGACGCTGGTGCCGGCAACAAACGTCACGATATCGGTCAGTTTCCCGTGCGATGTCGTGCTCTCGGCTGCGGCCTTCAGCTCGTCGCGGTGAACAGTCACCCAGTCGCCGACCTGCGCTGCGTGGGAAACGCTGTCTGTTGCAAATACCGGTGCCC
>Ga0302250_1001878_pt1 | contig 14385 bp, 13 predicted proteins | sample AAG_RA_Asp_MG_FD_193536 | JGI IMG/M metagenome (GOLD analysis project Ga0302250, IMG submission 193536) | Enriched activated sludge microbial communities from anaerobic digester in WTTP, New Holstein, Wisconsin, United States - AAG_RA_Asp | ecosystem: Engineered > Bioreactor > Anaerobic >... | reverse complement strand
GGTCACTAATGTGCTGCATCAGCATGGCTATAAGCCTGCGGGAGTTGGAATCGCTTTCTATGCCTTCGAATGATGTATAGCGGTCCGGTTTTGAAACAGTCGACATGTTTCCTCCAGTTGGATTGGTCTGATTTGATTTAATCGATACGGTCCAGCCTGAGGGCAAAGGTCAGTTCGCATCCGGCCAGTGGATGATTAGCGTCCAGGGTGATTTCGTCTTCGCCGGCCTCGGTCACAAGCATGAGTTTGGATGTGCCGTTTTTAAAGGTGATGCTCAGTTTCTGGCCGAGGGTGATGCATTTATCGGCAGGGAAACATTTTCGGTCGATCCTGATGATATTATCCTTGAGCCTGGGGCCGTAAGCCTCTTCCGCTGCAAGCACAATGTTTCTAGCCTCACCGGCACGCATGCCGATGACGGCCCTTTCAAGGGCTGGAAAAATCTGCTTATTACCAATGGTGAAGGTCAACGGACCATCTGCATCGGTACTGTCGAAGATGCGGCCGTTATCAAGCGTGCCTATATAACTTACAGTTACTGTATCGCCAGGTTTAGCCAAAACCATCTTGAACGTCCCTCCTTTGCGGCAAATCTTATATTTGATGACAGATGCAAACCTTGTGCAAATTTCAGTGTATCAAGACTGATTCAATGAATTTTGATATTTTCAATCGCTCACATGATGTAAAAAGGTGAGTATTTTATAAATTGACGCTGTTTGGCACGGGTTATGTAATTTGTTGCAACAATAGGCACAGAGCGGTGCGAGAGATGCGGCGCTGCATGGAGCCGGTAGACCGTCAGGCGCGCCGTAAGAGCCGATTTAGAATGGTAAAGGTGGTTATATGAAAAAGTTATCCGGCTGGATGGTTTGTTGTCTGCTGCTTATAATTTCATCAATTGCTTCTGCTGGAGAGGTGCCGGTTGCCGTAGCGGCAAACTTCACCGCACCGATGAAGCGGATTGCCGCTGATTTTGAAAAGGATACCGGGCACAAGGCGGTGCTGTCATTCGGGGCATCAGGAAAGTTTTATGCCCAGATCAAAAATGGTGCCCCTTATCAGGTGTTCCTTTCTGCCGATGACGAGAAGCCGACTCAACTGATCAAGGACGGGCTGACCGTTGCGGGCAGCAGGTTTACCTATGCTGTTGGAACATTGGTGCTCTGGTCGGCAAAGCCGGGTTTTGTGGATGCCAAAGGAGCTGTGCTGGCCAAGGGACACTTTAATAAGCTTTCCATCGCCAATCCCAAGTTGGCGCCTTATGGTTTGGCCGCTATTGAGACCTTGAAAAAACTGGGGCTGTTGTCAACACTGCAGCCTAAGTTTGTTCAGGGTGAAAATATCTCCCAGACGCATCAATTTATCAGCACCGGTAACGCAGAACTAGGTTTTGTTGCGCTTTCACAAGTCATGAAAAGTGGTAAAATCGCCAGCGGCTCCGCCTGGGTCGTGCCTGCCAAATTGCACAGCCCGATCAGGCAGGACGCAGTCCTGTTGTCTGCCGGCAAGGACAACGCAGCCGCCAGGGCCCTGATGACCTATCTGAAAACGGATAAGGTCCGCAAGATCATCCGCGCATACGGCTATGAAATCTGACAGGACAGCTAATGTTCCTCGATGAAAGTGACATACAGGCGATCTGGCTGACGGTCAAGCTGGCGGGCCTGGTGACTGCCATTCTGCTGGTGTTGGGCACGCCTGTTGCCTGGTGGCTGGCTCGCAGCCGCTCACGGCTGAAAGGTGTGCTTGGTGCCATAGTTGCTCTGCCGCTGGTGTTGCCCCCGTCGGTGCTCGGTTTTTACCTGCTGCTGAGCATGGGGCCCAACGGGCCGCTGGGTAAACTCACGGCATGCCTCGGCATAGGCGCACTCCCCTTCACCTTCTGGGGTCTTGTGCTGGCCTCGGTAATCTATTCTCTTCCGTTCATGGTTCAGCCGTTGCAGAATGCCTTCGAGTCGATCGGTGATCGGCCGCTGGAGGTCGCGGCCACATTGCGGGCATCACCGCTGGACACCTTTTTCAGCGTTGTATTGCCGCTGTCGCTGCCAGGCTATCTGACGGCCTCCATACTGACCTTTGCCCATACAGTGGGGGAGTTTGGTGTGGTGCTGATGATTGGCGGCAACATTCCGGGCGTCACCCGGGTGGCCTCGGTACAGATCTATGACCACGTGGAGGCGCTGGAGTATGCCGAGGCCCATCGCCTGGCGGCGGTGATGCTGGTATTTTCCTTTCTGGTTCTGCTGGCGCTGTATGCCAAACGACCCGGCAAGCAGAAGGATTAGGCAATGGACATGATAACCGCGCAATTCAAGGTTGACTGGCCCGGCTTTAGCCTGGATCTTGAACTGCAACTGCCAGGGCGGGGAGTGACCGCCATCTTCGGACATTCCGGTTCAGGCAAGACAACACTTTTACGCTGCATTGCCGGTCTGGAACGTGCCAAGGAAGGGCTGTTGTCCTTTAATGGTGAGATATGGCAGGATGCCAGGACTTTCCTGCCGGTACACAAACGTCCCTTGGGCTATGTCTTCCAGGAGGCCAGCCTGTTTCCCCATTTGTCGGTGCTGGATAACCTGCGATATGGCCAGAAGAGGTCTGTTGCTGAAAAAATAGTCAGCCTTGAACAGGTGGTAGATCTGCTGGGGATTGGACATCTGCTGGAGCGCAAACCGGATCGTCTTTCCGGTGGTGAGCGTCAGCGGGTTGGTATTGCCAGGGCGCTGGCGGTCAGCCCGCGCCTGCTTTTGATGGATGAACCGCTGGCCGCCCTGGATCTGGCGCGTAAGCGGGAGATACTGCCCTATCTGGAACGCCTGCACGATGAATTGGATATCCCGGTGCTGTATGTGACCCATGCCCCGGACGAGGTGGCCCGGCTGGCCGATCATCTGGTGATGCTGGATGCCGGGCTTGTAGTAGCCGCTGGTCCGCTGGCAGAGACCTTGTCACGAATTGACCTGCCGTTTGGCCTTGCTGAAGAGCGCGAGGTGGTGCTGGATGCCGTGATTGGAGAACGTGACCGGGATTGGCATCTGGCCCGGATGGACTTTAACGGAGGAGGCCTTTGGGCGCGGGACAGGGATATCCCGGTTGGTCAGCATGTCAGGGTCAGGGTGCCGGCCTCGGGGGTCAGCCTTGCCCTGCAGCCGGTCGGGCAGAGCAGTATCATCAACAGTCTGGCCGGGCAAGTGGAGGCGATTGGAGATGCCGAGCATCCCGGTCTCAGCCTGGTCAAGGTCAGGGTTGGTGATGTATCCATTCTGTCCAGGGTCACCAGACGTTCCCTGGCCGGCCTGCAGATTGAGCCGGGCAAAGCGGTCTGGGTGCAGATCAAGTCGGCAGCGGTGGTAGAATAAGATCATTACTCAGGATGCTTGAAAATGACAACACCTTTTGAAACCTCATGCAGTGTCACTATCCCTCTGGCAACAGACCTTGAGCTGCGGCGCAAGTTCACCGTAATCAACGAGCCGCTGTTGGGCAACCTGCGTTTCGGCATCCTGCTGGAAACCCTGGACAGCGTGGCCGAGAAAACCGCGCTGGGCTATGTGAACCGCTTTTATCCGGATGCGCGGGTGGTAACTGCGGCGCTGGATAACATTATCATCCGGCATGTTGCTGATGTGACCAAGGATTTTGTATGCAGTGCGCGCATTAACCAGGTGGGGCGCTCATCCATGGAGGTGGGTATTCACGTGGGTCAACCGGGTACGCCGCCAAATCATGTGGCTTCTTGCTATTTCACCATGGTTGCCAGATCCGGCATGGGGGATGACGCCGTAAGCATGCAGCTGCCGCCGCTGGAGTACAGCGATGATACGGAGATGAAGCGCGCCAGGAAAGCGCTGATGCGCAGAGAGGATTACCGTTGCCAGCAGGAGCTGCTTTCCGGCCCCCCTGACAGGGAAGAGCTGGAGATGCTTGTCACCTTGCATGGCGCACAGGACAGGCAGGGGTTTCAAGGTTTGCTTGCAGTGGGCCTGGTAGCCGATGCCTGGGACCGGATGTACCCCGAGTTCGAGAATGTGCCGCAGAAGGTCTTCGGTGGTCTGATCATGCGGCGGGCCTATGAACTTTCATCGATTTGCTCAGAGCTTGTGGCCCCTAATCGTCCCATCATTGCAGCGGTCAACCGGATAAATTTTTTCCATCCTGTACGTATCGGCGACAAGCTCCATTACACCAGCAGGGTTGTCTATACAAACGGCAGCTATATCTGTGTTGAGGCAAATATAGAGCGCATCAGTCGTGACCGCACGACCAAAGCGCTCTCCAATTCATGCCTGTTCACCTTCGTTAATGTTGACCGTGACCTTGCCCCCCAGCCTGTGCCACAGATTTATCCCAGCAATTACCTGGAAGATGCCCGCTATCTAAAAGCACACCGTAGTTTCAAAGCACTGGCTGGTTTTATTCACTGAAATTGCCCAAATAATGGGCAGCTTTAGTGCTGGCAAGGCATGTTAAGAAATGCCTGAAATTTTAATGCAATAAAATCAGCTAGTTATAAATTGGCACAAGCCATGCAATAGAATAAACAAAATTGAATAGCAGCAGTTCCAAAAATGGAACAAATAGATTTTGGCAAAGGCGCCACCATTAACACAAATGGGGCGCCTTTTTTGTTGGCCCCGAAAAAAACACAGCTCACGGATTGGTGAGTGAAAGGAGCATCACATGAGACAGATAGCTATTTACGGCAAAGGCGGTATCGGCAAGTCAACCACAACACAGAACACGGTGGCTGGTCTGGCGTCAATCGGCAAGAAGGTCATGATCGTCGGCTGCGACCCCAAGGCGGATTCCACCCGTCTGATCCTGCATGCCAAGGCACAGAATACCGTTATGGACCTGGTCAGAGAGCTTGGTACGGTTGAGGATCTGGAGATTGACGATGTCATGAAGGTCGGCTACGGCGATGTGAAGTGTGTCGAGTCAGGCGGGCCTGAACCGGGTGTTGGTTGTGCTGGCCGCGGTGTTATTACCGCCATCAACTTCCTTGAAGAGAACGGTGCCTACACCCCTGATCTGGACTTCGTATTTTATGACGTGCTTGGCGACGTTGTCTGCGGCGGTTTCGCCATGCCGATCCGTGAAGGCAAGGCAGAAGAGATCTATATCGTCTGCTCCGGCGAGATGATGGCCATGTACGCCGCCAATAATATCTCCAAAGGTATCCTCAAATATGCCACCTCCGGTAAGGTCCGTCTGGGCGGCCTGATCTGCAACTCCCGTAACACCGACCGCGAGGCAGATCTGATTGAAGCGCTGGCTGCCAAGCTCGGCACGCAGATGATCCACTTTGTGCCTCGCGACAATCAGGTACAGAGGGCGGAACTGCGCAGGATGACCGTTATCGAATACTCTCCGGAGCATAAGCAGGCCGAGGAGTACAGGACCCTGGCACGGAAAATTTCCGAGAACAAGATGCTGGTTGTGCCTACGCCTCTGGAAATGGAAGAGCTGGAAGACCTGCTGATGGAGTTCGGCATTATGGAAGTGGAAGATGAGTCCGTTGTAGGTGTGGCCGAGAAAGCGGTTTAAGTAAAATCTTTTGATCGTCAATGCGGGGTTGCGGGATGACGCACTCCCAAAGGAGCATATATGTCAGAAAAGATAACCAAAGTTGAAGGCATAACAAAAGAATCAACCGAGGCTATGATTAACGAGGTCCTCGAAGCCTACCCGGAAAAAGGGCGCAAGAAGCGTGCACCGCATCTGGGGGCAAACGACCAGGCTTCCGGCACAGCCTGTGTCAAGGCCAACCGCAAGACCGTGCCGGGGGTTATGAGCGCCCGCGGATGCGCCTATGCCGGGGCCAAAGGGGTTGTCTGGGGGCCGATCAGAGATATGGTCCATGTGTCCCATGGACCAGTGGGCTGTGGCTGGTATTCATGGGGAACACGCCGCAATCTGCAGTCCGGCATCAACGGCGTCAGTTCGTTCGGCATGCAGTTTACCTCGGATTTTCAGGAAAAGGATATTGTCTATGGCGGCGATAAGAAGCTGAAGGTGCTGCTGCAGGAGGCCAAGGATCTGTTTCCGCTGGCAAAGGGCATCTCGGTGCTGTCTGAATGTCCAGTCGGCCTGATTGGCGACGATATCAACTCGACCGCCAAGCAGGCGGCCAAAGAGCTGGATATGCCGATCATACCCTGTAACTGCGAGGGCTTTCGCGGTGTGTCACAGTCGCTGGGTCACCACATTTCCAACGACACCATTCGTGATTTCATCATCGGCACCCGTGAATTTGCCGAGCCGTCCACGCCTTATGATATCGCCCTGATCGGCGATTACAATATCGGTGGCGACGTATGGTCTGTTAAACCGCTGCTGGAAGAGATCGGCCTGAATGTGAAGGCTGTCTGGACCGGTGACGGCGAGCTGGAAAAAATTGCGGCCACTCATCAGGTGAAGCTCAATATCATCCACTGCTACCGCTCCATGAACTACATGTGCCGCGTCATGGAAGAGAAGTACGGCATCCCCTGGGTGGAGTTCAACTTCTTTGGACCCACCAAGATCCGCCAGAGCCTGAGAGGCATTGCCGAGCGCTTTGATGACAAGATCAAGGAAAATGTTGAGAAGGTCATTGCCAAGTATGATCCAATGATGCAGGCGGTTATTGACGAGTATCGGCCACGCCTGGAAGGGAAGAAGGTCATGCTTTATGTGGGGGGTCTGAGACCGCGCCACACTGTTGGTGCATACGAGGATCTGGGCATGACAGTGGTAGGTTCCGGTTATGAGTTTGCCCACGGTGATGACTATGACAGGACTGCTTCAGAAATGCCGGATGCCACGGTGATTTACGATGATGCTTCGGAATATGAGCTGGAGGAGTTTGTCAACCGGCTGCGTCCGGACATGGTCGGCAGCGGCATCAAGGAAAAATACCTGTTCCAGAAGATGGGCATCCCTTTCAGGCAGATGCACAGCTGGGATTATTCTGGTCCGTATCATGCCTATAATGGCTTCCCGATCTTTGCGCGGGATGTGGATATGGCGATTAATAGTCCGACCTGGAATCTGGTCAAGTCGCCATTCTAATACGGTTTCGGTTTTTGGGATATCTTGGCGGCGGGCCCTCACCCGGTCTTTGGCCACCCTCTCCCTATGGGAGAGGGATAGGGTGAGGGGGGCTACGTCTCCGTCAAAATCCTTGCCCTCCACCAACCTGACATCAACATCGGATGCCGGTAGGTAAATGCAATAAACAATATCCCGGACGTGCGACAGATTGGTCGCCGCCTCAAAGGAGATACATTATGAGTACAACAGAATCGGCTGCTGCCGTCAAATATGTAACAGAAACACCACCGGAAGAGGTGGAGCGCGTCAAGTGCTGGATAAATTCTGAGGATTACAAGGAGAAGAACTTTGCGCGCCAGGCGCTGGTGATCAACCCGGCTCATGCCTGTCAGCCGCTAGGTGCCGAACTGGCAGCCCATGGTTTTGCCAACACGCTGCCTTTTGTGCATGGCTCACAGGGGTGCACATCATATTACCGTTCCACCCTCAACCGCCATTTCCGTGAACCTGCTCCGGCCGTGTCTGATGCCATGACCGAAGACGGCGCGGTGTTCGGCGGCCAGAACAACCTGCATGAGGGGCTGGAGAACGCCTATGCGCTTTACAAGCCAAAAATGATGGCGATTTTCACCTCCTGCATGCCGGAGATCATCGGTGACGACCTGACGGCATTTATCAAGAACGCCCGCAACAAGGGGATCATACCGGCGGATTTCCCGCTCCCCTATGCCAATACCCCCAGCTTCAACGGGTCTCATGTGCATGGATACGACGCCATGCTGCTCTCGATCCTGCAGACCCTTACCAACGGCAAACAGGTGGAAGGGCGCTGCACTGGCAAGTTGAATCTGTTGCCCGGATTTGACGCCAACACCGGCAACTATCGCGAGTACAAGCGCATCCTGAAAGAGATGGGCATCCCATACACCATGCTGGCGGATATCTCCGAGACGTTTGACTCGCCGCTGACCGGGACCTACAAGACCTATCCGGGCGGCACGGATCTGGACGATGCGGCTGATTCGATTAATGGCAAGGTGACCATGACGCTGGGGCCATATTCCACAGCCAAGACATTTACCTGGATCAAGGATAATTACTCCGGCAAGCATGTTTCTCTGCCAATCCCGTTTGGCATTGCCAAAACAGATGCCTTTATCCAGAAGCTTTCCGAACTGTTCGGCAAGCCGGTGCCGGAGTCTCTGAAGGCCGAACGTGGCCGCGCCGTTGACGCCATCACCGACTCTCATCAGTATATTCACGGTAAGAAGTTTGCGGTATACGGTGATCCCGATTATCTGCTCGGCTATGTGTCCTTCCTGCTTGAAGTGGGGGCCCGTCCATACCACATCCTTTGCAGCAAGGGGACCAAGAAACTGGAGAAAGAGATCCAGGCCTTACTGGATGCCTCCATGTATGGGGCCGGCTGCAAGATCTACATGAACAAGGATCTCTGGCATCTGCGCAGCCTAGTGGTGACCGACCCGGTGGATGCCGTCATCGGTGATACCCATGCCAAGTTCCTGGCCAGGGATGCCAACATCCCGGTGTTCCGCTTCGGCTTCCCGGTCTTCGACCGCGTCAACCTGCACCGCTATCCGCTGGTCGGTTACCAGGGTGCCATCAACATGATGACGACCATCTGCAACAAGTTCATCGACATCACCGACGATACCAGTGATGACAGGCATTTTGAAATGATGAGGTAGTTCCACTGTCTTTGGCTACAGCAAATTATGGCGCTCTTCCTCAAAGGGCGCCATTTTTGTGTCTAAATGCTGTTAGCCTGTCCATTAATGCAGATAGTTTAGTGCTTGGCTGCCTATAATTTGGGCAATTGAAGTTTTGTTGTAGTTTGCTTTAGGTCCAAGATACTGTTTTTGTTGATAATTGTATTGTTTCTGCTATTGGCACGCCAAGTGCTAATAATCAAACTAAAACATGCTGCTAAATGTGTTTTGGCAAAGGCGCCGCCATTTATTTCGCGCATTCATAACGTCAATTACGCATCCGGCCTCAAGCGCCGGTGGGTGCCTCCTTCATGCGGACAGTGACGGAATGAATGCATATCGAAAAGAAAATGGGGCGCCTTTGCATTTTTTAAGGGGTTCCTGATGCGTTAACCGGATTCTGCCGGTTGCGGCCTGGGCTCACCGGATGGAAGGTGGGAGGGAATATGGCAAAACCTGATTATTACGAAGTTACAGACTGTGAGACCCATGACAAGGGGGCTCCCAAGTTTTGCAAAAAGTCGGAACCGGGTGAGGGGACAGAGCGCAGCTGTGCCTATGATGGTGCCAGGGTCGTGCTGATGCCGATTACCGACGTGATCCATCTGGTGCACGGCCCCATCGCCTGTGCCGGCAATTCCTGGGATAACCGCGGCGCGCGCTCCAGCGGTTCTCAGCTTTACCGGCGCGGTTTTACCACGGAGATGCTGGAAAATGACGTCATCTTTGGCGGTGAGAAAAAACTGTACAGGGCCATCCAGGAGCTGGCCCAGCGTTATCCTGAAGCAAAGGCCATTTTTGTCTACGCCACCTGCGTTACCGCTATGACTGGCGATGATGTGGAAGCGGTCTGCAAGGCTGCTGCAGAGAAAGTCTCAATTTCTGTAATCCCGGTAAATGCGCCCGGTTTCATCGGCGACAAGAACATCGGCAACCGTCTGGCAGGCGAGATACTTTTCAAGCATGTCATCGGCACCGCCGAGCCCCCGGTGCTTGGTGAATATGCAATCAATCTGATCGGCGAGTATAACATCGCCGGCGATCTTTGGGGCATGCTGCCTCTATTTGACCGGCTGGGTATTCAGGTGCTTTCCTGCTTCAGCGGTGATGCCAGGTTTGAGGAGCTGCGCTATGCCCACCGGGCAAAACTGAACGTGATTATCTGCTCCAAGAGCCTGACCAACCTGGCCAAGAAGATGCAGAAAACCTACGGCATGCCATATCTGGAAGAGTCGTTTTACGGTATGACTGACACGGCCAAGGCGCTGCGAGATATTGCCCGTGAACTGGACAACAGTGTCAATGGACTGGAAAAACGGGTCATGCAGGACCGTGTGGAGCGGCTGATTGAAGAAGAGGAAATACGCTGTCGCACCCTTATTGCGCCGTATAAGGCCAGGCTTGAAGGTAAGCGGGCGGTGCTGTTCACCGGCGGTGTAAAAACCTGGTCCATGGTGGATGCCTTAAGGGAGCTGGGGGTGGAGATACTGGCGGCAGGCACGCAGAACTCCACGCTGGAAGATTTTTACCGCATGAAGAGCCTGATGCACAAGGATGCCCGCATCATTGAGGATACAAGCACGGCTGGTCTGCTGGAGGTGATGCGGGAGAAAATGCCCGACCTGATCGTGGCGGGCGGCAAGACCAAATATCTGGCGCTGAAGACCAAAACCCCGTTCCTTGATATCAATCACGGCCGCTCCCATCCCTATGCGGGTTACGAGGGCATGGTCACATTTGCCAGGCAGTTGGACCTGACGGTTAACAACCCCATCTGGCCGGTATTGAATGCGCCAGCGCCATGGGAGAAGGGAGCTGCCGCACTTGAAGCTGATATGGCAGCAGCGGCACATGCCAACAATTATCTGGCAGAGGATCTTTCCTGCTCGCGCGTGAAAGTGTCAGTTAAATGCGCCACGGTAAATCCGCAAAAGAACTCCCCGGCCCTGGGGGCCACCATGGCCTATCTGGGCATAGACAACATGCTGGGGCTGCTGCATGGCGCGCAGGGGTGCTCGACATTCATCAGGCTGCAGTTGTCAAGGCATTACAAGGAATCCATCGCGCTTAACTCTACCGCCATGAGCGAGGATACGGCCATATTCGGCGGCTGGGAGAATCTGAAAAAAGGGCTCAGACGGGTCATTGAAAAATTCCGTCCCGAGGTGGTCGGGGTGATGACGTCCGGTTTGACGGAAACCATGGGCGATGATGTGCAGAGCGCTATTGCGCATTTTCGTATGGAAAACCCCGAGTTTGGGAACGTCCCCATCATCCATGCAGCTACGCCGGATTACTGCGGGTCGCTTCAGGAAGGGTATGCCGCGGCAGTGGAGGCGATTGTGGCCAGCTTGCCTGAAGCGGGTGATTTAGAGGAAGGGCAGGTCAATCTGCTGCCGGGCGCCCATCTGACCCCGGCCGATGTGGAAGAGGTCAAGGAGATGATCGAGCTGTTCGGGCTGAAGGTGATTACCATACCGGATATTGCCAATGCCATGGACGGCCATATTGATGATGTGGTTTCCCCGTTATCGACCGGTGGCGTCACGGTGGCTGATATTCGAAGGTCCGGCCGGAGCATGGCGACTATCTATATCGGTGACTCGCTGGCCAGGGCGGCCTTGAAATACAGGGAGCGTTTCAATATGCCGGTCTATGGTTTCTCGTCGCTTAGCGGCCTGGCAGAAACCGATCTGTTTATGGAGACACTTTCACATATCTCAGGCATGCCGATTCCGGATAAGCACAGGCGCTGGCGCAGCCGGCTGATGGATGCCATGGTGGACAGTCATTACCAGTTTGGTCAGAAGGAAATTGCGCTGGCCCTGGAGTCGGATAATTTGAAGGCCATCAGCAGCTTCCTGCACGGCATGGGCTGTCATATCCAGGCCGCCATCAGCGCGACTCGCACCCGTGGTCTGGATAGTCTGCCATGTGAAAACGTCTTTGTGGGTGACCTGGAAGACCTGGAGACCGCTGCTGCCGGTGCGGACATGCTGGTCGCCAACAGCAATGGCAGGCAGACAGCGGCAAAGCTGAAGATCGGCGCACACCTGAGGGCAGGGCTGCCGGTGTTTGACAGGCTGGGGGCGCACCAGAAGGTCTGGGTTGGGTATCGCGGCACCATGAATCTGCTGTTTGAGGTGGCCAATATATTCCAGGCTAATGCAAAGGAAGTCCAGAAGCTGGCGCACAATTGAAAACCCTCAGCCACAGAGGACACAGAGTGCACAGAGATTTTAAATACAATTATTTTTGTGGTCTTAGTTTTTGGGTTTTACCTCTGATCTCTCTGTGATCTCTGTGGCAAAAAAAGGAGTTAACCATGAAAATCGCATTTACAAGCAGTAATGGCGAAATGATCGACATGCATTTCGGGCAGGCAGACACCTTTTATGTCTGGGAAGTCGGTCCAGACAAGGCGGAATTCCTTGAGACAATTGCTGTTGGTGAAAGCGGCAGTGACGAGGAAGACCGTATCGCAGCCAGGGCAGACCTGCTGACCGACTGCGCCATTGTCTATACCATGCAGATTGGCGGGCCTGCGGCGGCCAAGCTGGTTGCCAGAAAGATCCAGCCGATGAAGACCAATACAGAGGTAAGTCTACCGGAAACCGTAGAAAAAATTCAGGAGGTGTTGAAAAACAATCCACCACCTTGGCTGCGCAAGGTGATGAACAAAGAGAATACGGTCTCATTTCTGGACTGAATTATGGAGTAGTTAATCAAATCCGTCGGCTGAGCCGGTACGGATATATTCCCCCGTAAAGGAGAAATACAAGTGGCATACATTACCGGACTTACAAGAGACAAACGTGAATGGACTCCTCAATTTGTCAAATCAATCGATGAAGAGTTGTGCATAGGATGCGGCAGGTGTTTCAAGGTTTGCTCAAGAGATGTGCTGGCCTTTGAAGAGGTTGATGAAGATGATTCAGCCAAGATGTTCATGAAGGTTGAAAATCCGGGCAACTGCATCGGATGTGAAGCGTGCGGCAAAACCTGTACAAAGAAATGTTTTAGTTTCGAGCCGGTGGTCGCCTGATTCCAATTCCAAATCAAGGCGATCCCTTCGTTGGCTCGTCCGAGGCTCCTCAACGTACTATCTGTACGCCTCCGTTGCCTCGCTCCTTGCCGCCTTGGCATCATCCTTGATTTGACATTGGAATAGCTCAACGAAAAAGAGTCAGAAATTCATCAGCAGAAATGGAGTAGCTATGCTCATAGCAGTTGGCAGCATGGACGGCAGAGAGATTAACCTGCATTTCGGCCATGCCGAGCGTTTCATGATTTATGACGTTCAGGACGGCGCCATTAGCTTGATTGAAGAACGCCAGGTTGGGCGCTATTGCAATTCCGAGCCGGTGCATGATCTACGGGCGCCGCTTCTGAAAGCAACGGCAGATGCCCTTCAGGGGTGCCGGGCGCTGGTGGTTGCCCGGATTGGTGATCAGCCCAAAACCGAACTGGAACGGCTGGGGCTGGAGGTGTTTGAGCTGGAGGGGCCGATTTATGCGGCGCTTTTAGAGCTGACGAAGATTCTGTGAACAGTGCTGTTTGCTTGCATAAGATGTACTCACTGTGCTTGTTGAAAAAATAGAGCCGATTCACAACGGGGTGAATATGTACAACCCAACATTCAATTACTGCAACCTGCCGCCATGGGTAATCGCCTCGCGCTATTTCAATGAACATCCCCAGCCCTTGGAGATCCAAGGGGTCAGGCAGGGTAATCGTTTTCTCTTCTCACGACTGGACGGGATCGAATCAAAGGAAGAGCGGGCCCAGGTGTTTAATGACTACATGTCGGTCAAGTTTCAGCTGCATCATTGGCGGGGACAGACCGATACCGCACGCAAATCCTTGCGCAACAGCTATCTGCGTTTTCTGCGTGGTTGGATGATGGATTCCAACTCGGTGGAGGGGGCGGTGCTGAAACACTGGGTGGAAAGCCGCATGGGCATTGCGCCGTCTTTTCACCGCAAACTCATTACAGGTATGCAGAGTGAGGGGCTGTATGATTATCGGGTCGATGTAATGAGGGGGAGCGCACGTACTAATGCGATTCTGTCGCAACTGGATCTGCTCTATGAGTATTGCCAGTATGAGTTGAATCGAAAGTATCATGTGCTGAAGATGCTCAGGCTTTACAGGGGTACACAGGATGCCACTGAACATGAAGTCGTGGAGCAGCTGAACAAGCGGGAGCAGGTCGTGCGGCTGAACAATCTGGTCTCATTTACGGATAACGAGGAAAGGGCCTGGGAGTTTGGTTCAACGGTTTGGGAAGCCTATGTGCCTGCCTGCAAGGTGTTTTTCTGCAATGATCTGCTGCCGGGCAGCATCATGAAAGGCGAGGGAGAATATCTGATCATTGGCGGAGAATACCGGGTGCGTCGGATTATGTGTACAATTTGAATCGTATATCCAGCCAGCCGTCAATGTTGTTTTAAAAGCCATCCAATATTTTTTAAGTCCACATTTTTTGTAAGTGCAATTCATCCACAGCAGTTTCTTCTATCAATCCCCCAGCTGAGAAGTCAGTCAAGTCATTACTGCTTGCAATTAGCAGCCCACTCTGATAATTTTTTACCCCTTGTATTGCCATGAGTTACAT
>Ga0302250_1001877_pt1 | contig 14388 bp, 13 predicted proteins | sample AAG_RA_Asp_MG_FD_193536 | JGI IMG/M metagenome (GOLD analysis project Ga0302250, IMG submission 193536) | Enriched activated sludge microbial communities from anaerobic digester in WTTP, New Holstein, Wisconsin, United States - AAG_RA_Asp | ecosystem: Engineered > Bioreactor > Anaerobic >... | reverse complement strand
GATTGTCCTTATTGCCGCAAGGCGCATGCGGAATTGAAGAAGCTGGAGAAGATTGCACCGGATGTTGCCATTCACGTGATGCTTTTCCCGTTGCCGATGCACCCCGAGGCCTATGATAAATCCCGCTCGGTAATTGAATCTAAAAACCTGGCACTGCTTGACGCAGCTTTTGAAGGCAAGGCGCTGCCCAAGCCGACCAATGAACAGAGCAAGGCCCTTGTGGAATCGATCATCAAATTTGCCAATGAAAACGGAATTAACGGAACACCTACACTGGTTATGCCGGACGGGAAGATCATGGTCGGCAGCAGAGATGCGGAGACGTTGAAAAACAGTTTATTAAAATAGAATGTTATTAATAAGTTGTATGGAGACTGATATGGATAAAACTAAACTTGCGTTTGCGTGTGGGGTGTTTTTAAGTTGCCTTTTTACAACAACACTTTTTGCTGCAGAGGAGATGATACGGGTGTTGTTTGTGTCAAAAAACGGTAATTATATAAGAGTGCGGAACTTAAATGATGATGAGCGAGAAATCAGGGTCAGTGACAACGTTGTTGTGGTTTCTCGTGATCAATCATCAACTGATTTAAACAGAGTCAAAACAAATACAAGATTGCAGATTTCCATCAGAATGGGTGAAGCAACAAACATCGTTGTTGAGGAGGCACCCAAATGAAGACAATTAGACTGCTCTTGTTAACAATATTAATGTTGTTTTCATTTAATAATTTCGCTGTGGCAGGTATACCTTATGTTACCTCCACTAATCCGTCGAATGCTGCTACTGATATAAGTATTAATGCCCCAATATCAATAACACTCAGCGAGGATGTGCAATGGTCTACGGTTTATTATGCGCCTGTTTACAGGATTCTTGTGTATGAGGATGCCACCAATCTCCCTTTTACGGCATTCACTTATGCTCCCCAGGCAGACAGTAATGTTTATACGCTTACTCCAGTAACCAGCCTGAAATACAATACAACGTATCGTGTAGAAGTCAGCCATAATATTGCCAGTGTCTCTACCGGCGAAAGAATCGGACTCCTTCCTGCCAATGATTATAAGTTCACATTTACCACCGCTGCGTCTACAGGAATTGCTCCTACAGTCAGCCCCAGTTACCCTGCTGCAGGGGCAACCAACATACCGCTGGGGTCTACGATCACAGCCCAGTTTAGCAAGCCGATGGATTCTACAACAATTGATGCGGCAAGGTTCACTGTTGATAATGGGGTTACCGGTACTGTTACTTATGATAATGCCAGCAACTCTGTAACTCTTGCCCCATCTGTACCTTTGGCCTGGAACACCACCTATACTGTTACTGTTGCAAGTGGGCCTGGGGGGGTGTTGAGTGCAGATGGTTTGCAATTGGACAGTGTTACACTTCCGAATTCCTGGTCTTTTACAACGGCGCCCCCCGACACTTCCCCGCCAACTGTGGCCTCCAGCAATCCGGCCATTGGGGCCACTTCTATACCGATAGCATCATCCGTGACAGTAGTATTTTCAGAGGCTATGGACCCAAGTACTATAACTAGCAGTAATATTTATATCTCCGGTGTGCCGGGTACTGTTACCTATGATGCTGGATCATATACAGCAACCTTTACTCCTACGACAAGTCTTAGCAATGCTACAAACTATACGGTTTATGTGACTACTGGCGTAAAAGACCTATCCGGCAACGCCCTTCAGGCAGCCCGTGTATGGGTGTTTACCACCATGCAGTCAACTGCTCAGCCCAGCTTGAACAATTACTGCCAGGTGCCGGTTTTTGTTTCCGGCTCTGGAGTTAAACCTAATGTTTTACTCCTTTTAGATAATTCCGGCAGTATGTCTGATTTTGCCTATAAGACTCCCGGTAAGGGCGGCGGTGCTGGTGCCTCTGCCGATTCGAGCTATGCTCCGGCAACAGATTATTATGGGTACTTTGACAGCAATCTGATGTATTCATTCAACTCTGCAGGCAAATATTTCTACTCTGATAGTGCCAAAAGTCTTGATAAAACCAATTTTTGGTCTGGAAACTTCTTGAACTGGCTGACCATGCGACGTGTAGATGTGGTGCGCAAGGTGCTGGTGGGAGGCAAGACTACCCCCCGTTCCGCTAATACAGCTAATTATTTGACTCCGTTTGAAGATACGGACCGCGATTATTATAAAGCATACAATGGTGTCTGGTACAGAGTGGATAATGGTCCTGACATCAGGATATGTACGTCATCTGCTTGCAATGCCTATAGTGCAACTTCTTTTACTAATTTCAAGATTTACGTTGGTAATCAGCCGCCACAAGATGGATTGGTTCTGACATATTCAGACCGCATCAGGTTTGGTGTGGAGGTGTTTAACAGTTCAGGAACAAAATATGAGTATGGTGTCAACAACGAAAAAGATGGTGGAAATGTTAATGTGTATATTGGAGCGACCGGTACCAACCTGATTACCCAGATAGAGGGGGCAGACCCCTCCAGCTGGACGCCACTGGCCGAATCTTTTTATGAGTCAATCCGCTATTTTCAGGGTGTTACAGGGGCTTTTACCAATACAAATTATTCTGCACATGACCCAATAGAATATAGTTGCCAGAAGAACTTTGTGTTGGTGCTTACTGATGGTGAATCCACAATGGACCAGAATATGCCAGGCAGTTACTGGACGCGTTCCGGTAAAGTCACTGACAGTTATGGATTTAACATAAAAACATGGATGGACGCTATTGGCGCTAATGAAGGGACTGCCAGTTTATACAGTACAGATGCAAATGGCTCTTACGGTACGTACTATTTGGCTGGAGCAGCATATTATGCCCACAACACTGATCTGCGCAGCAGCACAGTGGGGAATAATGCCATTTCTCTAAACCAAAACCTGACAACATATGCTGTTTTTGCATTTGATGATTCAAATGTAGGTCGCAAGCTGCTGAAACTGACATCAAAATATGGCGGTTTTGAAGATAAGAATGGAAATGGTAAGCCTGACTTGGCAATAGAGTGGGATAAGGATGGTGACAGCATCCCTGACACATACTACGAGGCCAATCAAGGTGACAAACTGAAGGCAGCTTTGACCAAGGCCTTTGAGGATATGTTGAATAGGGTGTCGTCTGGTACTGCTGCTTCAATCCTTAACAACAGCGAAGGAAGCGGTGCGAGTTTGCTTCAGGCGGTTTTTTATCCCAGAAAGAGCTTTGACAGCAATACAGAGGCAACATGGGTGGGGGAAATGCAAAATCTTTGGTATTACCTGGACCCATACCTGCAGCTTAGTACAGTCCGGGTGGATACGATTGCTGATAACAAACTTAATTTGCTGAATGACTATATAGCCCAGTTTTATTATGATTCAGAGAATCAACAAACGCGTGTTAACCTGTTGCAGGATGTTAATGGCAACGGTTCTGAAACTATTTTAAAAGGCACTTATGATTCTGATGATGCAACCCATGTGAAGAGTCTGTGGCGGGCTGGCAGGCAGCTTTGGGCGCGTAATCTTGCAACAGATGATCGTAGAATTTACACCAGAACTGGTGTTTCCAGCCTGGATACGGTGTTGAACTCATCTTCAGAAAGTACAGCTCTTTCTCATTTTACCAGTGCTGCATTACAAGACAGTGCAGTTGTGCAGACATACTTGCAGGCTGCCAACTCTACGGAAGCGAACAAGATAATTTCCTTTATTCGTGGAACGGATCAGAGTGGCTACCGTTCCAGAACTGTTACTATTGCCGGTTCTAGCGGGGTATGGCGATTGGGCGATATTGTAAGCTCTACACCAAAGATTCAGGGCAATGTTAGGCTTAACAACTATAACCAGAAACCGACTACCGGGTATAGTGACAGTTCATATGATCAATTTGTTCTTTCAAATGATTATACAAACCGAGGCATGGCTTATGTCGGTGCCAATGATGGTATGCTGCATGCTTTCCGTATGGGAGTTTTAAAAGAATTGACGGATCCCTGTAGAAACATGGAAGCAGACTCAACGATATTGGATTGCATGGCTGATAAATCTAAAATTAACGATTATACAGTTATTCCAGGGGGAGGGACTGACCAAGGGCAGAATGCCAATATCAGGGCAAATGCCAGTGATAAACTCGGGCGTGAGGAATGGGCATTCATCCCTAGAAATGTTTTGCCGTACTTAAAATATTTGGGTGATACCAGCTATTCTCATCTGTATTATGTCGACGGAACACCGACAATTGTTGATGTGGCCACACATATTCCAACAACGTATGACACAGCAAATTTCCCGACATGCAGTTCGACAAATTATTGGGAGTGCCCTAAACAAACAGTATATAAGACGGTAAGTACTGTGCAGACTAAAAATCTAGACTTGGATAATACCAGTTGGAGGACAATTTTAATTGGCAGTACAGGTTTGGGTGGGGCAAGCAGAAATATCGGTGGAGCTGGTAAATGTGCCGGCGGTGGTACGGACTGTGTCTTTACACCAATTGATGGACTTGGATACTCAACGTATTTTGCACTTGACATTACCCAACCTACAGAACCCAAGTTTTTGTGGGAGTTTGCCGGAGATCCCACGGCTGGTGCAACAGCAGCGGCTAAGGGCGGAAATCTGGGGTTTGCAACTAGTGGACCTGTTATTATGCGTGTCGGTGAAACCAGCAAAAACGGCAAGTGGTTTGCTGTGTTTGCCTCAGGACCCACTGGACCTATTGATACGACCAACCACCAGTTCCTTGGTCGTTCGGACCAGAATCTGAAACTGTTCGTCGTTGATATTGCGACTGGCACATTGGCAAGAACTATCGATACAGGTGTGACCAATGCTTTTTCAGGCTCAATTTATAATGCTTCTATTGATAATGATAAGGCCTCATCCAACAAACCGGGGTTCTATCAGGATGATGCTGCTTATATTGGCTATATTCAGAGAACTGATTCTACGCATTGGACAAATGGTGGCGTGATCAGGCTTATAACAAAGGAGAGTCTTGATCCAGCCGACTGGGTTACAAGTTCTGTAATAAGCGGGATCGGACCTGTTACTACTTCAATTACCAAACTTCAAGACAGAACCAATAGCAGAATGTGGCTGTATTTTGGTACAGGCAGGTATTACTATAAAAATTCGACCGAAATTGATGATGCGGACAGTACACGGCGCTTGTATGGCCTGCAGGAACCCTGTTATAGCGCAATAACTCAAAAGATTGATCCAAGCTGTACCAGTTCAAGGGCATTGGCTGACCTTGATGATCAAACCTTAGCCCCTTCAGCTACAATTGACTCGACTAAAAAGGGTTGGTACATAACACTGGATAGTTCTGCATTAAACGATGGTTTTAAATCTGAACGGGTGATTACAGACCCTGTGGCTTCAGCTAGCGGAGTAGTGTTCTATACAACATTCAGGCCAACTAGTGATGTTTGTGGTTATGGAGGCAGTTCTTACATTTGGGCGGTGAATTATGCATCAGGTGCTGCGCCGGCGGCAAATGTCATGAAAGGGAAGATAATGGTCCAGGTTTCTACAGGTGCATTTGCAGAAGTTTCTATGGCAACGGGATTTACTGCCAAGGAAGGCCGTCGCTCAGGTGCAATCCAGGGGGTTCCCCCCAAAGCTCAGGGACTTTCTTTGCTGACAAACCCAAAACCTATTAGAAAGATACTTCATATTCAAGAAAAGTGATTGATTATAGTGTGGTTTACGCATTTTGAAGCCAGGAGCATAACATGAAGGATAAAGGGTTTGCTTTGATGGAATTGGTTGTTGTTGTGGCAATTATGGGTATATTACTGTCAATTGCGGCACTAAACTTTAGTGACTGGCAGAAGAGGTATCAAATTGAAGCCCAGGTAAAGGAAATGATGATTGACCTTACGGATGCGCGTTTGATGGCAATCCAGTCAAAAAAGGAACACAGGGTTGTGCTTAATCCTAATTTAATGGTTTTCAGACGTTACAGTTCAGAATTTGATGTTGTTGGAACTCAGGTATTAAGTAAGACATTGCATTATCAGATAGAAAGGATTTCTGGTGGGGCATGGTCTAATGTCAACAATGAAATTATTACAATCAATGATCGTGGCTATACAACAAGCTTGATGACAATTGGTATAGGGCGAAATATATCCGATCCTGCTTGCAATTGTCTGGGGATTCATTATGCCAGAGTGAATATGGGGAAAATTAATGGAACTACTTGCGAATACAGATAGTAATAAGGGGTTCACGCTAGTTGAATTCATGATTGCTTTAGTGATTATGACAGTTGGACTTCTTGGGCTTCTACAGACTGTAAACTTTGCCATTCACCACAACATTAACAATCAGTTGCGCCAAGAGTCTGCAATGCTTGCTGATGAGTGCATGAATCTTGAAAAAGCAAAACCTTTTGACAGAATCTCAACCATGTCATCCATGCCTACTCCTGTTGCAGATGCATTGGAACCGACTAAGTATGTAAGAAGGTCTGCAACAGATAGAGTAATAAACGGTGCATTTAGAAACTATTCGGTTATTAAGACAAACACAGTGACAACTACACTGACCAAAACTGTTGATATCAGGGTCGGGTGGCGATACAAACAAGATCGTTTTAATCATTCTATTTCTTCTCTGGTTTCATCTTCGCAGTAATTTCAGCTGGAGGCTTTTTATGCTTTGTTCCCGCAAGGGTTTCACATTGGTCGAATTGATTGTTGTCATGGCCGTGTTCATGGCTGTAATAATTATTTCAGCGGATGCATTCAAGATCATACTTACCCATATGACAAAGATTACAAAGTCCGAGGAGAGTAATATTGAAGGCATGGTAGGTCTTGAAATGTTTCGGCATGATATCCAGCAGGCTGGTTTTGGTCTGCCATATTCTTTTTTGTCCCCGATATCTTATCCTGAGGCAGGATATACGCCTGCCAGCAATTATAATGATGGTAAGGGAGATTTGACCAGCGCAGTGCCAAGGGCTTTGGTGGCAGGTGATAACCTGTCTGCTGCGGCTGGTTCGACTGGTGACGAAGCAACAAACTTAATTGCAGGGACTGATTATCTTGCCATCAAAGGAACCTCTTTAGGTTTGAACAGTGCATCTCAGAAGTGGTCATATATGCCATATTCCAGTGGTGTTACAGGAAAGAAAAGGCCAAGAATATGGGCTTCAAATAATTTGACCAACAGTAGTGACAGGGTGATTGTACTCAAGAAAAGTTATAATGAAAAAAATGTTGGCAATCAGTTGATTTATAATACTTCAACACCTACCATCTATTGGGCACGCTATTATACAGACGGATGGGCTGATACGGCATTTAACCCTACCTTGCGAGAAGAGGTATATTATATCTATGGTATAAAATCCGATGCTGATGATTTGAGAATGCCGTTTAACCGTGCAGACTATTTTGTCGCTCGGCCGACTACTACATCAAAAGTGCCTGCCTATTGTGCGGCTGAAACAGGGATTCTGTATAAAGGTGTGGTCAGTCATGGAACAACTGGAGGATTGAACTATGTTCCTGTGATGGATTGCGTTGCTGATATGCAGGTGATTTTTGGATGGGACGTGGATGATGGTATGGGTAATGAAGGTCAGGACGGACTAATAGATACCTATTCTACTCCATGCACTAATCCTTTGGCAGGAAGTAGTTGTACAGCAATTACAGTTTCTCCTTCGACCAACCAGACGCGTGTTACCACTGCAATGTCTGACCCGGAAAAACTTAGAAAAAGCTTAAAGCTTGTAAAAGTATATCTGCTTTCCCAAGTGGGCAGGCGTGATCCCAATTATCAAAGTCCTGCTTCGTTTGTGTTGGGGGATGCAGCATCAGATTATATAAGTAAGACCTATAACTTAACAGCTAACCAAATGAATTATCGTTGGAAAGTTTACCGTATAGTGGTGAGGCCGAAAAATCTGGACGCAAATCAGTAGTGATGGCGGAGATATTATGAAACGTTTTCTTGCAAATAGAAACGGTATTGCTTTGGTGACATCGCTGATGATGACTTTGATTTCGCTAACCATCATCATGGCCGTAATGTATATGATTACGCAGAATATTCAGCAGACAGGCTCTCATAAAAGATATAGAACTGCTTTGGAGGCTTCATATGGTGGTGTAGATGTTGTTATGAAAGAAATACTTCCGCAAATGCTGCAGAAGGTGGCTTTATCATCAACAGATTTCGCCAACTATGTTAATACGACATATTCAGCAACTATTCTTAGTAGTACCATGGACAGTACACAAGCTGCCTGCTTGCAGGAAAAGCTGATGAAGGAAACTTCTGCCTGGTCATCAACTTGCAACAGGCTCACAAATCCAAAATCAGGCCCGGACATGGTGATACGGCTTCAAAGCACAACTGGTCTGCCATATGCTGTATACACAAAGATAGTTGATACTGTGTTTGGAAATACAGACATGAGTGGTTTGCAACTCGAAGGGGCAGGGGTGGCTGAATCCTTGACTGTTATCACCCCTATGCACCTGCCGTATGTTTATCGTCTGGAAATTCAGGCAGAACGTTCTTCAAACGCCCTGGAACAGGCTAATATATCAGTTGTTTATGCCTACTAATGCGTTAAATGCTGCATAGAAAGGGCTGTTTATGAAACTGAATAGTTTAGCGCTTGCTTGCACATTATTTATAATAACCGCCTGCGCAACTACTGAGCCGAAGCTGGAGCAGGTTGAGGCGCCGGTTTCCAAGGCGGATCAACTTAAGGCCCAGAAAGCGGCTGAGATGCCGGATGCCAAACGCTACAAACGTAAGGTGGCGATCATTCGTTTTACTAATGAAACCAATTACGGTAAGGCCCTGATGACGGACTACGATTTTGACCGGCTGGGTAAGCAGGCCTCTGACATGCTCTCCAGTCGTCTGGTCAGTTCCGGCAAATTTATGGTATTTGAACGTGCCGACATGAACAAGCTGCGCAGCGAACAGGCTATATCAGGAGGCAAACTGATTGGTGTGGATACGGTTATCGTTGGTTCGGTGACAGAGTTCGGCCGTTCCATCACCGGCAAGGCCGGTTTTCTCAGTTCGACAAAGGTTCAACTGGCCAAGGCCAAGGTTGAGATCAGACTGGTAAACATCAAGACCGGTCAGGCCTTTTTCTCTGCTACCGGAGCAGGTGAGGCCAGTACCGAGTCTGGAGAGATTGCCGGATTCGGCAGTCGTGCCGAGTATGACGCCACTCTGAATGACAGGGCAATTGGTGCGGCTATTACGGATGTTATCGACAAGCTTGTATCGACACTGGAGGAGCGGCCTTGGCGCACTGATATCCTGGAGGCGAAGGACGGTCAAGTCTTTATCAGCGGAGGAACCCGACAGGGGCTAAAAGCTGGTGATGTGCTGAGGATCATGGCGCCTGGTCAAAAGGTCAAGAGCATGCAGACCGGTTTGGATATTACTCTGCCCGGTCGACAGGTAGCAAAGGTGCGGGTTATCTCCTTCTTTGGTGAAAGCGAAAATGATGAAGGCTCTGTGTGTGAGGTGATTTCCGGGAGTCTTGATGCTGCGGCGCTGGCATCATATTATGTGGAGGAGGCAAGATAATGAAATGTTTTAGAGCATGTTTATTTATTATTATGCTTGTCTTCGTTGCCGGCTGCACAATGCCGGCTACCACTGTTAAAACAGTTGATGAGCGCCCTTCTTTAGCTTTCAAGGATGCGCCGTCCGGGGCCTTGCTCTATCTGGATGGTCTGAATATGGGGGATGCCGCCATTTACGATGGGGCGCCCAAAGTGTTGCTGGTGGAGCCAGGTACACATGTGATCAGGATTGTGAAGGATGGTGCAGTGATTTATGAGCAGAAGGTATTTCTGGAAAGCTCGCTGAAAACTATCACCATCAATCAGGGCATGAAATGAGTTCTGTAGTTCGCCTGATTTTGGGGGCTGTTGCAGTTGCATGTATGTCAGGATGTGCCAGTTCCCGTTACGAGTGGAATGACTACGACACACGTCTTTACGAGTATTACAAGACACCTACCGAAAGAGATAATTTTGCTGAAGCGTTGAGAGAGGCCATCCTGGAGGGCGAGCCGTCCGGCCGTGTTGCTCCGGGTATTTTCGCTGAGTATGGTTATCTGATGTACGAAATGGGCAACAGCCAGGCCGCCATCATGTATTATCAGAAAGAGGCGGACAGGTGGCCTGAGTCCCGATTTTTCATGAACAAGATGATTGCGGTTGCCAAAAACCGCATGAAGAAGGATCCGGTTAAATCCAAACCCGCGGAAATTGCACCGCCTGCTGCAAACACGCCTGAAACAGTCAACCCCTCTTCAAATGCCACCAAGGAGACGGTAAAATGAAACGCATGCTGCCGGCTCTATTGCTTTTGTGTGCTGTCATGCTGAGCGGATGCGCCCACAGGGAACTCAGCAAACAGGAAAGATTTCTGGCTGCTTCACCGCGTTCCATTCTGATCGTCCCGGTTGTAAACAACAGTATCGATATCACTGCTTCGGATTACATGCTGTCCACCATCACCATCCCGCTGGCCGAGCGCGGCTATTATGTGTTTCCGGTCCATATGGTCAAGCGGGTGCTGGAAGACGACGGGCTGGCCGACAGTTCGCTGGTGCATTCGGCGCCTGCGTCTCGCCTGTGTGCGCTTTTCGGTGCAGATGCGGTCATGTATATCACCATTGAGCGGTGGGATGCACGTTACATGGTGTTCAATACCTCTGTAACGTTGGTGCTGCGTTACGAGATACGCGACGGCAAGACGGATGAAGTGATCTGGAAAAATCGTGAATACATGGTATATAATTCGGACGGTGGCGGTGGCGGCGGGTTGGCAGGGCTGGTTGCCAAAGCTGTCACGGCAGCTGTTACCAGGGCAGCACCCAACTATATGCCCTTGGCACGTCAGGCCAGCGCTAACTCAGTCAGCTCTTACCCAGGACGCGGCATTCCACCTGGGCCTTATGCCATCGATAAAAAGTAACGTAAGGAGCATGTAAACGTGAAATTGTGGATTAAGTGCAGCGTTATCTGTGCGTTGCTTGTCTTTATTGTTTCAGGTTGTGCCAGGCAGGATGAAAAAAACAAGCGGAATACGGCAGGTTCAGGTTTGAGGATAGTGACCACGCTGTTTCCGCTTTATGATTTTTCCCGGGCTATAATTGGAGACAAAGGGACGGTTGTCATGCTTGTCCCGCCAGGGATGGAGCCGCACAGTTTTGAACCACGTCCTGATGATGTTGCCAGAATCAGCAAATCTTCTTTGTTCATCTATACAAACCGTTATATGGAACCTTGGGCAGACAGGATTGTAAAAGGGATTGCCAGCCCGCAGCTTATTGTGGTTAATGCAGGAGAGGGGCTGACTTATCTTGAAAGCACTGGCAATGCCCATGAAAAACATGACCATGCTGAAGACCACAAACACCAGCATAGCGCTGTTTATGATCCGCATGTCTGGCTTGATTTTGGCAATGCCGTAAAGATGGTTGCCAATATAACCAAGGCAATAACGGCAGCAGATCCTGGTAATCGTCAGTATTACGAAAACAATGCGGCTACGCTGAAAAAACGTCTAGAAGATATGGACAAACGTTACAGCAAAGGGTTGGCCGATTGTTCCAGTCGTCTGATCATGCATGGTGGACATTATACTTTTGGCTATATGGCTCACAGATACAAGTTGGATTATCGTTCCTTGAGCGGTGTCTCTTCCGAATCCGAACCTTCGGCGGCTAAAATGGCGAAGATGGTCAGGCAGATTAAAACCAGCGGGGTGCGTTATCTGTTTGCCGAGGAAATGCTTTCTCCCCGCATATCCGAAACAATTGCAACGGAAACCGGGGCATCCGTGCTTAAGCTGCATGGAGCCCACAATATCGCTGCTGACGAGTTTAACAAAGGCACGACATTTTTTGATTTGATGGACGGCAATCTCAAGGTGCTGCAAAAGGGGTTGGGATGCCGCGAGAAGTAGTCAGGACGGAAAACCTCTCATGCAGCTATACGGGCAGCATGGTGCTGGACCGCATCAATGTTGTTGTTAATGCCGGTGATTATGTGGGGGTGGTCGGCCCCAACGGATCCGGGAAAAGCACTTTTATCAAAGCGCTGCTGGGGTTGTGCAGTCTGTCCGGCGGCGGTATTACGCTGTTCGGTACCCCGCAGGCTAGCTTCAAGGAATGGGGCCGGATTGGGTATCTGCCCCAGAGTCTGGCTATGCAGAATGCCCTGTTTCCTGCCACGGTCGCTGAGACGGTTGCACTTGGTCTGCTGTCCGGCAAGCGTTTTCCCCGAAAAATCCTGTCACAGGATCGGGACAAGGTTGAGCAGACCCTGGCATTGCTGGGGGTAGACGCTTTAAGAAACAAGCTGATCGGCGAGCTGTCTGGCGGACAGCAGCAGCGTGTTTTTCTTGCCCGGGCGCTGGTAAACGACCCAGAGCTGTTGATTCTTGATGAACCTACTGCCGCACTGGACCCGGAAACCCGTGAACGCTTTTACGGCCTGATTGGTGACCTGAACCGTACCCGGGGCACGACGCTGCTGCTGGTTACCCACGATACCGGTGTAATTGGTGGTTATGCATCCAAGATGCTTTATCTGGACAAAAGCGTGCTGTTTTATGGCAGCTTTGACCAGTTCTGCCATTCATCCGAGATGTCAGCCCTGTTTGGCAGTCAGTCTCAGCATATCATTTGCCATCGCCATTAATCCTGAAACGGCTGTTGACTCACGCAGCGGCTCAACGGAATTTAGATTTTTAACCAACGGTATCTCCCGAATTGTTAGAAAGTAAGTTACAGGTGCCTATTGCAAGAAGTTCAGTTAATGGAAATATTTGCATACGGTTTTGTTCAGCGTGCCATGCTGGCAGGTTCACTGATTTCAGTGTTATGCTCGGTGCTGGGGGTGTTTCTGGTTCTGCGCCGCATGTCTCTGATTGGTGACGGGCTGGCCCACGTGACTTTCGGCAGTGCCGCGATGGCTTTGGCCATGAAGCTTTATTCCGCTTCCAGCCTGCTGATTTCAATTCCGGTGGTTTTGTTGTCTTCTCTTGGCATACTTAAGTTGACGGAGAAGGGACGTCTCAGCGGTGATACGGCCATTGGTATTGTTTCTGCTGCCGGGATTGCGGCAGGTATTATCCTGGCCAGCATTGGCGGCGGGTACAATGTGGATCTGCTCAGCTATCTATTTGGCAATATTCTGTCAATCACCTTTGAAGAGGTTTGCATTGCGGTAGTATTGTTTGTGGTGGTGATGGTCATGCTGCTGCTGTTTTACAATGATTTGGTGGCTGTGACGCTTAGTGAGGAGCTGGCGAAGGTTTCAGGCGTACCGACGAGGCTGATCAGCTCTGTGCTGGTCTGCCTTACCGCCCTTTCTGTGGTTTTGGCAATGAAACTGGTGGGAATTATGCTGATAACCGCCCTGCTGGTAATACCTGCGGCCTCGGCATTGCAGATTGCCCGCAGTTTTAAAACCTGTGTCCTGCTTGCCGGAATGCAGGGGGGGGTGTCAGTATTGGCAGGTATTGTCATCTCTTTTCAATTTAACCTGCCAACCAGCGCATCTGTGGTTGTGCTAAATCTTGCCCTTTTTATGGTAGCTTGCCTTGTCAGACGCTTGAGGGTTACGGAAAGTAATAGCTGAAGTCCCGGGTGCCGAATGGCGTTTCATTAACCGACTGGATCAGCAGATCAACCAGCAACGGGTCAAACTGTTTACCTTTTTCCTTCTGAATCTCACTGATAGCTGTTTCCTTATCCATGCCTTGCCGGAATGATCTGGGGAACTGCATAGCGCTGAAGGCGTCGGCAATGCTGATAATGCGGGCGTGCAGAGGTATGGCATCACCTTTCAATCTGTCAGGATAGCCCGTGCCATCCCATCTTTCGTGATGATGGAGTATGGAGGGCAGTATGTGTGTCAGGCTGTCAATACCCACAATGAACAGAGTTCCCTTTAACGGGTGCTCGCGAATGATGGTTTCTTCCCGGAGGTTTAGCGTATCCGGTTTTCTCAACAGGCTTTGTTCTGTGGCAATTTTGCCGATATCATGCAACATGGCCCCCAGATAGAGGTCGCGCATTTCAATTTCGCTCATGTTCAGCTTTGCGCCGATGCCCAGTGCATATTCTGAAACGCGCTTGGTGTGACCCTGTGTATGCGGGTCAGCCATTTCCAGGGCCCATATCAGTGACTGGATTGTGCTGTTGATGATGTTGGGAGTCCAGATGGTCTGTGGCGGTTCCGTGGAGGGTACCAACATGGTCTTTTCAATGGTTTGGGCGGTGTGGGCGCCGGCCAGCCTGGCGACTATCGCCAGTGCAAACTGAATGGCGGTGCCGGGACCCTGGCTGGTGATGATGTTGCTGTCAATGACAACGGCCTTGTTTTC
>Ga0302250_1001870_pt1 | contig 14458 bp, 16 predicted proteins | sample AAG_RA_Asp_MG_FD_193536 | JGI IMG/M metagenome (GOLD analysis project Ga0302250, IMG submission 193536) | Enriched activated sludge microbial communities from anaerobic digester in WTTP, New Holstein, Wisconsin, United States - AAG_RA_Asp | ecosystem: Engineered > Bioreactor > Anaerobic >... | reverse complement strand
GGCGTTACGAGATAAGGGGCGGGAAGTTTGCCGGTGATCTTCTCACCCCATCCGCCGGATAGAATGTCCTGCTCCGTGATTCCAAACGCTGTGAAGTTTGGAGTGTCATACGCTGATATCGTTATCTTTGACGCATCCGAGCCGGCGAACTCATGATAGAACCGGCCCGTGGGGTTTGTTGGATTACCGATGAGGAGCAGCCGGCTTTCATCCGATGTGAGAACACCATCGACAGCATCATAGATGTCCTCACTTATCCCGCTTGCCTCGTCAGCAATAACGAGGATGTGTTCCGCATGGAAGCCCTGGAATTTATCACCCACACGTTCCGGCGCTGTGAATCCGACAGCCCAATGATCGTCAGCGATTCGGAGCGATTGGGTTAAGCACGTGCCGGGTAATTTGACCTTTGCCCGTCGATGAGAGGACCGTATTTCTTTCCAGAGAATCCCGGTTACTTGTCGATCTGTTGGGGCTGTGGTGATAACGATGCTGTGAGGGTGATTGTAGAGGAACCAGAGCGCCGTATCCCCTGCGATAAACGATTTGCCGGCAGCGTGACAGGACTTAACCGCTGTAACCTTGTTATCCCTTACGCTCTCCAGGATCTCCGTTTGTTTCTGCCATAGACGATGGCCTAACACCTCACGGACCCATAAAGAAGGATCGGACAGGTATTTCTCCTGTAATGCGGCTTCTGTGCTGTCTTGGTGGTGGTCCTGCTCTATCGCCTCCAGCTTTCGCATCAGGCTGTTGATCCGACTGCTCATAGCACATAACCCCGTGTCCGTATTCTGATTGATAGAAAGCGCATCATTCTCGGAGCCTCACCTTTTCCAGCTCTGTGATCCGCTTCTCCATCTCGTCGATGTCGTTCTCTTTGAGCAGCTTGGAATAGCCCTCCAGGAGCGGAACACACACGCGGGCATAGGCAAGCCTCTTGGTGTCCATGCTTTGGACCTTGAAGCGTTTGGACGTGGCTCGGGCGTGCATGATGCGGATGAGCTCGGAGGCAAGCTCCATACATTCGGGCCGGGTGAGTGGTTTTTTTCCTTTGAGCTCGGAGAGGAGGCGCTGTTCCTCCTCGTCGGAGATGTTCCCGGAAATATCGGGATTTTCTTTGATTTGTTCAGTTTCCATGATTGAACACAACCTCACTGGTTTTAAGATCAGGAACTTTACAGACTGGGGGTTTGTTACGATAGTTACGGAAGTTACGATTTCCGGAGACTGATTCAAAGAGCATGGGGAGCCTCCGGAGCACTATTATTTTTAGAATTAAGTTCGTCCTCTAAAAGCGTAACTTGCGTAACTTGTGTAACCCATCTTGATCCTTTCAGCTGTACCGGGCAGTCTTTCCGCTCATCGGTTTCGCTGTAATAGTACCGCTGGATGATTGCATCCCACGTCTTTTGATCAGGTACGGCCATCACCCGGATGGTCTTTCCATCTTTCACGATCTCAGTAACAAATCCGATGGAGTGAAGGATCCGGCTTGCAGCATTCGGGGATTTCAGACCGGCCCGCTCATAGATGTCTTTAGCGGTAAGGTGTCCTTTGATGTCGGGTTGATCTTGTACCCATTCCAGGACAGCATTGAACACCATCCCCTCCAGACTCGCGGCCCGGATCTTCCTTACTTCCTTCTGCCGTTCTTTGAGGTACTCACGGAACCGGATTTCACCATCGGGAAAGAGCTGGAGGATAATTGATAGCGGAATGGCGATCTGTTTTAATCGGGGCTCTATTGGCATATCCCGGATATCAATTCCCTTTTCACCATCGACTTTTTCCCAGTTTGCGAGGACGAACCGGGTAATAATTCCGCGAAGCTGTTCTACTTCGTTATTGTAGGAGCCCGGGAGGACAAAGGGGATGTCTGTTCTTGTCGTTTCTTTGGGAGTGAATGAGAGGAGCCGGCCTTCCGTGGCGTTATCCTGAAAGGGTCTCCGCATGGCGATGACCTTTGGGCAGTACGGATCAAAAATATCCTGCTCTTTTGGCTGGTCCTTATCCGATTTGATGAAGTATTGTCCTTTTTCAAATCCGAGATTTAGGTACTTGGTAAGTTCGTTGGTAGCATCCGAAGCCCGGAGATCCGCTTCATCGATCAGAAGCGTTCCATGCCAGCGTTCCTTTATCCTCATGACGCCGGCAGGAGTGGACGCGCCGCCGGCCCTGATCGGATAGAAACAAAGATCCCCGATCACCCGCTGCATCCTTGATTTTCCATTGCCGGTATCTGCAAGAAATCTCAGGTACGGGCAGGTGTTGACCTTTGGATAGAACCAAGTGAACAGAATATAGTAGACGAACAATTCACGGTCGATGTTCGGAGCGTCGATGTATTTCCAGATGTGAGTATCAAGAAGGGTATAGAGCTCTTTTGCCTGTAATACCGGCGCGGCCTCTATTGCCTCCCGCGTAGGCATTCCGACAATATCAACCGGCTGTCCATCGCGGATCTGAAGCTTTCGCGGGGTGAACCCCTCTACATTCTCCTGGAATCTTGGCGTTCCGGTAAAGCCGTTGGCAAAATAATATTTATTTTCCACTGTTCGGCATGAGAGATATATCGATCCTCCGTTAATGAAGAACGGACGTTCGATTTTTGGATCATCGGTCATGAGGACACTCCGTACATCCGCCGTCTCTGGAAACGGATCGTTCGGCAATATTCGATCTTTTCTTCAAGAGTGAATCCCGATGGAAAGAAACCCGGGTGTTTTTCATCATACTCAATCACCCGCCGATAGAACGGATCGCGGTTTATCCGGTCCTCAAGCTCTCTTTGTGCCAGGATCCGGTTGAATTCAGGATCGAGAGTTGGCCCGGTCATAACTCACCTGCCAAAACTCGTTCTTTGACGGTGCGGCAGTCGTGAATGTGCAAAATCCGGTAGATAGCGTCGACCTGTTCCGGGGTGAATTCATCATCGGCGCTCATACTATCCAAGAGCATGAGTACGCCGCCGACGCGCTCGGGGATGAATGCCGGACTATGGAGAAGTAATCCCGACATGGTTTTCTCCCTGTGCCGCGGGCTTTGCCGCAAAAGACATTATACAAGCCTCCACCGGCCATCAGCGATGGCGATCTCCGCCACACATTTATGAAGCGGGGGAAGGTGGTCCAACGTTTCCCGGTCAATAGTGAATCCGTAAATGGGCCGGGGCTTTAACGAACTTTGATTAGGTTGAAAACAGACAGTACTCACGCCCTTTACCTCCGGGTACTGGACGGTGCGGCAGGGGATCGACCGCCTGGAAACGAGACTTCCCCGCCGCATTCTTTCAGTTTTTCAGTGAGCGTTTCCCTGACCAGGTTGGAGATATTGATCTTTTGTGCCCGTGCTTGGGCGTGAAGATCCTCCGGGATCTGGATGCTCGTTTGGGAGTAGATTATCCCTCCCCTGCGAACTTGGGTCATATATTATACTCTACTGGATAGTTTAATAACTCCAAAGAACAATATTTTATGGAGTTATTATGACCGCTCCAGATCCTGACCCATACACTAAATTTTACAAGTCTCGGAAAAATGAAGAATCTCGAATATATTCATCTGCAATCCTCGAATATCTTTCAAAACAACCCGGCTGGGTCCGAACAAAAACAATCCGGGATGCGCTGGTTGTAACTCAAAAAGAAAAACCAATCAAACCCCGAGATCAGAAGATTGGGTGGGAAGTATTTAACAAAAAAATACTTGAAGAAACCGGGAAAAAAATTCCCAACGAATCAACTTTTTTTAGCATTATGAAGGGATTAGTGGGTGCTGGATTGGTACAAAAAAGGGAGAGTGAGAGGACGGGGCCCGGGAAAAATCCAACAGAATATCACTTATCTGAAACATACCCAAATGATTTTTTTTGGTCGGTGGAGGGGCAGGCGCTTCTTTCTCGCAAATTATCCCTTCGTTTGGATGCTGCGGAAAAGATGTTGGAACTTCATCATAGTAATGACCCCTCATATATAGCATCCTTAGAGACTGAAAAATGGGGTAGGGAAAACATTCCCCACTTCGACGAACTTATGCAAACAAAAACCGAAGCCGAATTTTTAAAAATTTTTCAAAAAAGAAAATAATCAGGCCGTCCCTTTCTTCATCGCAATAATTTCCGCCTGTAAATCCTTGATCTGTTGCTGGAGTGTCTGGAATTCCGGTAGAAGCTCTGCCTGTTCCGTCGCGGTCTTTACCTTCTGCCGGGCTTCTTCTGTCAGCTCCAGAGAACAGACAGAACACCATTGCAGGGTCGGACCGTTGATCATACCGCATCTTGGACACTGCCGGGGCTCCAGAGCCTTTGATCGTGGCTTTTCCTCAATCTGTACGCCGGCGATCCTTGCCATCTCCCGCTTTACATCGGATGAGCTGAGATGAGAATAACACTTATCCATCATGCCGGTTGAAGTGTGACCCCATCCAAGAAGCTTGATCATACTCTCTTGTGCGCCGTCTTGGATCAAGTGCGTGATCTTTGAATGCCGGAAGATGTGCGGGGTGATGTGCCGGGAGATCCCGGCCCGTTCGGCGATCTTCTTGATCTGCTTTGCCACGCCGGCATATTGCATCTGATTCCTGCCGGTACGGTTGCGACCGCCTCCGGAGGTAAGGAACACGAACGCATCCCCGGCGGGCTCTCCGGGATAATCGTTCTTCCATGCTGCCAGATATTCCCGGGCCATAAAGAGCGGGATCGTCCGGTTCTTCTCCGTCTTGAACTTCACCGACAAGGTAACATCCCAATCGGTAAAAGTAACCTGATTCCATCGGAGGGTCCCCAACTCCCCGACACGGAGCGCACCATCATACAGAACGCTGATAATGGCCCTATCCCGTGAATTCTGACAGGCTTTCAGCATGGCGAGGACATCTTCCTTACTCAGGAGCATATCCGCGGTCTTGGTGTCGTACTTGTACGCCGGCGGGCTGATGCTCTCCAGCTTCTTCAATAGGATCGGGGAGTGGTCGTTCTCTACCATCCAGATAAAAAACCGCTTCATGAATCGGACGAAATCCGCGATAGTATTCTCCTTGTACCGCTTCGATCCGTCCGGCTTTGTGGCCTGTTCGATGCGGTCCCGGGCCCCATAGACCTGATCGATCTTCATCTCTCGGAACGGACCTGGGAAAAATTCCCGGAGGTTGATCAGCGTGATCGTCAGCTTGAAACACCGGGCCGGGGATATCTTCCGGTTCGTGGCCCGCGTCTCCTGGATGAATGATCGGATCAGCCCGGCATCATCCTCTGTGATCTTCTTTCGTTCAACAGCCTTCTGCAGGGCAGAGGCAGCATACTGCCGGTATTTCTCATCGGTAGTATGAAAATGGCTTTGGCTCTCTTGACCGCCTGGAATGGTCATATGAGGTTATTATCACGGTGAGATGATAAAGGTATTGTTTAGATTATAACCATGTGATTGTATGCCCCATAGCAGCATCCGTTTTTCAGACCAGAATCCCCAACGGTTTTCCAACGCATTCTCCCAGCGTCAGCTTAATCCATATGCACACGGATTTCGCCGGTGCAATGAGAAAAGGGATTGATCCTGCACCCACCAGCCGAGACCGAGCGTTTCACTGCCAGAAAGCGGAGTATGCAGATCATTCCATCGATAGGGCTACAGCCGAAAAACGCCTAACACCGGAAGACGCCCAAATGATTCGGGCATTCATCTCGGAGCTAAAAGCTACCAAGGGGATCAGCACCGGACGGGCAAACAAAATCATTTTCACGCTCATTACGTGGAGACGGTTTCTTCCGCCCTACACGACAAACAGCATTACCGACATCTACCAGGGCATCAACAACATGAAGGACGCGAGGGTTCAAGGGCGACCTTACAAACAGAACACCCAGAGGGATTTCTTGAACTTCATCAAACGTTTTTACCTCTGGATGATCAAGCACCGGTATTCCCCGCTTATGAAGGACGATATCCGGGAGATCAAAGTGCCCCGTACAGACACAATGACAAAAACCGCTGAGATGATGCTCAGTGATGATGAAGTCCAAAAAATGATCAATGCGTGTATGAACTCACGCGATAGGGCACTTCTCGCAATGCTGTTTGAGGGCGGTTTTCGTATCGAAGAGATTGGGACAATGACATGGGGTCAGATCAAGGTTGATGATTATGGTATGATCGTCAACACCAACAAGAAAACTGAAAAGCCCCGTTACGTCAGGCTCGTCGTTGCTACGCCGTATTTCGCCCAGTGGAAAAATGATTACCCGTTTGCTATCTCATCCGATGGTCTGGTTTTCACGTCACATAAACGTCTGCCACTCCGCTACGAGGGGGTAGCTCTTCAATTGAAAAAGATCGCAGCGCGCGCCGGCATTCGGAAGCGAATCACGCCGCATTTGTTCCGGCATTCGAAAATCACGTCGATGGTTCGGGAAGGGTATAACGAGACGATCATCAAAAAAATGATGTGGGGGAACATCCGGACGGGAATGTTCGAGACGTATTGCCATCTGTCGGATGCCGATGTTGATGATGAAATTTTAGCCAAGCAGGGCATCAGGAGAAAGGACGAGAAGAAGCAGCGGGCTATGGAAGCGCGCCAGTGTCCCCACTGTTCGACTGTGAATGCCCCAACCGATGAGTACTGCCGTACCTGTGCCAAACCCCTAACGGCAGAAATTGACCTGTCAATGGAAGAGATCAAGCGTGAGATCGAGAAGACCCCGGAATTCGCAAAAATTATGGAAATGATCCGGCACAATATTTCAGTTGCCGGCTGATTTTTCTTTTTTCATATAGCGTTTTAACAGCGCCGGGAGTTTATCCGGTTGAGTCCGGGTTGTTGTATCCACTCCCATAACAGAATCCAGAATCCGTTTGTTTTCCGCTGTTTCTTTCCGCATTATCCCGAAAAGGAACATCTGAAGATCCCGTTCTATAACTCCATCCGGGTTGGTTTCCATCCAGTCCTGAAAAATACAAAACCTGAACACTTCCAAGAGGCGATTATCAGTACTTACTACATCATCGGAATCGTAATTCAGGGAAAATTTTTGACATACCCACCCGATGTTGCTTGATGGAGTATCCCATGGATACAGTGTCTCTGTGGTAACTGGATTCAGCAAACAGAACTTGAAGAACGTAGGGGAGGCTTGTAACAGAAGACGGAGAAGTTCCTTACTCTTATCCTCTCCTTCGAGAATCCGCTTGTCGATAATCAGTTCCCGGAGCCATGTGCTTTCCCGGAATTTTGGGCGGAGTTCCTCGTAATAATCCAAATAATAGCATACCGTTCCAAGGCGATCAAAATCCCGGAATAATCGATAGCCGGTTCCTTTTCGCCATCGTGATCCTTCCGGACGGTAATCTTCAATCGCCTCGATAATTCCCTCTTCCACGAGCGCGTCCAGCTGTCTGCTGACATACCGGTACTTGTTATCGGTTGTCCCGTTGAAACCGCAATAGTCGGCAATCCCGCCGGTGTTTGCCACATCGTTGTCAAGCAAACACGCGACAATTAGCTTCTTGATATTCTTTTTCGGCTCCTTGCTCTTCGTATCTTTACTCATATTATCACGTTTCCCCATTACTCCACAATATGGATAAACCTTGTGTTGTAATGGCCCGTGATGCCATCCGACGAAGATACTGCTTAGGATAACGTCTGATAGTCAAAAATGTGATCTAACGCGTGCTGGATACCGCACTTTTTTTAGCATTCTTGTGATCTAAAAACGCCTCATTTCTATCTCAAATTTTGAAAATACGCTACAAATGAGCCTTATTTGGGATGAGGGTCTAATAGGTAATTGTTGAGTCACATGCCAAAAATTACCCTGAAGCAATTACAGCATCTGCCTGAACTCCATCGGCTCGTTTGCGAGCAGTTGATTCGGAAGGGGTCGTGGCAGCTCACTCTCGATCACGATGAGTCTTACGACAAGAATCCACCTTTTGCGAGGAAGTGATACTGTGGGAACGGGCTTGCGCGGGTACGGGTGGTACAAGTGGGACTTGCTGATGGAGATTTACTTCGCGTTTGAAGCAACGGAATTTACCTACGCGGCAGCGGCCACGCTTCCCGGGTTCGACAGAAAGACGTACATGTCTCTGTTTTACGACGGGTTGATCCATAAAAAATGTCAAGGGCGGCCATCCAAATGGAAACTGAGCGATACTGCCATCAACTCAATTATCGGGAACAACCTGCCCGATGATGTTGAGTTGGTATCGGAAATTCCTCTCCAAGCCCCTCGCCGCTCTAAACGCGCTTTACTACATACCGAGGCATTTGTCCAACAGATCCTCGAAGCTGTTGAGTTTTTTTCAAAGCCTGAGGTGATATCATGAAATGAGCAACCAATCGACGATACATTTGATCGACATCTGACAAGCGCTTAAAGGTGGTAATTATGGAAGAAACAAAAAACAAACTAGAACTACAAGTCAACGACCTCGTTCTTATGAACGTCGTTGGTGTTGGAGAGGACGGACCAATCTTCGGAGTAATTGACCGGGTAGGTACAATGGAACTCCTTGGAGAGGAGGCCGCAACATCTCCGGTAGTGGAAAGCACTAACGAACAGGCAACGACAAAGACCGACGGAGGGGAGGTGTCAGGTAACAAAGAACCTCAGTCAGCGGATGTAAACGCCTCGATTATCATAGAACTGGAGGCGCGGCGAGCTGCTCTGGATGCTGCGATTCTGGAGTTGAAAAGAGAGGGCATCGTATATCTTGATCCCACCCCAGTTCAAGCCGAAGCTACAACACCACAGTTAACTACCCAGCGAAGGGATGATAATCCAAAAAATGCAATGGCTCGCAGGATACAAGGATAATGGGAATGGGCAACAATCAAAACATATTTTTGGGTTATATAATAATGGAGAAAGTATCTTGATCTCTTGCTGTATTTTTATTGTGTATAGTCTTTGTATATCTGTCCACTTTAATTCAAAACAATTATCGTTCTCTGGTCCAATTCAGGATTATGTTCTGCTATAAATGTGGGGCCGAAAATAAAAACGATGCTACTTTTTGCAGCAAGTGTGGCACGGCCATAGGTCCATCAGGTTCTACGCCATCACCGCAGACAACCCACGAACAACTTGAAAAATACAAGTTACCAGAGTTATCTGACGAGGTTTTTGAATCCCTCTCTCTGGAACAACAGAGATCATATAACCGTAAGGTTTTGGCAAAAAGCGAATACAACCTAGCGAAGGAGAATTATGATACATCGATGAGTCTGGTTGGACCTGTGATTTGTATTATCTGCGGTTTATTCCTTGGCATTTTCGAAATATACTTAGGTGGACTCGTCATAATTGGAATCATCTGGGCGTTTTTCCGTGTTGCATCGCGATCTCAAGCGTATCAACGATTGAAAGACACAAAAGCAGAACTCAACGCCGCGATTGATGCTGATACTTCCCCAGCAGGAATGATTTCACAGCCGCCTAGTGGGCCCGGTGCATCCGATAAGGATCTCTGGAAGAACATTGCAGTCATCATTATCGTATTCGCTGCACTCCTCACCATTATATTTCTGATGACACTCTACGCACAGGGAAAATTACCTTCTTTGTGAGACTCGCGAGTCCGCTCAGGCCCCTAGATCGAATCAAAATCAAAATATTAATCATTTTTGCGCATTAGGTTCAATTATGAGAATTGGTGTACTGGTCCTATATTCTGTTTTAATAATAGCAATTATGATAACATCAGGATGTACCGATTCGCCATCTACAATCGCATCAACATCAACTCCTACACCTCAGGTTGTGTACGTAACTGTTACTGTAGTTCCTACACCAACGAATGGACAAGATCCCATAATTGGGGTGTGGAGATTTACCGCCAAAACTTCCTCTGCCAATTATGATTACCGAGTCCAATTTGACGCTTATGGTTCCTCAATTGAGACTATGGCATCCGATCCCGATATTTATGTACCCGGAATTTGGAAAAATGCTGGGGATAATACGTATATTATAACATCTACAAAGACGGGAGATAAGAGATTGTATACCTACAATCCGCAAACAAATTCAATTTATGAGAACGATTATTCCTCATTTATCTATTTCCCATATCAAGGAACTGTCTGGTTCAACTCTTCAGGAAGTTCATTAACACAAACCGGATCCGCTAGCACTACACATCTTTCTGGATATGGAGACGATGTTGTCTCATTTACTGCATCAGGAAGGGGATTACGGATTTTCAATATGAAATACACCGGGCAACATAATTTTGCGGTGATACTGAAAGATGGAAGTGGGGAATATATCTCGTTATTAGCCAATGAAATTGGCTCTTATTCCGGGAAAAAATCTGAAACACTGACTACAGGTAAATATTTCCTTGATGTAACCGCTAGCGGTCCATGGACTCTTGATATCTCCTCTGGGTGAGCCTACGATATTTACACAAGATAAATCAGAATGAATTATATCTATTGAGTCCTTTTTTCCAATATGCAAAATAAACAAATTTCAATACTAATTTTGATCTCTTGCATCAGTTTTATCCTAATTGCTGGGTGTACATCAGATCAGCCTTCATCTTCGACCCAAACACCAACCCCCCAGATAGTCTATGTCACAGTCACCGTCACCCCATCAATACAACCGAGTATCACATCACATGTTGAAACAACAACACTAATTCCTACATCAATTTCTACTCCGACATTATCTACATCAAGTGAAGAGGTGTATAATCCTGACGACGAAGCATTTCTTACAGTCGTTGCAGAAAATAATATCGTTAAACGTGTTGACACGTTAGCGACATATGGCTGTGATATTACTGAAGCCGGAAAGCTCAATCAGATTTTAATTGCCAACAAGAAGCCAAATAATTCTACATTAATAAATGCACGTACTAACTTGATATCTGCATCAACATATTGTCAAGCTCCCGAAAAAGCTTCCCGAGATCAGAGCCAAACCAGTGATGATTTAAAGAAATTTTCTACTCTGATTAAGGAATATGCAAATAGTGTCCCAAAACGCTCTTACGAACTTGATCGAGTACTTTCGTCCGTCGATACTATTGGAACGTTTAAGACTGCACTCATCATGGGGAATGGGGATAATAGTATACCCTTTGCATTATCTGAAACCGGTCTAAAAACTATACAAATGGATTACGCCGGGGAACATAATTTTGTTGTAAAAATCGATGGGAATATAATTACCAATCAGATCGGTTCATATTCCGGAGTGGAGTTACAAAAAATATATTCTGGAAAACATGTTCTGACTGTTACTGCCAGTGGCCCATGGACTGTTACAATTTCTTAATTTTTACATACTAATATCAAAAACAATCCTAGCTGATTGTAATCTAAGCCTATAGTGGTTCACATTTATGAAAAAAGGCCATAATCAGTTTGATTCCGTCTCTGAAAAAAAACCGTTCATAGTAGCACTTTTACACCGGTGGTGTGATGCTCTATTCTGAAAATTTATTCTGATAACTCACGTAGAGATTACTACTTCAAAATTTCTTCACCAAAAATTGTTATTATCGATTTCTTTATTTCATTAATATGATTTTTTTCTTCCGGGTGGATATTGGGATTTTTCTCCTTATTCTGAATAAGGATTAATACATGTTGTTTAATAATAGATTTTTTTAATATTTCTTTTTGTTCTGAGGATAATTGAGATCTAATTCGAGCGATAGCACTAAGATCATATCTCAATCTAAAAAGAAGATTAATCGAAATTGAAAGATCAGTCGTCAACATCAACTCACGTATATAAGTACTAATTGAGACTAATTTTCCATCGAAATTGAGATCAACCAAAGAAGAGACTACATTATTGGTCTTCCAAGATTCCTCTAGTGCAATAAGTGAAATATCAAGTGCAATAATACCCAAAAAGGTGGCAACAGCTGCATCCGTATTTAGACAAAAGACGTTTATAATGATGTAACAGATAATGAAACTCCCAATAAAGATTAAAGATGTACCTACTATGAAATGGTTATTCCACGCAGTGAAAATGCGTTTTCCAATATTCATCATACTACTTACACCTCATTGATTCGCTTTTTAAAACCATCCATTTCTATTGATTTAATAATTCTCAACTGTATTTAATTTGGTTAAGATCATGGTCTAAAAGACAGTTGAATATATGTAAGATATTCATCTGTTATTGGCCGTATCTCTCCGTATATTTCACGTCAGAGTGATCACATAAAATTTCATGCACAAATACCTACATTTACTCTGGTTCTAGGGAAATCATGAAAAAAATATTGAGTACAATACGATTTTCTCCATTTTTGTTATCAACCAAGAAAAAATCCAGCCTCCAAAAGAGTTAATATGATCGCGAGCTGATTGTAATCTGAGCCTAAGGAGGTTCACATTTATGAAAAAAGGCCAGAATCAGGGGGATTCTGGTTCTGAAAAAAATCGCTCCATAGCAGCATCTACTCTTCTGGTTAGAATCCCCACCTTCAGGTTGCCGTCTTCCCTGAACCAGACTCCCATGATTCCTGCAAATCCCCTCCGGGAACTAAATATAAACCAGCATATAGGAACGTGAGCAAAAGAACGTATCAATAAAAATCTGATGATTTTCACGATATGCAGGAATCCTGCATATTCAGACGTGTACAAGGCGAAACCATGACCACACCATTTGAGGGAAAGATTGCGATTGTGACCGGAGGAACCTCCGGCATTGGCTATGCAGTGTCAGAAGAACTGCTCAAACAGGGCGCGGTTGTCTGGGTGATCGGCAGCCGGGCGGAGAGCGTAGAGAAAGCAAAAGCCACCCTTGCGGCATATCCGCAGGCGAAGTTTGCTGCGGTTGATGTGAAAGATCCTGCTGCGGTCGAAGCCATGGTCAGGGACTGTGTTGCTCTCTCCGGCCATCTCGACTACCTGTTCAACAATGCCGGCATCAGCCAGAAGAACCCGTACGAGGCAAGCACCCTTGCAGACTGGAAGGAGATGATCGACATCAACCTCTGGGGCGTGATCTACGGAGTGAACGCCGCTCTTGAGGTCATGAAAAAGCAGGGCAGCGGCCATATCGTCAACACGTCATCGGTTGCCTCACTCTTTGGCACACCCTACCAGACCCTGTACGTTGCCACCAAGAACGCAGTGATCGGCCTGACCGACTGTCTGTACTACGAGTATGCACCCAGGAACATTTTCTTCACAGTGGTCTGCCCGGGGGATGTGGCCACGCCGATCTTCCGGGGCAGAGTCCCGAAGGATGCGATCCCGGTAGAGGATGCAGCCCGGATCATCCTTGACGGGGTTGCAAAGAAAGAGCCGATGGTCGTCTTCCCGGAGGCCATGAGGGAACTGCTGGAGAAATGCAAAGACCCGGTCTTCCGGGATATGGCGCACAAACAGGCCGAGAAGGAGACCCGCGAGATGTTCGAATCGCCGGAATACCGGAAATTTTTAGCCGGGCAGAAGAAGCGGTGATGGGTGCCGGATTCTTCGAATCGATCGCGAACAAAATTTTTCCAGCGGCGTCCGGAAAAATTTTAAAAAATTCCGGACCGCAATTTAAAAAAAATATTTCAAATCCGTTTTTCACGATCTCGTGTGTGATTGGATTTGCTTCTGCGTTTTACGTTCTTCTGTCGTTCCATGAGACCGTTTTTAATCTCATCGAGGTTTTCCGGCAGCCATTCATGACGTTCTTTGGTATAATCGCCGGATCCGGTCTCGAAACTCTGGATAAACCTGGCCATATCGACGGGTCCGAGGGTCTTGGTAAGTGCCTGGATGCCCTCTTTTCTTACTTCACTTATAGTTTTCATCGGCTGACACCTCCATGAACCAGTGAACCGGGTTATTTACCCGGTGGATAGTGCCGGGATTTTCCTTACGGTAGTAATTACCCTGTTATCTGTGTGAGGAAAATAGTTTCTCCGATCTCTGCACATGCGAGATGGAGTGCATCGAACAATTTGATACCTTCTTTCTGGTATTGTAATGCCCGGTTGAAAATGGATTCATTCAGTTCGATATAATCCCTGACGAGCATGAGTTTCTGTTCCAGTTTTAATCGTTTTTCAATATCTGCAAGGCGTGATATTTCATCGTCAATGATGACGCTTCCGACAAGATCCCAGTCCCTGGAACACCGGTCTAATACTGCCAGGACGGCTTCTGCTTCAAGCCGGATCTTCCGGTTGTTCTGGTCATCAAATGGTCTGCACAAACAGCAGACATCCATGTAGATTTTTACGGTCATGCTCGTACAACAACGCTTCTCATGATGCCACGTAATGGGGGTCCCGTGCGGTGCGAAAATGGGGAGGGGTGTCCCCCCCTCCCAGTGTCCCGGCCCGGAACCGGCAGCAGGGTCCCCCCTCCCACTCAGGGACCCCTACCCACCTCCCATGGCATGGAAGGGGTAGGTACCTCTCTCATCCACTGTCAAAATCTGCCAGCGAAGGCTCGCGCCAGCACCGCCTGCGTCATCC
>Ga0302250_1001866_pt1 | contig 14482 bp, 12 predicted proteins | sample AAG_RA_Asp_MG_FD_193536 | JGI IMG/M metagenome (GOLD analysis project Ga0302250, IMG submission 193536) | Enriched activated sludge microbial communities from anaerobic digester in WTTP, New Holstein, Wisconsin, United States - AAG_RA_Asp | ecosystem: Engineered > Bioreactor > Anaerobic >... | reverse complement strand
AAAGTATATCAATTTTTTTGTTGATATCCTTAATTTTTTTAAATCCTCTATGCTCAGTTTGGAAAACCTTCTTGCCCTTATTATCTTTTTTGCGCCTAAAATTCCAATACCGGGTGTCCTTATGAGTTCCTCAAACGATGCTGTATTTATTTCAAATGGGAACAGATCAAGATTCTTTAATGCCCACTGTGTTTTGGGATCAAATGCATTATTAAGATTTTCATTTTCATCAAGAATTTCATCAAATCTAAATTTATACATTCTTAAAAGCCAATCTGCCTGATAGAGCCTGTGCTCCCTTAAAAGCGGAGGGGTTGATATCGCTGGAAGCTTTTCATCATTGTTTACATTGATAAAAGCAGAGTAATAAACCCTTTTTAAATTAATTTTTTTATAAAGACTATCTGATAGTTTTAGTATACTGTAATCTGAGTCAGGTGTTGCTCCAACTATAAGCTGTGTTGATTGCCCTCCATAAAATTTTTTTTCATATCTTTCATTTATTTTGTCGCGTGCGTAAAGCATTGGTTTTATTATACCATCCCTTGTTTTGTCAGGGCATATATCTTGAAACTCATTTGAATCAGGCAGTTCAATATTAACACTTACCCTGTCAGCATACTTTATAGCCTCATCAATAAATTTTTTATCTGCTGATGGAATTATTTTCAAGTGAATGTATCCTTTAAATTTGTATTTATTTCTTAGCATTTTAACAGCTGATATCATAAGTTCCATAGTATAATCTGGATTTTTCATCACTGATGAGCTTAAAAACAATCCCTCAATATAGTTCCTTTTATAAAATTCAGTTGTAAGATAGCATATCTCATCTTCTGTAAAATATGCTCTTTTTATGTTGTTTGATTTTCTGTTTATGCAGTATTTACAATCATACTCGCACATATTTGTTAAAAGAATCTTTAATAGTGAAACACATCTCCCATCTCCTGCCCACGAGTGACATACCCCGCTCATTGACTTTAAACCCTTTCCACCAATATAGGATTTTGATGATGCACAGCTTGCATCATACTTTGCAGAGTTTGATAATATTTCAAGCTTTTCAATTATATCCATATGATTTATCTTGATTGTAGGAACAGGACTCACTGAGCAAATCCTAAATAAATTATAGCATAACTTTATGACGTTATTATATCATCAGGATTGATTTTTATTGATTGTTTCAATAAACAATTTTATATTTTGTAAAATCTAATTTATAATGTTGTAATATTTTTTATCCGGAGGTAAAATGCCTAAAGTTATTGCTTTTAATTGCAGTCCGAGAGTAGATGGCAATACTGCTCGTATGCTTAACAAGGTTCTTGATGTGATAAAAAAAGAAGGTTTTGAAACAGAGCTTATTAATCTTGGTTCCAAACCACTAAGTGGTTGTACAGCCTGTAATAGTTGTTTTAAAAACAAAGACAAGAGATGCATAATCAATGGTGATAATATTAATGAATATATAGATAAGATGATTTCATCATCAGCTATTATAATAGGTTCTCCAACCTATTATGCTGATATAACGCCTCAGGCAAAGGCACTCATTGATAGAGTCGGGTTTGTTTCTATGGCAAACGGCGGGCTCTTCAAGCGTAAGTTAGGAGCAGCTGTTGTAACTATGAGAAGAGCTGGTGGAATACATGCATTTGACTCAATAAATCATTTTTTTACCATAGGCGAGATGATAGTTGTTGGTTCTAACTACTGGAACATTGGACTTGGTCGTGAAAAGGGAGAGGTTGAGGATGATAAAGAGGCTATGAAAACTATGAAGATACTTGGAGAAAATATTTCTTGGCTGATCTCAAAACTTTATTCTCGATCAGAGAGATAGTTTTGTGCTTATTTTAAAAAAGTTTATTTCAAAATGAAAAAAATATTGATATTCATATATATTCTTTGCCTGTCAAATGCTTTAAATGCTGATGACATAAAATTATGGAAGAATGCCGCCGAATTATCATATGTTAGCACTTCTGGCAATACGAAGACATCAACAATTGCCGGTAAGAATTTATTCAATTATGATGATAGTTCAAAAGCTTTTGAAATAGGTGCTGGTGGTTTAGGTACAAAAAGTGATGGAGTTGTCACAGGAGAGCAGTTTAATATATATGAAAAGGTAAGTATAAAATATCTCTGGAGCAACTACGCTTTTGAACGGATTGGTTGGAATAAGGATAGGTTTGCTGGTATAGCCAATAGATGGGATATGTCAATCGGTATAGGACGAAACATAATTGATAAAGCTGATGATAAGCTATCGCTTGAACTCGGTGGTGGTTATGTGCTTGAGGATCGTATGAAAGAAACAGATCAATCATTTTCTACGTATCGTGGATATTTTAAATATATGCATAATCTTTCTCCAACAGCTAATGCAAGCCAGAATCTTGAATATTTAGGAAATTTTAAAAACTCAGCTGATTATCACATACATGCTGAAACGTCTCTTATAACAAGCATTTCCACACATTTTTCTTTGAAGGTTTCATATGTTTGGAACTATGCTAATACACCTGTTTCTGGTTATAAAAAGACAGATACGACAACTTCACTTGCAATCATTGTCAATTATTAAATAATTATTCTTCGTATTAAAATTATAAAATATTATTTTATGAACACTACAAACAGTATCGCTAAGCTTCTTATAACAGCAGGGATAATACTTGTAATAACTGGCATAATGCTGTTATTATTTTCTAAAAAAATTACTATAACAGGATTGCCATGTGACATATATGTGAAAAAGGGAAATATTTCTTTTTATTTCCCTATTACAACCTGTATCGTTTTAAGTTTGCTTATTAGCATAGCCGTAAAATTTTTATCTAAAAAGTGAGGAAATATGGATGTATTAATGCTTTCAAGGATTCAGTTTGCTGTTACAGCAGGCTTTCACTTCCTTTTTGTTCCTATGACATTGGGAGTAATAGTGCTGTGTGCGTTGATGCAAACATTTTATTACAAAACCGGTGATGATGGGTGGTACAGGCTTGTAAAATTTTTTCAGAAGCTTTTTATAATAAATTTTGTGGTTGGAATAGTAACGGGTATATCTCTTGAGTTTCAGTTTGGTATGAACTGGGCAGAGTATGCAAGATATGTTGGTGACGTGTTTGGTGTTCCTCTTGCCATAGAGGCAACACTTGCCTTTTTCCTTGAATCTGTTTTCTTTGGGCTCTGGGTATTTGGAGAAAACAGAGTTTCAAAAAAGGTTCATCTGATTTCGGTATGGCTTGTTGCATTTGGTTCAACCATATCAGCACTCTGGATACTCTTTGCAAATGCTTTTATGCAAAGACCTGTTGGATATGTGATAAACAATGGCAGGGTTGAGCTTAACAATTTTTTTGCATTTATGGCCAATCCCTATGGCTGGATAAAGTTCTTTCACACAGCCTCTGCCGGATATCTTGTTGGATCATTTTTTGTAATTGCAGTTTCAGCATATCAGATTATGAAGAACAGGGATATGCTTTTTAAAAGATCTTTTAAATTGGCATCATACTTGGGCTTGCTCAGTTCATTTGCTGTTCTGCTTTTTGGACATCTCCATGCTATTGATATATTTAAGTATCAGCCAACAAAATTTGCAGCTATGGAAAGCGTATGGGATGGTGGAAAGGAGATGCCATATTCTCTTATTGTAATACCTGACGAAAGAAATGAAAAAAATTATATTGAATCAGTTAAAATTCCTTATCTTTTGTCATTTATGTCAGGTTTTAGCAAAGAAACTGAGATAAAGGGGCTAAAAAGTTTTGATAAAAACGATAGACCTCCCGTTACTATAACGTTTTTTAGCTTTAAAATTATGTTTCTGTTAGGTATGCTTTTCATAGCCTTTTTGGTTCTGCTCTCTTATCTGTCATATTCTGATAGGGTTGATAAATATCCAGTTGTTCTCAAAACATCAATATTTATAACACCTCTTACATATATAGCGTGTCAGTTAGGATGGATGCTTTCTGAGGTTGGCAGACAGCCATGGAGTGTTTATGGTCTTTTAAGAACTGCTGATTCATACTCCAAAAATTTATCATTATCATCGGTGATATTCAGTTTATCTGCATATTCCATCCTTTATGCCGCAATTGGCATAACAGCGTTTTATCTTATATTCAAATATGCAAAACAGGATATAAAAGGAGTTTAATATGGAAGCCCTCCAAATAATCTGGTTTATTCTTTATTCAATTCTGTGGAGCGTTTACTTTATGCTTGATGGCTTTGATTTTGGTGTTGGAATGATTTATAATCTTTTTGCCTCTGATGAAAAGGACAAAAGCACTATGCTTGCAAGCATTGCACCGTTTTGGGACGGAAACGAGGTATGGCTTGTAACAGCTGGTGGAGCAATGTTTGCAGCATTTCCTACTGCATATGCAAGTATGTTCAGCTGGCTTTATATCCCGCTTTTTCTTATACTTGTAGGACTGATTCTTAGGGGTTTTGCGATAGAGTTTAGAAATAAAATAAAAAATAAAAAACTTATGGATGTCATCATATCCATTTCAAGCTTTATCCCTCCACTGCTCTTTGGTGTGGCATTTGGTAATTTTTATCAGGGGATGCCTTTCGATAGTTCAGGATATTCTGGTGGTGTCACTGGACTCTTAAACTTAAGTGGGATTTTCTGTGGTATCATTTTTGTGGTTTTCTTTATATTTCACTCATTGCTGTGGCTTTTAAATATTGTCAATGGAGAGGCTGAAACCAGAATATATAATTTTTTAAAAAAATTTTATTATCCTGTGATCATGCTTTTTGCTTTTTTTATTCTATTCCTGCCATTTAAGAAAAATCCATATTTTATGCCAAACTATATATCATACTTTTTAATGATATCCTTTTATCTGATTGATTTCATAATACTGTTTTTGATCAAAAGGGCATTGAATCAGGGCAAAAGGCTTTACTCTTTTATTTTATCACTTGCCTTCATTTTTCTTTTTATGGCTGGTGGATTTGCAGGACTTTTCCCTTACATCATTCCATCAAACACATCTGCTATTGATGGTATAACTATATACAACTCATCGTCAAATCCTTACACGCTCAAAATAATGCTTGTTGTGGCCGTGATATTTGTTCCGATTGTAATAGCATATCAGATCTGGGTTTATAAAAAGCTTTTTAAAAAGTCGGCTGATGGTTCAGTGTATTGATTAATTTTATATAATTTAATTTATTACAGGAGTATAATAATGTATTTAAAATCTGTTGAAATATATGGTTTTAAGTCTTTTGCCAATAAAACAAAATTAGAATTTTATCCCGGTATAAATATTATAGTTGGACCTAATGGTTGTGGAAAATCAAACATAGTTGATGCTATAAAATGGTCAATAGGTGAGATGTCTTCAAAGTCATTAAGAATGCCTTCAATGCTTGATGTGATATTTGCAGGAACAACCAAAAGACAGCCAATGAATTTAGCAGAGGTTACCCTTGTGTTTGATAACTCTGAAAAGAAATTTCCTCTTGATTTCAATGAGGTTGCTGTAACAAGAAAGATTTATAGAAATGAAGAGTCTGAGTATTTTATAAACAGGGTCAATTGCAAGCTCAAGGATATAAGAGCAATGTTTCTCGACACAGGAATAGGTTCGAGTGGTTATGCTATCATAGACCAAGGCGGTATTGAAGAAATACTTCTATCAAGCCCTGAGGAGAGGAGAGAGGTTTTTGAGGAGGTCGCTGGTATATCAAAGTATAAATCAAAGAGAGAGGAAACCTTGAGAAAGCTTGAGAGGGTTGATCTGGACCTTTCAATAGTTGAGAACTCTCTTCAGATGATAGAGGATCAGATAAAGAAGCTTGAGCTCGAGGCAAAGAGGGCCAGACTTCAGCAAAAGTATAGGGAAGAGCTCAAAGAGGCTGAGATAGCCTATAATGTTAAGCTTGTTTCTCAATACCTCTTGCAGCTTCAGGATAAGAATAAGATTTTAGAGCCTGTTAATTCTGAGATAGAAAATGTTAATGCTGATATATCAAAGATATCTGCAGAGATCTCAACAAAGGAAATTTTACTTAATGAGAAGCTTGATGAGGAAAGGGGAGTGATAGAAAAGATTTCTAATATAAAATCTGATATCGTAAGAGTTGAAGGGAATATTATAAAGAATGATAACCTTATATCCGAGATTGAAAAGCAGTTAAGCTCTCTCGAAGAAAATCATAATAAAAACATTGAGAATGAGTCAAGGTTTGTTCCGCTTCTTGAGTCAAAAAAAATGAGAATTGAAGAGGTTAAAAAATTGCTTTCGGATCTTGAAAGCAATTACTCTGCTCTCAAGCTTAATTATACTGATCTTGAACAGCGAATACTAGAGCGTGATAGAAGAATAAAGGAGATAGAGAGTGAAACGAGCAAGTCTTATCAGAGTGAAATGAACCTCTCAAATCTGCTTGTGAGAACTGAGTCAGAACTTTCTCACATAAAAGAGGATATATTAAATATTAAGAGGGATAGATCAAGGGTTGAGGATGAAATCAAAACGCTGGAGAATGAAATAGTATCACTCAATCAGAAGTTGGCAGATCTTCATAATTATAATGAGACAATTTTAAAAAATAGGGACGAATCGGTTGAGTTAAGAAATCAGCTTGAGTCAAAGCTGAATGCTCTCAACAATGAACATTCAAAGCTCTCTATAGAAATAGTTTCGTTTGAAACAAGGCTTAGCTCACTGCTCAAGGCAGCTGAAAATGACACATACTGGATAGGTACCAATGAGATTATTAACTTGAATATTGATGGTGTTTATGGAATATTGAGAAATATTATAAAGTTTAAACCTGAGGATAGATATCTCATTGAGGATGCATTTGGGGAGTCAATTGATGCTGTTGTTGTTGATACGAGGGATACTGCTCTAAAATGTATTGAGCATCTTAAAAATAAGAACAATGGAAGAGCAAGATTTTTGATAATGGGAAATATACCGCCAATAGTATTTGATAATCCTGTTGTTCTTGAGAAAATAACTTTTGATGATAAATATTCAAACCTTATAAAATATCTTGTTTCAAGGGTAAATTTCAATGGAAGTGATGTGATATCCGATGTATGGCTCGTTGGAGGGGTTTCAAGCGTTAGTTCAAATGAACCCTACTGGGGAGAGGCTGATGAGATAAAGGAAAAGATAAACTCTTCTAAAAAAAGGCTTGAGTTGAATTCTGTTGATATTGAAAACACTAAAAAACAGCTGGATGAGGCTTCACACAGGATAGCTGAACTTGAAAACCAGATATCTCAGAATAGTGTCGATATAATAAACTTAAATAATTCAATAAATAATTTAGAGGAAAAAAAGAATCTTTCAAATAAAAATTTGAGTTTTATAAATGATAGCATTGTTCAATTGGAGAAGAGGGAGAATGAGATAGGATTGCTCATAGAAAAATACAAGCATGATATAGAAGGGCTCAGGAGCAATGAGTTTGTAAAAAAACAGGAGTTTGAGAATTTAAAGAATGAAAGGGCTTCAATGGAAAAGGAGCTCCTTGATAAGAAGGGAAGCCTGACTTCTCTTGAACACAACTTGATTTCATTGAGGGATGAGTCACAAAGACTTTATGATGAAGTCAACAGCATAGAAAAAAGGATTGTTGAGATCAAGGGAGATCTTGAAACCTATGTTATAAGAAAAGCAGAGATGGAGTCAAGGATTGTTGCACTCAAAAAAGAAACTGAAACACTTAAAGTTTCAAATGAAGAACTTTTAAATGATAGAAGAGAGAATGAGATAAAATTGAATCAGATTTCATCAGAGATTGATAGTATAAAGACTGAGATACAGCGATTGAATATGGAGCTCAGAGAGAACAACGAAGTATTAAAAGAGCAGATCTCAAAGAAACAGGAGCTGGAGTTGGAGATAAACACATTAAAAACAAAGATGGATGATATCAATCAAAAACTTTCGCAGGAGTACCAAGTAAGTTATGTAGATATGGCGGAGAAGTATCAAAATTTTGAGGTCAATATAGAAAGGATAGATTACTTAAAGAAAAGAATAGAGAATATGGGTGGTGTTAATATGACAGCTCCTGAGGAGTATGAGGCTCTTATAAAGGAATACAATGATAAAAAGGTTCATGTTGATGACCTTAAAAAAGCTAAGGAAGATTTAAAAGAAGCAATATCAAAGATAAATGAAACGACAAAGGAAAACTTTAAAAACACTTTCAACAGTGTTCAGGAGTATTTCAAGCAGATATATTTTATACTGTTCAATGGTGGGAGTGCTGATCTGATACTCACAGAGCCTGATAACCTGCTTGAAACAGGGATAGAGATAAGAGCTTGTCCACCGGGTAAAAAACCTGTAAATATTTCTCAGCTTTCTGGTGGTGAAAAGTCTCTTGTTGCTATGGCACTTCTGTTCAGCTTCTTTAAGGTTAATCCATCACCTTTCTGTGTAGTTGATGAGGTCGATGCAGCCCTTGATGAAGCAAATGTTGAGAGATTTGTTAGATTGCTTAAGGAGTATTCATCAACTACCCAGTTCATAGCAATTACACATAACAAAAGAACAATGGAAGCAGGAGACAGACTATACGGTGTTACAATGGAAGAGCTTGGCGTTTCAAAGATAATATCTGTTGATCTTAAAAGGGCTGTTGATATGGCTGAGAAAAGTGAAGCAAAGGTATGATTCATGCTATACTTTCAGATATTCATGCAAATTATGAGGCTTTAAAGGTAGTTCTTGAATACCTTTATAAGAATTCTATTAAAAGCTATATAATAGCAGGTGATATAATAGGATATGGGCCTGAACCTATAGAGTGCATAGATGCTGTTAAGAATCTTGGTGATAGTGCAATGGTTGTACTTGGAAACCATGATGCAGTGATATCTGGCAAGTTGGAGATAAAATGGTTCAATGACTATGCAAGGCGAAGCATAGAGATAACAAAGGACAAGATAGATGTTGAAAGATTGAGCTGGTTTTATAACATACCTGAGAAAATAAAAACTGAAAAATATACAATAGTTCACGGTTCTCCGAGGTCCCCGTTAAAGGAGTATTTGCTGAGCGAGTGGCAGTATGTTGATAATGTGAAGGATGTTACAACAAACATAGTTTTTTTTGGACATACTCATATCCCAATGTATTTCTCAACCAACTCTGATAATGTAGCCTTTGGTGATTTTATAAAACCATTTGGAAAGATAAGGGTGAATGGCAATACAAAAGTTTTTATAAATCCCGGTTCAATAGGTCAGCCGAGGGATGGAAATTCTATGGCTTCCTTTGGAATATTTGATGATGAAACTATGATTTTTGAGCTTATAAGATTGAACTATGATATAAAGAAGACACAGGAGCTTATGAAAAAAAATAATATTCCTGATTTTCTGATAGAACGGCTTGAAATGGGGTACTGATATGAATAAAGTTTTAATCGTTGATGATGATACTGATTTTATAGATACGCTTAAGGATAGCATAAAGGAAAGGATGAAAAATATAGATGTCATATGTGCTAAAAATGTTAAGGAAGCAATATCTGTGCTTACTGATAATATTCCTGATCTGATAATCTCTGATGTTCAGCTCGGTGATATGCATGGTATAGATTTTTTAAAGATAATAAAAAATTCAAAAAAATTAACATCTATTCCTGTAATAATGATCTCAGCAAAATATCTTGAACCTAATGATAGAGTGAGTGCTTTAAAGGCTGGTGCTGTTGCTTATTTCTCAAAACCTTTTGATGTCGAAAAGCTGTGCGATGAGATAAAGTATTATGTCAAAGAATAAATATTCATTTGTTGGAAGGGATATAGAACGTGTTGATGCTGATGTGAAGCTCCTAGGGAAGGCTGTATATGGTGATGACCTTAGCTTTGCTGATATGCTTTACGGTGTCATGATAAGAAGTCCCTATCCTCGTGCGAGAATAAAATCAATAGATATATCTGCTGTGGAGGATGATAAGGATTTTGTAAGGGTTATAACGGCATCAGATATCCCCGGCAAAAATGGATGGCCTGTTCTTGATGATACATATCCATTTCTTGTCTCAGATATTGCAGAGTTTCACTCCCAGCCTGTTGCAATACTCGTTGCAAAAAATAATTTTAAAGCAAGGGAGCTTGCTAAAAAAGTAAATGTTGTATGTGATAAGCTTGATTTCAATGATGATATCTTTGAATCAATGAAGGATAAAAAAAATATATTTTCCAATTTTGTTGTAAAAAAGGGGAATGCTCTTGAAGAGATTAAAAAGTGTGAGTATGTGGTAGAAAAAGAATTTCATACAAACTATCAGATACATTCTTATCTTGAGCCTCAGGTAGCAACGGGTGTGTTTTCTGACGATGGAACAATTACTGTTTATTCTTCAACTCAGTGCCCATTCTATATACTTGATGCAGTCTGTGCTGTGACAGGTTTTACTGCAAACAAAGTGAGAATAATCCAGACGGTAACCGGTGGAGGATTTGGTGGCAAGGAGGATGTTCCTGCACTTGTTGGTGCTCATGCTGCACTTGCCTCTTACATAACAAGAAAGCCTGTGAGAATATGCTATGATAGGGCTGAGGATTTCAGAGCTATGTCAAAGAGGCATCCATCGTATTCAAAGGTTATATATGGTGCTGATAAGAATGGAAGGATCAAGGCTTGCATAGTTAAATACATACTTGATGGCGGTGCTTATTCAACGCTTAGCCCACTTGTTCTATGGCGTGGAACTATTCATGCGGCAGGTCCTTATGACATAGATAATGTTCTCATTGAAAGCTATGCCGTGAAAACAAACAAAGTACCTTGTGGAGCATTCAGAGGATTTGGTCAGCCTCAGATATCATTTTCAACAGAGTCGCTCATAGATGATCTTGCAGAAAAAATTGGTATGGATCCTCTGGATTTCAGATTGAAGAATATATTGAAAAAGAATTCGCTTACTGCTACATCTCAGAAAATAACTGAATCGATAGGGCTTTCTGATCTCATAAAAACTGTAAGAAAAAATTCTAATTGGTATAACAGAAAAAATTTAACACCATCATCACCAAACAAAAAAAGAGGACTGGGTTGTTCAATAGCCTACTATGGAGTTGGGCTTGGAGCAAAGGGAAAGCTTCTTGATAGAGCAGGTGCATATTTAAATGTTTATAAGGACGGGAGTGTCTGTATAAATATCGGTAATACTGAAATGGGACAGGGTGCTTTTACAGTTTTATCTCAGATAGCATCAGAAATGATAAATTGTCCTATTAAAAATATAAGATTTGCTGAGGTTGATACTTCAAAGGTTCCTGATTCAGGGCCAACAGTGGCAAGCAGGACAACTCTTATGAGTGGCAATGCTATAATTGAGGCAGCAAAGCCAATAAGAAAAAATATTTTTAAGACTGCATATGATATGTTAAAATTGTCTGGAGGAAAGGGGATAATGATAGCATCGGATGGATTGTTTTCTATGGGCGATAAGGTTGTTAAATTTAATGATGTTATAAAAGAATGTTTTAATAAAAGAATGAAGATGAGCGAGCAGGGTTGGTATGTATCACCTGATACAAGCTTTAACATAGAAAACGGTCAGGGAGAGGCATATATAGTCTATTCATATGCTGCAAATATAGCTGATGTTGAGGTTGATACAGAGACAGGTGTTATTGATGTAAAAAAGATTTACTCAGCGTTTGATGTCGGCAGGGTTGTAAATCCATCTCTTGCTATGGGTCAGGCTCAGGGTGGAGTTCTTCAGGGTATGAGCTGGGCAGTTTATGAAAACCTTGTTATAAATGATGGAGTTATGAAAAATCCAGGGTTTACTGATTATATAGTTGCCACAAGCCTTGATATGCCTGATTACGATATAGAATTTGTTGAAAAATATTACTCTAATGGACCATACAAGGCAAAGGGGCTTGGAGAGCTTCCACTGATTGCTGTCTCAGGAGCAGTAAGAAACGCTGTTAAAAATGCTGCTGGAATAGATATAACATATCTACCTCTTTTACCTGAAAAAAATTTAAAACTTATCAAGATTAGAAATAATAACAGATAGTTTTTGGGAGATTTATGAAAAAGAGTAATATAAAACCTTATAAAATAAGCTGTCAAGTCAATGGTAATAAATTTACTGGTTATATAGACCCAAATCTTAGACTCATTGATTTTTTAAGGGATGTTCTTAATCTTAAGGGAACTAAGGAAGGATGTGGAGAGGGTGAGTGCGGGGCGTGTATGGTTCTGGTCAACGGTGTTTCCGTTAACTCTTGTCTTGTAATGGCCTTTTCAGTTGATGGTAAAAGTATAATAACAATAGAGGGAGTTGATGATATTAAATATGGTAAAAGTTTGAAGGAAGGATTTAAAAGGAAGGCTGCTGTTCAGTGTGGATTTTGTACTCCGGGTTTTATAATATCTGCCAGTGAACTGCTTGAGAAAAATCCTGATGCTACGGAAGAGGATATCAAAAAGGCTTTAAGTGGGAATATATGTAGGTGTACAGGATATAAAAAAATAATAGAGGCTGTTGAATGGGCGAGGAAAAATGATAAATGAAGCAGTTAAATATTATTCATTGAATGAATTATGGAAGAACATAAAAAAGCTTTCTCCAAAAAGAAGATATATTGCCGGTGGAAGTGATATAGTTATATCACATCACTATGATGATTTAAATACTGATTTGCTTGTTGATATCTCAGATATCAAAGAGCTAAATATAGTGAAGGAAACTTCTGATTCTGTTTTTATAGGAGCGGCGGTGAAGATATCAGAGTTTAAAAAAAACAACATAATAAAAAGATACATACCAGCCCTCTATGAATGTGTTGATTATTATGCAAGCCCATCGGTTAGAAATATTGCTACCCTTGGCGGGAACCTTGTAAACTCATCACCATGTGCTGATGGTGTTCTTGCCCTTGTTGCAAGTGGTGCCAGAGTGGTTAGAAATCTTTATGGTAAGCAAAAGCTTTCTGATATATTTGATGTTATTATAGGACCCAAAAAAACATCGCTTAAAAAAGATGAGCTTATTGAGGGCTTTATCGTACCGAAGTGGGAGCACAGAGCAGTTTTTTTAAAGATGATGCCAAGAAAAATTTTTGGTATATCAAAGGCGGGGCTCTGTGTCTGTGCCAATCTAAAAGGAAATTTGTTTAAGGATATAAGAATTTCGGCATCATCCGTTGGTCCAGCTGTTATTGATTGTAAGAAAACCTCCAGATTTTTAACTGATAAAGATATAACTAACGATATAATAAATAAGGCAAAAGATATTATTTCATGTGAGATATCGCCTATAGATGATCACAGATCCACTGCCGATTATAGAAGAGAAATAACAGCCGTTTTTCTTCAAAGAGCGATAGAAAAGTTTGTTGTTTAGTTTATCATTTTTTGATGAGAAAATTATATATAATCTTTGTATTCTATTCTCTCTTTATATCAAATCTCTTTTCTCAATCTCAGGTTATAATAAAAAAATTTGACTGGAAGATATATAAAACAGAACACTTTGATGTTTATTATTACAAGGATAGCGAAAGGCTTGTTCCCTACGCATCAGAGGTTCTTGAAGCTGCCTATGATAAGGCTAAAAGGGATATAGCTCCGGAGCTTGATAGAAGAATTCCATTTTTTCTTTTTGCATCTCAGAATGATATGGAACAGAATTCTATAGTTGATGTTGGCGATGGGACAGGTGGACTTACAGAACCATACAAAAACAGATTTATGGTTTATGGTGATGGCTCAAAAAAATGGCTAAGGGAAGTGATATTTCATGAGTTTGGTCATGAAGCTGAGTTCTCTATACTTATTGATGGTTGGTGGAAAAGTCCTCAGATTGTAAAAACAGTTATATATCCTCTATGGATGATGGAGGGCATCTCTGAGAATATGACAGGTGAGTGGGATATAGCTATGGAGGATATGTTTTTAAGAGATGCTGTTTTAGATAATAATCTAATACCGCTTTTAAAGCTTTTTGGTTTTGGCCATCTAAAGCCACATCAGATGACGCTTGCATATAAAACTGGTTCAAAGGCTATGAGATTTTTATCAGATGAATATGGCAGTGATAAACCCGCATTGATGTTATATCACTACCGTGATTCATATGATATAGATACTGTTCTTAAAAAACTTATAAACATTGATCTAAATGAGTTTAATAAAAAATTTAATTATTATCTTGAAATAAAATATTACTCTGATATAAATAATAAAGAACTGGTTGATGCTGATTACTACGGGGTGCGAATAACAACAACCGATGATATACCAGCTTATAACACAAGTCCTGTTGTCATAACTTCAAACACAATAGCATATCTTTCAACCCTTTGGGGATACCCCCGACTTCCGCATTTTTTCAATAAAATGAGGTATGTGTAATTTTTCTCTCCAATGACGGGTGTTCCAAAAAGTCCGTAAGGTCAATGTAGTGCCTAACTGGAATTTAGGTCTTGACAAATATAAAA
>Ga0302250_1001863_pt1 | contig 14510 bp, 15 predicted proteins | sample AAG_RA_Asp_MG_FD_193536 | JGI IMG/M metagenome (GOLD analysis project Ga0302250, IMG submission 193536) | Enriched activated sludge microbial communities from anaerobic digester in WTTP, New Holstein, Wisconsin, United States - AAG_RA_Asp | ecosystem: Engineered > Bioreactor > Anaerobic >... | reverse complement strand
GTGACCAAACGCGAGGTAGCAAACCTCGTAGAAAAGGACACGTCGTTCTCGGTTGCGCTGATCGATATCGATTTCTTCAAACGTGTGAACGATCGGTTCGGTCATCAAGCGGGAGACGATGTCTTGCGCACGGTCGCAGACATTATCCGGAAGCGCCTGAGAAAGTCGGATACCTTCGTGCGCTATGGCGGGGAGGAGTTTCTGATCGTCTTGCCAGGGGCCGAAAAGATCGCTGCTGTCGACATCGTGGAGAAAATCCGCGAAAGCATTGGTGCGCAAGCGTTTGTTTTGTCCGACGACAGCGATCCCCAGCATGTTACCGCCAGCGCTGGGGTCGCGTCGTTCCCGACGGACGGGCCGGCTACTTTCCGCGGCCTGCAGAAAATGGCCGATGATCGGTTGTATCGTGCCAAGAGCAAGGGGCGTAACCAGTGCGTCAGCGACGACACGACGATCTCATGAGTCCGGATGAATTTCCTTGATGTGGTAAGCCGGAGAGACGCCATCGAACTGGAACGAAGACAACGATTGCTCGCCTATCCCCTCGGGAAGACCGGTTGCGATCGGTGGACATCGTTGTTGCAAGACATGCCTTAAGAACCCGGTTCGCTGTCAGAAACGTAATTTGGCAGTCATCCTCCTGTTGGTATCGGCCTCCTAAGATGGCATCACCGTCTGACGAAAACCGTCGGGCGCCATCTGACCAATTTTCCCAAGGAGAAGACCATGAAAACCAACGTTACGAAACTCGCCCTACTGGCCGTGCTGACCCTCGGCGGCGCTACCGCCGCACTGGCCGAAAGCCAACCAGCCGCTAACCAACAGGCACCTTACGGTTATGCGGCACCGAGCGCCGCCGGCCGAGAGGTGACTATCGAGGCTGGCACGAAGTATCTGAATGTCACTCAACAGGAAACAATCAAGATCAATGTCGGAGGCAAGAGCGTCAATTGGACGTTCGACACGCTGGGAACGCGACCTTTCCCGTTATCCATGATTGTGCCCGGAGCCGGGAACGTCACGGTCTACGTGGCCCCCAACAACTCGATGTATCGCACTAACTAAGCAATTTATCCTCATAGGAGACTGACATGCTCAAACAACTGATGATCGCAGCCGCCATCGGCACCATGACCTCCACAGCGTTTGCCGCCGACGCGGCGCGTGCCGAGGCGAAACAGGTCTTCGATCTGAAAGACGGATCGACGGTCTACATCTTCAAGGATGGCAAGATGGCCATGGAAGACAAACTCGGTCGGGCGGTGCGCATGAAGAAAGACACCGTGATGGAAACCAAGGATGGTCAAAAGCTCATCATGCACGGTGACGAAGTCATGCGACTGGATTCACTGCTCAAGAAAGACGTGCAACCATAAGCCCCTTTTACGAGGCAGTTCAATCGGGAACTGCCTCGTATCCGATGGAAAATAATGCAAAAGTCGATCATCAGACCCGCTGCAATTCGGCTGAAAACCCGAAGAACTCGACTTTGGTCGGCTTGTCGATGCAGCACATTTACTCTGGATGAGTGCAGATGCAAAAGCGACTGGACAGGTATGTGGGACGAATCGTCCGTTTGAATCAACGCGTGTTTGACCGGATTTCCAGAACAGCGAGATTTCAGGGTCTGGTGCCGGAAAACCGTTTCCTGGTTGCTGAGGCCAGCCGTCAAATGCGTAGACTGGTCTGTTACGGGGCCAACCTCCGCGTTATCGTGGGCCCTTCAGAGGTGATCCTGATCTGACACATGATCGCCTCTGGAGCAATCGTCCCGGAGGCTCTGCCCCGTTATTTCTTTGCCAGGCTGCGTTCAGCGCGCGCTTTGTCGACCAGTTTGTCGGTGACCGCCAGGAGTTCGGTAAAGCTTTTGATGTTGGGGCCGCCGACCAGGTAGCGCCCATCCACCACCAAGGCCGGAACACCGGGAAGCTTGGCGCTTTCCACCAGCTTATCGCTACGCGTGAGCTGGCTACGTACGCCAAAAGAATTGAACGCCTCGCTGAATTTCTTCCGGTCGACGCCCTGTTCGACTACCCATGCGGTGACGCTCTTCTCATCAATCAACTTGACTCCCTGGCTATGAATGGCCTTGAAGACCACGTCGTTGAGTCGCTTTTCTTCACCGATTGCGTCGAGCGCGTAGAAAAGTTTGGCGGTCAGCTGATAAAAGGGTGTATTGAAACCGACGGCAACCTTCCGCAACGTCACGTCGGCGGGTTGCCGGGCGGCCCACTGGGTCAAGCCGGGATTGAGCACGTTACAGTGCGGACACGCGTAAGAGAAGAATTCGACGACTTCGATCTTGTTTGGAGCCTCGGTGGGGAGTGCCGGTGAAATCACCGTGTAGTCGCCACCGATCTGTTGCGCGGAAGCGGAGAACGATGCCACAGCAAGGGCCAAGCCTGCGCTTGCCAGGCATCCTGTCAGGAGTCTTTTCATGGGAGATACCTTTAAGTGGGTTGATTGTTCGGGTGTTGTTGGGCCACGCTCGGTCCTGACTATCGAATCTCTCGGATCGTCCCGTTTAATGTCAGAGCCCGTACCGTATGGTAGGAATGCAATTCCAACAAGAACGTGACGCCAAAATTACATTCCTGTAATGACATGTGCGATGGGCGAGGACGGTCACTGAATGTCCGAGCGGCGACCGCGCAGGCGAAGGGCATTGCCGACGACGCTGACCGAGGAAAAGCTCATGGCCAGTGCCGCGATGATCGGTGACAGGACCAGCCCGAAGGCCGGGTAGAGGACGCCGGCGGCGATGGGTACGCCGAGGGCGTTGTAGAGAAAAGCGAAGAGCAGGTTCTGGCGCATGTTGCGCACCGTGGCGACCGACAGTTCGCGCGCGCGGGCGATGCCGCGCAGGTCGCCCTTCACCAGCGTCAATTGCGCGCTGTTCATGGCCACGTCGGTGCCGGTGCCCATGGCGATGCCGACATCGGCGCGCGCCAGCGCCGGGGCGTCGTTGATGCCGTCGCCGGCCATCGCCACGACGCGGCCTTCCTGTTGAAACCGGGTGACGAGCGCCAGCTTGTCGGCCGGCTTGACCTCTCCGTGAACTTCGTCGATCCCCAGCCGCTGCCCGACCGTGCGGGCGGTGGCGAGGCCGTCGCCGGTGGCCATGACCACGCGCAGTCCGGCGTCGCGCAGTGCGGCCAGCGCTTCGGGCGTGCTGGACTTGATCGGGTCGGAGACGATCAGCGCGCCGAGCAGGCGGCCATCGGCGGCGAGATGGACGACGCTGGCACCGCGCTGCCGCGCGGCGTCGGCACCGGCGGCCAGTTCGGGCACTGCATCGAGCGAGATGCCTTCCTGCGCCATCAGCGCGGCATTGCCGAGAACCAGCCGGCGGCCGGCGACGACGCCATGCACCCCGATGCCGGTAGCCGAACCGAACTCTTCGGGCTTGTCGAGCGCCAGCCCGCGTTCCCGCGCCGCGCGCACGATGGCGTCGGCGAGCGGATGTTCGCTGCCCTGGTCGAGGCTGGCCGCGAGGCGCAGCACCTCGTCGTCCGCGGTGCCGGGCAGCGCGATGACGCCCTCGAAAGCCGGGTGCCCCTCGGTCAGGGTGCCGGTCTTGTCGACGATCAGCGTGTCGATGCGGCGCAAATGTTCGATCGCCGCCGCATCGCGGAACAGGATGCCCTGCGTCGCGGCCCGGCCGGTGGCGACCATGATCGACATCGGGGTGGCCAGGCCGAGCGCGCACGGGCAGGCGATGATCAGTACCGAGACGCCGCTGATCAGGCCGAACACCCAGCCGCGTTCGCCGCCGAAGAAGCCCCAGGCGAAGAAGCTGCCGACGGCGATGGCGACGACGGCGAGCACGAAATAGCCGGCGACCACGTCGGCCAGGCGCTGCATCGGCGCCTTGGAGCGCTGCGCCTGCGCGACCATCTGCACGATCTGGGCGAGCACGGTCTGCGCGCCGACCTTTTCCGAACGGATGACAAGGCTGCCCGAGGTATTCAGCGTCGCGCCGATCACCTTGTCCGGCGCCTGCTTGGTGACCGGCAGCGGTTCGCCGGTGAGCATCGATTCGTCGACGGCGCTGACGCCCTCGACCACCGCGCCGTCTACCGGCACCTTCTCGCCGGGCCGCACGCGTAGCAGGTCGCCGACGTGAACATGGGCGAGCGGAACGTCGTCCTCGCTTCCGTCCGGGTTGATCCGGCGCGCCGTCTTCGGCGCCAGGCCGAGCAGCGACTTGATGGCCGCCGAGGTCTGCGCGCGCGCGCGCAATTCGAGCATCTGCCCGAGCAGGGTCAGCGAGATGATGACCGCGGTCGCCTCGTAATAGACGCCGATGCGGCCGTGCGCCATGAAGGACGCGGGGAACAGGCCGGGCGCCAGCGTGGCTACGACGCTGTAGAGAAAGGCCGCGCCGGTGCCGAGACCAATCAGTGTCCACATGTTGGGGCTGCGCCGGACGACGGATTGCCAGCCGCGCACGAAGAACGGCCATCCGGCCCAGAGCACGACGGGCAGCGTCAGCAGCAGTTCGGCCCAGCTGCGCGCCGCGACCGGCAGCCAGCCGAGCAGGTGGCCGGCCATGGCCAGGAAAACGACGACGACGGTCAGCGGCAGGCTGCCCCAGAAACGGCGCTTGAAGTCCTCGTACTCGCTGTTGTCCTCTTCGGTTGCCAGGTCGGGCAAAACGGGTTCGAGCGCCATGCCGCACTTCGGGCAGCTTCCCGGCCCGCGCTGGCGGATCTCGGGGTGCATCGGGCAGGTGTATTCAGCATCCGCCGCCTGCGTTTCCGCTGGCGCCGGAGCGAGGTAGCGTTCCGGCTCGGCGTCGAACTTCGTCTTGCACTTGCCGCTGCAGAACAGGTAGTGCGTCCCGTGGTAGTCGGAGGAAAAACCCTTGTCGGTGGCCACCGTCATGCCGCAGACCGGATCGATGGCGGCGCGGTTCATGATGTCTGTCCGTGTGCGCCTTGCCCACCGAAGCGCGGGAAGAAGGCCGGCGTCCGGCGCTGGTAGTCGCGGTACGCGTCGCCGAAGCGGGCCAGCGCCTCCGATTCTTCGTGTCGCGCCAGGCGCGCATAGGCGAAGAGCAGGACGGGGAACATGGCAAGCGTGATGAGCGTCGGCCATTGCAGCAGGAAGCCGAACATGATCAGCGCGAAGGCGGCGTATTGCGGATGGCGGATGGCCGCGTAGGGCCCGGTCGTTGCCAGACGCCCGGCCTTCTGGGCGTTGTAGAGGACGTTCCAGGCCTTGGCCAGCAGCCAGAAACCGCCGAAGATGAAGATGCTGCTGAGCACGTGGAACGGACCGAAATGCGGATTGGCGCGCCAGCCGAACATCACTTCCAGCAGGTGCCCGGCGTCATGGGCAAGGAAGTCGACGCCCGGGAAGCGCTGCGCCAGCCAGCCCGAGAGCAGGTAGAGCGTCAGCGGAAAACCATACATCTCCGTGAACAGCGCGACGATGAACGCCGAGTACATGCCGAACGAACGCCAGTCGCGGCGGCTGTGCGGCTTGTAGAAGCTGAAGGCGAACAGGATGAATAGCGCCGAATTGATCAGAACGAGACCCCACAGGCCGTAGGCGGGCGAGTCCGTGTTCATGGCTGGCCTCCGTCGTTCTTGTCCGCCTGCGTCTTCCCGCCGTGCCCATGTCCGTGGCCGCGGTGCATGAAGATGTGCATCAGCGGGCAGGCGAGCAGCAGCAAGTAGGGCAGCGCGCCGAGCAGGTGGGCTCGGTGCTCGGTCCAGAGATAGAAGCCGGCGGTGACGGCAAAAACGATCCAGGCCACCTTGTTGCGCCACGGCAAGGCGTTGCTCCTGTCGTCGCGGTGCGAGTGATCGTGCTGAGCGTGCTGATCATGCGTTCCGTGCATTTTTGTCTCCCCAGTGTCGACCGGGCCGGGGGGCGAAGCCGGTCGATGTTCAACGGTGAGGCGGAGAGGTCCGGCCAGCGGTCCCGTACCGCCTGTCTTTCACGCTATTTGGACGGTGCCGGCATCGCCGGTGCTTTGTCCCGCTGTTCCATCATCATCTGCATCATGTCCATGCGCTTTTCCATCTGCTGCATGCGCTCCATCATGTCGCCCGAGCCCATCATTCCCGCGCCCTGGCCCATCATCATGCCCATGCCGCCACCCATCATGCCGCTTCCCATCATCGGGCAGCCGCCGGCCATTCCGCCGGCGAGCATCATGTTCTCGCGCATGGTCTGCATGTGTTCGCCGAGCAGCCGGTTGCGTTCGGTCTCGTTTTTTTCCTTCGCGATGCGCTTCAACTGGACGTCCATTTTCTTGACGTTGGTCTGCATCTGCTGCAACGGCTGGGCGGCCGTCGGGCTCTTGCTCGTGGGTGCCGCCTGCGCCGTGGCGACGGGGGCGGTATCGGTTTTTTGCTCGGGGTGATGAGCTTCCTCGGCGATGGCCGGCAGGGCCAACAGCAGAGATGCCGCGATGGCGCTTAGAGTGGATTTCATGGCGTTCTCCTGATTAATTGCCACCGGTCCCGGTGGCGGGGTGGCGCTTCACATTCCTGCCATCCCGTTCTGAATATTCAGTCTATGCGCGTACGGCTGTCGGCAACATGACCGAATCATTACATTTCCGTCAGTCAGGTTACGACCACGCCATTCCAGATCGTCGCCCAGTTACGCAAGCGGTCGGTCGAGCCAGTCTTTGGAATCTTCAAGCCGGTGATGGGCATCCATCACTTCTCGCCACGCGGCTTGCAGAGAGTGACCAGCGAATGGACGTTGGCCTGCCTCCCCTGGATTTTGAAACGCATGGCCGGATGGCGCCTGCACCAAGCAAACCGAGAGGAAAGCGGGCGTCTTTTACAGAACTCCGATCAACTTCCTCTCGTTTTTGAACCATCCTGCCTCGTAGACGGGCCGTGTCCGGCTGCTAGCGCGTCGCCTCAATCCTGAAATAGCGGGATAGCGTATCGTGCAGTTGCTGCTGGTGATCATTCTCGCCCGCCTGCGCGATCCACGCATGCAGGCTGGTGATGATGGTATTGAAGTGGGCCATGATCTGCGGGTCGAAGTGCTGGGGCGAGCTTTCATTCATGATGCGCAGCGCCTCGACTAGGGGAAGAGGTTTCTTGTAGGGGCGCTCCGACGTCAGCGCATCGAACACGTCGGCTACCGCGAAGATACGGGCGATCAGCGGGATCGAATCCCCGGCAAGGCCCCTGGGATAACCCGTGCCGTCGAAGCGTTCATGGTGACAGCGGATGATTTTCACTGAGCCGGCCAGCCACGGATTGTCGCCAACAATCTCGACCCCAAGGTGCACATGACGCTTCATGACTTCGTATTCTTCGGCGGTCAGTTTTCCGGGTTTGAGCAGAATATGGTCCGGAACGCCAATCTTCCCGACGTCGTGCAAAAAAGCGCCGGATACCAGTTCCAGGATGTCGGCGTGCGGCAGTTTCATCGACTCGGCCAACGCCACTGCGTAATAAGTGACACGATAGTTGTGGATGTCCGTATCCGAATCCCGCTTTGCCACGGCGTTGCCAAGCGAACGCATTAGCGACAGGTTGGCATCGAGAAGACGCCGTGTTAATTGCGTTGACTGGCGCAACATGGCGAGCAGTAGCGGATAAAGCACGACGGCGGTCACCAGAACTGCCAGAACGGCCGTCAGCACGCTATTGCGAATCTGGTCCCGTTGCGACTGCACCGCCGCTTCGTCGAGACGCGTCACTGCCTCCAGGTAGCCCGACAACTGGCCGCCGCGATCCGTCAGAGGTAGCACTACCTGAATGATTCTCTGCCCAGCCACGTCGGTCCAGTGGCGATGATCTTCCCTAGGTCGGGGCCAGTCATGTCGTTGCCGGCGCGCGACGTCCATCAATGCGGCGGGTATGTCCGCCCACGTTTCGTACAGCGCGCGTTGATCGGTCCCGAAAATCCGGATGCCAACGAACTGGTTACGCTCGACCAGCCGCGTCAGGTCGCCATGGGAGCCGGCGAGCAGGTTGTCGTTCAGCAGTTCCACGGCTGGCGAGGCGAAATGCCGCGCACCTTCCACTGCCCGCTGGAGTGCCGCCTGTTCGACGCGATAGGTCTCCCACCGGTAGGTGGCGCCGCCAGCCACCAACCCGATGGCCAGCACGGCGCGCAGCAGTTTGCAGGCCACTACCCAGCGCAGTTCTTTCGGCGTCTTGGGCAACGAATCGGCCATCTCAATCCTTAAGATCCTGCAACATTTCCATCAAATGTTTGTAATGCCCACTCACGCGATCGAGTGAGAATTCGTACATCAGGGCATTCTCCGCGAATTTGGCGCGTTCGACATCCATGTCGACGGTGTTTCCATCTGCACTTGGCTGAAGCGGCACCGGATAGGTCAGCGGGTACGGCGATATGGCGACAGAAGCAAGATGACCGGGAGCCGACACGTTCAACGTCAACGGCGCCCCGTTGGCCAGACGCATCGCAGCGCTGAGGTCGATATCGACCGCCTGATAGCCCGGCGTATCGGCATTGGCGATATTGGAGGCGATCACCTGCTGGCGATAGACCCGTACCGCCAGCGCTTTTTCCTGGAGGCCATGACCGCCGGAAGCGTGAGTGGCGCCAAGCGGAAAATAACGCGGGTGTGTTAAATCGGAACCGCGCAGCGTACTGGCGGACTCCGCCGTTCCCCCTCCGATACCGCCCACGTTCCCGTTGCCATAGAGGCTAGGTGCGTTGCCAGACGAATATCGGGCGGCGGCTTGAACTAGTGTCGTGGAAAATGACGGGCTTGCCGACGCGGCGGGCGAGGTCGAAGCAGCGATATTGGCATGGCCGGCATGTCCATCGCCTGATGGTGGTTGAAGGGACGCCGTTGTGGCGGGAGTCGTGACGGACGGCATGGTTCACGCGCGAAGTAGTGACCTCAACCATCAGACTCTGTGGCCGGGCACGAGCTATTTTCCGTCGCGCGGATGGAAGTGCTTGTCCGCGGCCGGAGTGGCTTTGGGTTTCTCGGCCCGGGCGGCCGGAATCTTCTGCGGCACCCCAGTTTTTTCTTGCATATGCGAGTGTCTGTTCGTGGTTACGGCCCGGTCGGCTGGTTGGCCACTCGTCGTTTCCGTCATTGCTGCGGGGTCCATATCCGAGGCCGCATGGGCTCCCGCCGACAGGGTAACTATCCCGGTAAACAGACTGGTCAAGAGAATGGACTTCAGTTTCATGGCACATCTCCAAATGATTAAGAAGGGCTACTACGCAACTTCGTCAAGCATCAGACGCTAGGAGTATGTGCCGGCCCACCTGTCGGCCAGGTGACGGATGAATTACATTCGTGACAGCCTGACCGCTAAACTGATCGAATGGTCGGTTTGATTCGGAAACGCGACCGTCCCGACACGGCTGCTATCAACGTCGGTCCAGACTCATGCGAATGGCCGGGTACGGCATGTTCTCGCCACCTTATTTGCACCAGTACGCCAACTGGCGCAGTGCGTCGGCCACTGGCGCACTGCGCATAGCACCTAACCCGCGCAGGAATCGAGACAGGTCGCCCGAGGGAGCGAAGGGGGGTTACCTGCTTCTCGGCGCCGGGCCGACATCGTCGGCCTTGATCTCCCAATCGCCAATCAAGGTGCCGTCCTCAAGTTCATACGCGACGTACGGGGTGGACCGGTCGCCGTCAATGCGCACAACCTTCGATTGCAATTGCGTCACGTCCCCCTCGCCGTCATGTACCCGGAATCGAATGTACTCGCCAAGCTGCGCTTTCATCTCGTCCTCCGTCAAACGCAATAGAACCCAGGCGATCCCTTACGGACGTCAATTCGCGGCAGGCGACGCTAAACCGCCAGGGTCCGTTCCGATCGACCAGGTCTGCGGCACGCGTGTTATTCCGGACGCCCTGCTCACGAACCACCCGTTGAGCAGGGGGGAGCGGTGCTCAATAGGCGGATCACATCCTCTTCAGCATCGAGCCAGTCGCCTAGTTCATGGCCCGGTGCAAACCCGCGTTGCGCGGCGCGGAAGTACGCCGCTTCGGCAATCATCTGTTCACGTGAGGTGGACGCCGATCCGTCCAGAGGATCGGTGAGTCGGTTCGTGTCCTTGCCCGGAATTGCTTTCGTCAATTCGCGTTTGGTTTTCATCGCTTCCTCCAAACAAAGGAATGAAACCTGGGCTTTACCGCCACATGGCCTCAAGGGGCCGCTCCACGAGCACTTGGTGGGCTGTGGCGCCCTCTGCTAAGCCTGTCCATGTCCCATCCCGCCATTTCGGCGACCCCTAATGACCTGTTCCACGCGCCAATCGGCGATGCACCCGTTCAAGGGCGCGCACTTCTTCTGCAGCGCTGAGGAACTGGGACTCCAACGCGCGGCAATGCGCCATCATTGATGCAAGTTCGCTTTTCGGACGGTTGACATAGGAAACCGCCATCGTCCGGTGTAAAGCGGCCTCACTGTCGTAAGCCTGCGCCTTTTGCGCAAAATAATCGGCAATACGCTGATGTTCGGCCGGGGTTGAAGCATTGGCAATGCTTGCCGGAATTTCGGTGGCCGTTGGAATGGACGAACAGGCGGCGAGGAGCAATGTGGCCAGTCCAGCGAGTACCAATCGGATTTTAGTATGCATGACCCTTCTCCCGTTGTGGTGAATTACAGGATGATTATGCGAGCACGCAGCTGTCAGCGGCATGGCAACAACATTAAGACTTAGTCACCGCCCCGTCAGAATCCGGGGTGATCGGCTTTCTCCACCCTCAACCCGGTGCGGTCCACGGGAGCACAGTATGCAGGCGTCTCGCCAGACCCCTCGATGGAAAATTACACGATCCGTAGCGGTAAAGGGAAAGACCGTGTCAGCTCGGCGAGAGATCTTTTGGAACTTTTTACAGTATTCGCCGCGAGGATGACCAGATCAGCATGGTAGAACCGCACAGAATCATCGGCAATGACAGCCACTGCCCCATGCTGATGACGTCGGACAAACCGAAGATTCCCTCGTCCGGGGTACGGAAAAACTCGGCAATGAAGCGAAAAAGTCCATAACCGACGAGGAACATCCCGGAAACGGCACCGCGTGGCCGAACGCTGCGCGCATAGAGCCACAGAACGACAAACAATACCAAGCCTTCAAGGCTTGCCTGATACAACTGCGACGGATGCCGCGGCAACTGGTCGACCTGCGGAAAAATCATCGCCCACGGCAATGCGGGGTCACTGACGCGTCCCCACAATTCGCCGTTGATGAAGTTGCCGATGCGTCCAGCGGCTAGCCCCAGCGGGACGAGCGGGGCGATAAAGTCGGTGATGTCCAGCCAACTTCGTCGCATCTTGCGGGCATACAGCCCCATCGCCACCAGCACTCCGAGAAAGCCGCCGTGAAAAGCCATGCCACCTTTCCATACGGCAAGCATTTCGAGCGGCCGGGCAAGGTAGTACCCGGGCTCATAGAACAGTACCTGCCCGAGGCGTCCACCGAGAACAACGCCAAGGGCGCCGTAAAACAGCAGGTCTTCGAGTTGCGGGACGGTCCAGTCGGCTCGCGCCAGTTGCGGATGTGTCTGAATACGCCTTTTGCCGAGCCACCAGAATTGAAAGAACGCGAACAGATACATCAACCCGTACCAGCGGATCGCCAGAGGGCCAAGCGAGAACGCGACGGGATCGAACTGGGGGTGAATCAACATGGCGAACTCGATAAAATATGAAATAGAGACAAGAGATTAGTGGCACTATTTGCGGTTGCGGTCCTCTAGGAGAGGTTTCTACGTCCACTCCGCAGAACGGAGTCTGGAACGAAGGCCGATTTAGCGGGGTTCGCGGCCGCGACGCAAAGCGCCGATGCCGGTGATGATCATACCGACAATTCCGCTGGCGATCATGACCTCGCCCAGCAAGTGATGCCAGTCGCCCGGAGGCGTAAGAAACAGCAGTGAGCCACTGATTACGAGCGCGGCAAAAGCAATCGCCCCTGCGAGTCGTTCGAGATTACGTCCAAGACGGTTGCCCATGGCTTCCAGCCTTGGAAGCCGCCCCAGATTGCCGTCGGCAAGTCGTCGAAGGATGCGACGCGCGTCACTAGGAGCGTCAAGTATCAGGCGCTCAACCTCGCGGGCAAGCCGGGTGGTTTTATCCTTGAGGCGATTCGGCGAAAAATGCTTTACCGTCAGCCGCGAGATTTGTTCGCTAAACGATTCCATGTAGTTGTGATCCGGGGCGAGTTGACGGATCATGGACTCCAGAATCACGACAGCACGTGTCAACAGGACAAACTCGCCGGGATTGCGGACCCCGTTCTGGGTTCCGGCACGCACCAGTGCTTCGAATGCGTTTCCAATCGAGACGTCCGCTAGACTGGATCTGCGGATTTCATAAAGTGCCGCTTTGATGTCCGATAACAGCGCCACGCGATTGACGTGTTCACTCTCGGGCGCCATTTCCAGATAAACCTCGGTGGCTGCTCGCGCATCGCCCTTGACGACGGCTTCTAGCAACAGTGTTAGCGATTCCCGCATGGGTTCGTCAAGCTCGCCCGTGCTCCCGAAATCGAGGATCGAGAGCCGTCCATCAGGCAGGACAAAAACATTGCCAGGATGCGGGTCCGCATGAAACAGACCTTCTTCGAAAATCGTTTGCATCATCAGTCTGACCAGGGTGTTCATGGCCTGGGGCATGGCCTCTGGATGTTGCTTGGCATAGGAATCTATTCGTTCCCCGGCTGAAAACTCCAGCGTCAGTACCACTCCGCGTGAATATTCCGGCACAATATCCGGGATCCACAGGTCTGAAAAATCAGCCATCGCCGTGCGAAAAATCGTGATCGTATGGGCCTCGTGGCTGAAATCGGTTTCCCGGTTCAGGCTGACGGAGAACTCCCGCAACACCGTATGGAGATCAAAGGCGCGCAAGCGCGGGTATATTTTCTCTCCCACGACGACCAGGGCCGTTAAGGCCGCGATGTCCTTGACAATGATCGCTTTAAGATCGGGGCGTTGCACCTTCACGGCGACGCGGCGACCGTCCCGCATCGTTGCCCCATGCACTTGCGCAATTGAGGCGGCACCCAGCGGTATTTCACCGAACGACGAGAACAGGGTGGTTATCGGTGCGCCGAGCTCGGCTTCGATTGTCGCGCGTACGGCGTTAAAAGCCATCGGTGGCAGCTGATCATGCAGTAACGCCAACTCATCGCTATAGACGCTCGGCAGTAGGTCGCGCCGCATCGCGAGCACCTGTCCAAATTTGATATAGGTAAGACCCAGTTCCTCGATGGCTTCTCGTAGCGCCCGGGGCGATGGCCAGTGTTTTTTGCCGAGCATCCCCCCAAGAAGCTTATGACGAAGCAACACGCGCAAAATATGCAGAAGTCGCCGCGGCGTTCCCAACGCCCCATTTCGTTCCGGCCAGATCGGTGCAGTCATGCCATTCTCTCTTTGCCTACACGAGGACAATTCCAACCCCACTCACCGGCGTTGATAATTCATGCTATGCGTGCAACATGATCGAAAAACGGCAAGACGTCTTGTGTCTTGAGGCAAAGGCGTCCCTGAATGATGCCCCCATTGAGATCAGACCTTCTCGCTGTCGTGGTCGCAGTATCCGTGCCTGCTTTCAGTATATCCATCGCCGGCGAAAAAAGAGAGCTCCGGATATTCAGACTTCGACTGAGGGAAAAGAGCGATCCGGCTCCCGACCAAAGTTCATGGTTATTGATTCGATACGGTAATGGTTGAACTCAAATGCTATGGAGCTGCGCTGAAGGAGGGGGTGTAAGTTCAATCCGTTTACTGCCGAAGCAATAGGCCTAGCCCCCGCTCACCACGGGGTTCCACTGATTGGTAGGCGCGATCATCGTTGAAAAAAACCACAACGATGGCGATCATGATGACGACAACCGTCCGCCAGGATCGATACCGCGGTTCATGACGGCGTTGGATTCATGATCGTTTGCCTCTTTTGTGGAAGGCTCCGGCGGGAGGTACGGAACAGCATGCGGACGGTTTTGCCGCCGCGTGTGCCTTGGCATTCTCCGCTCGCCAGGCGATAAAACCCCTCCGCCAAATACGTATCTGTCTCCGAATTAGGAGGCGGCAAAGTTTAGTGAGAGTGCGTTGCGGTCGATCTGCCAACGGAGCCACGTCCATAACGTCGGCCGTCGTCGCGGCGACAGAGTATCGCAGCGAGCGCTGTCGCGACAGCCATCGTGGTTTTCGTGATCATCAGTTGTGCAAACTCCCTGTGTCGTCCGGCATCTTTGCGGCCCGAGTCAATGAGTCGGAGCGTCGCACGCGATCGGCCGTAGCCCCGTAAACCCTGGCGAACACTCAGACCACGAAGCGTGATGTCGCCGTCTGCAGCGCTTCGGCGACCACTTCCAATCGGGCCGCCGAGGTCGCGACACTTCGAACCGCTTGGCCGTTCTGCCGTGTTTTCTCGGTGACCGTGTCGACATTGCGCGCAACGTCGTCGGTCGCGCGCCGCTGTTCCTCGAGCGCACTGGAAATCTCGCTGACCGACGCCACGACATTGGCCGAACCGGACCGGATAGCGCCCATCGAACGCGCCGCTTCCGCC
>Ga0302250_1001862_pt1 | contig 14510 bp, 11 predicted proteins | sample AAG_RA_Asp_MG_FD_193536 | JGI IMG/M metagenome (GOLD analysis project Ga0302250, IMG submission 193536) | Enriched activated sludge microbial communities from anaerobic digester in WTTP, New Holstein, Wisconsin, United States - AAG_RA_Asp | ecosystem: Engineered > Bioreactor > Anaerobic >... | reverse complement strand
GCCAAAGAACTTTTTGGGCTTAATCAGGCCATTGGCGTCGATTCCGCCGGAAAGAACCTTGCCGCTAGATGGCGTTACGTTGTTATAAGCGCGTGCCAGGCGGGTTATGCTATCCAGCACAATTACTACGTCCTGACCAAGCTCAACCATACGTTTGGCTTTTTCCAGAACCATTTCACTGACAGCAGAGTGATTCTTGGGTGATTCATCGAAGGTAGAGCTTATTACTTCGCGGTTTCCTGGTTTCAGGATTTTTTTCATCTCAGTCACTTCTTCGGGGCGCTCATCCACCAACAGCACGATCAGATACACTTCTGGATGATTGCTGAGAATTGCATTGGCCGTATCTTGCAGAAGAGTGGTTTTACCGGTTCTGGGAGCAGCCACTATCAACCCGCGCTGGCCTTTGCCAATGGGAGTGAATAGGTTAATAATCCTCGTGCTGTAGTTAGTAGGATCAAACTCCAGGTTCAAGCGTTCGGTGGGGTAATAGGGTGTAAGCTCATCGAAGGTTCTCAGATCCTGCATACAGGTGGGTGCCATATAGTTAACCGATTCCACTCTCAGTAGCGCATAGTACTTCTCGCCTTCTTTGGGGCTGCGAACCGGACCGCTGATCATGTGACCTGTCTTCAGTCCAAACCTGCGAACCTGGGTCAGGGATACGTAAACGTCGTCCCGGCCTGGATTGTAGTTGTTTTGCGGGAATCGCAGGAAGCCGAAGCCGTCTTCCATAATCTCCAGACATCCGGTTACGAAGGCCAGTCCCTCCTGGGCAGCCTGAAACTCCAACATTTTGAAGATCAGTTCGGTTCCTTTTAACTGGGTATATCCGGGAATCCCAATTTTCTTGGCAATTTTATTAAGTTGAACTTGATTTAGGCTAAAAAGATCGTCTTCTATTAGCATGTTAATTTCTCCTTGCTTGTATTATGATCTCTTGGTTTTAGTCCGGTTATCACTACACGGCTGGCACTGGCGCAGCCAATCTCCGAAATTCGGGAAAGCATTTTTTGCCCGGTAGCGATTAGTTCTTCGCTACCCGGGATGCTCTCTAAACGTTTTATGGTGTCTTTGCAGTTTCTAATGAGGCTTTCGCAGTTTTTTACAGGATTATCAACAGGCACGTAAAAATCCAATATTTCAAGTTTATCCAGAGTCAAAGACTTGGCAAAACTATCCAGCTCGGCCTTGCTGAAGGTGCTTTTATGGAAAATACCGGTTTGCATGTCCACTTCCGCGATCCAATGATGCATCAGAATATGGGTTTGCTGAGCGGGTGTTTGCTCTCCGTCTGAATACATTTCCGTTATCAGGAGTCTGCCATCGGGTTTTAAAACCCGCATCAATTCCTGGATTACCATTTCTGGTCTCTCCAGGTGATGAAGTGAGTTTGAGATACAAACCAAATCAAAATACTCGTTTTCAAACTGCAAGTTTTCAAGATTCATCTTGAAGATTTCCACGTCGTTTTCGGGGAAAAGCTTTTCGGCATAGCTCACGCTGCGTTCTGAAAAATCCACTCCGATTATTTGAGTAAATGACTTCAGGTGTTGCTTCAGTATTGTGATGAATTCCCCTCTTCCGGTAGCTGCATCCAGGACTAAACCACCATCAGTCCTGTTCAGGATCCTGATGATTTCATTCATGAAAAACTCCTCTTAGTATATTAGAAAGGGATTTTGCGGCCTTCTGAACTGATCCAGTTAGCTATCTCGAATTTATCGCGGCAGGCTTGCACCTGTTTACTTGCTTATCTTACAGGCCTATTATTTTTCAGCCTTGTTTTTCCGTCAAGGAATATCTTCAACCATCCGGTAAGGTGGTTTTGCGCATAACCAGTTTCCGGTAATGATGGCGCATCCTGCGGATGAAATTTGGTTCATTGTAAGAATTCAGGGTCTTTTGGGTCTGCATCACCCCAAATCGATAGAATTCAACGGCTTTATGAAATGCGAAGGGCCGCCCTTCCGGCATTGCGGCATCAATTATAATATCAGGCGCATAGGTGGAAATGTCCCTTAAAGCCAAATAGGCCTGATTGTGAAAAGTGGACTGGATAACCACTTCAATCTGTCCAACCCGCTTTGATTTTGTAGCTTTGGCTTCAGTTACGGAAACTAAGTGGGCTTGAGTTTGCACATAAGGCAACACATTAACGGCAATCACGAGGTCCGAGCTCAGCATTCCGGCAAAAGCCAGTGGGAGAGGATGCTCGATCCCGCCATCCACAAACAGGTGTTTTCCATAAGCAAAAGGTGAAAAGACCAAAGGCAAGGATGAGGAAGCCCGCAATGCAACGGCATATTTACCTTCCCGGAAGAGCATTGTGCTACGGCTAAGAAGATCGTAGGCTACAGCAATAAAGGGAATCTGGCCGTTGCTGATGTCGTAGTCGTTCGTCCATTCCCGGTATAGCCGGAACAACATCTTTCCATCGAAAATGCCCTGAATCTTACGATCCAGGTTCAAAGGGGAAAAAACTCGCGCATTGCTGATTCGTGTCGCAATTCTCAAAATATCTTGTGGGGAAAGGCCGCATGAATATAAAGCACCTATTATTGCGCCCATGCTGGTGCCGATAATGCCGGATATCTCAAAATGCCGTTCCAGTGCTTCCAGTGCTCCAATGTGAGCCAAGCCCAGAGCGGAACCACCTCCCAGGATTAGCGTAGCCTTTGGTTTCATAAGTTATTCCCTTGTTGTTAGCAATACTCGGCGACAGATTCGCTCTGCCCGCAAAAAGGTCAAGAGATTCCAGGCGTTCTCTGTCCCCAATCGAAAGGCGGTATAGTATAGGCGGTCTGTTTATGGCACGTTCTGGTTTTCCAGATGATTCAAGCTCTCCTCAAGACCTCATACCAAGGATTCCATGCTGTTCCCATCATTTACCCATCCTGTAAAACATGCATAAGATATGGATATGTATAAGACTGGATCGCTGGATAAGGAGTCCTGAACCGGTTATGGCATAATAACAGGGAGATATGGGGTTTGTCCTGATTACTTACTTATCCGGCGATCCTGGGTCAGACTTGGGTTTGGGGGCCAGGAACAAATAGTTATTGACTAAAGCGCCGCTTGGATTATCTTGGTCTCAAGTATTCGAAATAGATCTTTCCAGCGTATAGGGGGTGAAATGGTTTCGACAGGGAACTTTGAGTGCCCGAGAGGCATGCCGGAGTCGCCAACCCACTCCGTTATCAAGTGGCAACGCAAAATTAACTGCAAATAACAACTACGCCTTAGCAGCATAAGCTGCTACGTCCAACTTCTTCGGGCCGCCGGAAGGGGATTGGGCGTCGAAACAGTGCGGACGCTGCAGAATGGACTGCCGATATATTCTGCCTAAGCCCGTCGGCTGCCTAAACCAGGGTCTGATTGTCTTTTACCTGGTTTAATAAGATCAAAGACAACTAAGCATGTAGAATCACGAGTAAGCGGTTTTTTGGACGCGGGTTCGATTCCCGCCACCTCCACCAGATTTGGGTAAATAAGTTAACCCGTTAACCTGCTTACCCGTTAACATCAAAAAAAACCCTTTACAAAAACCCCTCTCCCCAAACCATGGCATCATAAATCATCTGGAGGATGAAATGCCTTTAAAACCTGAGGCTAAAACAGCTATCATGGCAGAGTTTAAACTCCATGAATCAGACACTGGTTCGCCGGAAGTGCAAGTTGCCTTGCTCACTACCAGGATCAAAGATATCACTGAGCATCTCAAAATGCACCCGAAGGATTTTTCCACCCGGCGTGGCCTGCTGAAACTGATCGGGCAGCGCAGGCGTCTTCTTGATTATCTGAAGCGGAAAGACATTACCCGCTATCGTGAATTGATCAAGACGCTTGGCATCAGAAAGTAAACTCGCTATCTTGTATATTGTGTTTCTTCTTGAAGCACAACTGCAATGCCAGGATATTAACGAAGAAGTGGATGCTTGGACTTACCTGGCATCCACTTTTTCACTTTTGTAACAAAAAAACCCTCTTCGGGAGCAATTAGCAATAAGCTAAGAGGTTTTCCAACCTTTCAGCCTATTGCTTCTTCTCCCGCGGAACAAAAAAAGGAGAAGTTATGCATAACTTCAATATCACCCGCCGCGAATTAGACTTCTGCGGCCGCAAACTGATCGTCGAAACAGGCAAAATGGCCAAACAAGCCAATGGCGCTGTTTTCGTACAATACGGCGAAACAGCAGTTCTCTGCACCGCCACAATGTCAAAAGACGCAGCTCCTGACCAGGATTTCTTTCCCCTGACTGTGGACTATATCGAAAAGATGTATGCCGCTGGTAAGATCCCAGGTGGTTTCTTCAAGCGTGAAACCAAACCCTCCACTGATGCCACCCTTTCGGCGCGTGTGATCGATCGTTCGATCCGGCCTCTTTTCCCAGACGGTTTTCGCAATCAGGTACATGTAGTTTACAATGTGCTTTCCTTCGACGGTGAAAATGATCCCTCGGCTTTGGGCGTATTTGCCGCTTCCCTAGCCCTGTCTATATCCGATATTCCTTTCCATGGCCCCATTGCGGGTGTAACGGTAGGCTATTTGGACGGTCAACTTGTGGTTAATCCTTCCATGCAGGATATCGCAGGGAAAAGCAAACTAAACCTTTCTGTAGCAGGAAGCGCAACCAGTGTGGTAATGATCGAATCAGCCGCTCTGGAACTGAACGAAGATACAATGCTGGATGCGGTCTACACCGGCCATGAAGCCATCAAACAGCTTTGCGCATTGCAGGAGGATTTTGTTGCTGCTTGTGGAAAAGAAAAAGTGGAAGTCAAATTGGTGAGCATCCCTACCGAAATCATCGAGAAAGTGGAAAGCAACTTTGGAAACAAGATTGCCGAAGCCGCTGTGATTTTTGGCAAACAGGAGCGCCAGGACGCCTTCGACGCAGCCGAAGCTGAAATGATCGAAAAATTCAGCACAGAAGATGCGGATGCCTGGGAAGAGAACGAAAAATTCTTCAAACAAGCCTATGAGGAGCTTATTCGTCGCTACGTTCGCGATTCTATCCTGCAAAAACATCACAGGGTTGATGGCCGCGGTCTGGACGATATTCGCGACATTACCTGCGAAGTTGATATCCTGCCACGGGTGCATGGGTCTGCGCTCTTCACCCGCGGTGAAACTCAATCTCTGGGAACTCTTACCCTGGGTGGCGGTACCGATGAACAGGTTATCGATGCTCTGGAAACCGAATACAAGAAAAGCTTCTACCTGCATTACAATTTCCCGCCATTCAGCGTGGGCGAAGCTGGACGTATGGGACCTACCGGAAGGCGTGAACTTGGGCATGGCAACCTGGCAGAACGTGCCTTGAAAGCCATTATCCCAGATAAGGAGCTTTTCCCTTACACCCTGCGCATCGTGGCCGATACCCTGGAATCAAACGGATCTTCTTCCATGGCTTCTATCTGCAGCGGTTGCCTGGCTATGATGGCTGGCGGCGTGCCAATCAAGGCTCCTGTAGCCGGAATCGCCAATGGCCTGATTATGGAAGGCGACAAATATGTGGTTCTAACCGATATCATGGGCTTGGAAGACCACCTAGGCGACATGGACTTCAAGTGTGCAGGAACTCGCGATGGAATTACTGCCATGCAGATGGATATCAAGATCGAAGGCATTACCAAAGACATCATGCGCATCGCCCTGGAAAAGGCCAAAGCCGCCAGATTCCAGATTCTGGACATCATGGCCGATTGCCTGCCCGAACCCAGAGCTGAGCTTGCTCCTCACGCACCCAGAATTGAATCTTTCAAGGTTCCCGTGGATAAGATTGGCGAAATCATCGGGCCTTCTGGCAAGATGATAAAATCCATCATTGAAGTTTGCCAGGTAGCCATAGACATCAGCGACGACGGTACAGTACGTATCCTTTCACCCGATAAAGCCTCCATCACCAAAGCCAAAGACATGATCCAAGGCATCGCCGTGGACCCCGTGGAAGGTCAACTGATGGAAGGTCCAGTTACCCGCATCGAACCTTACGGAGTTTTCGTAAAGGTTCTGGGCGGCGTGAAAGAAGGCATGGTGCATGTTTCTCAGATGCATACCAGCCGCATTAACCATCCGCTTGATATGGTAAAAATGGGCGATATCGTTCACGTAAAATCCCTGGGTATGGACAAAGGCAAGCTTTCACTCACCATGAAAGGTGTGGAAGGCAATCCCGAGCCTGATCCCAATGCTCCCAAAGACCGGCCTGAAATGCAGCAACGGCCTCCCCGCAGAGATGACCGGGGTGGTGACCGGGGACGCAGAGATGGTGGTCGCGGGGGAGATAGATTCCGTCGTTAACCAAGACAAATCAATAAACTATAGGGTCACAAGGAGCTAATTCCTGTGACCCTTCTTAAACTAACAAGGAGATAACCATGGATTATAAAGTAGCCGATCTAAACCTTGCTGCCTGGGGACGAAAGGAAATCGACCTGGCGGAAGTGGAGATGCCAGGCTTGGTAACCCTGAAAGAACGGTTCCGTCATGAAAAACCTCTGAAAGGCGCAAAGATTACTGGCAGTTTGCACATGACAGTACAGACTGCAGTTCTGATCGAAACCCTGGTTGAGTTGGGCGCTCAGGTGCGTTGGGCAAGTTGCAACATCTTTTCAACACAAGACCATGCCGCAGCAGCCATAGCAGCCAGGGGAATTCCGGTATATGCCTGGAAAGGCGAAACATTGCAGGAATATTGGTGGTGCACCTACATGGCGCTGGCTTGGGATGGCGGCCCCGATTTGATCGTAGACGATGGGGGAGACGCCACATTGATGATCCATGAAGGATACCGCCTGGAAGAGCTTTACCGGCAAACTGGTTCTATGCCGGTTGTTGATGCCGAAAACGAGGAACTGAAAATCGTGCAACAACTCCTGATCGATAATCTGGCCAGCGACCCCCAGCGTTGGCACAAAGCTGCCAGGAACCTGAAGGGGGTTAGCGAAGAAACCACTACTGGCGTTCACAGGCTTTATCAGATGCAGGAAAACGGCATCTTGCTATTCCCGGCAATTAACGTAAACGACAGCGTTACAAAAAGTAAATTTGACAACCTCTATGGTTGCCGTGAATCCCTGGCCGACGGCATAAAGCGCGGAACGGACATCATGGTGGCTGGCAAGATAGTAATGGTCTGCGGTTATGGAGACGTTGGCAAAGGCTGTGCCCAATCAATGCGCGGTTTTGGAGCCAGAGTGGTGGTCAGCGAGATTGATCCCATCTGTGCTTTGCAGGCAGCCATGGAAGGCTATGAAGTGAATACCCTGGACAATCTGGTGGAAACTGCGGACATTTTCGTTACCGCCACAGGCAATTGCGACGTGATTCGCGTAGATCACATGCTAAAGATGAAAAACAACGCCATAGTCTGCAATATTGGCCATTTCGACAATGAAATTCAGGTAAGCAAGCTTTACGAGCTGGAAGGCGTGGAAAAAGTAAACATCAAACCTCAAGTGGATCTGATCAAATTACCCAACGACAAGTCTATCATCCTGCTTTCCGAAGGAAGGCTGGTTAATCTGGGAAATGCCACCGGTCACCCCTCCTTCGTGATGAGTTGCTCTTTCAGCAATCAGGTGCTGGCCCAGCTTGAGCTTTGGAATAATGCCCATGAGATTGGCGTCTATACGCTTCCCAAGAAGCTGGATGAGGAAGTGGCAAGGCTTCATCTGGAAAAGCTGGGAGTAGAATTGACCCATCTCAGCAAAAAACAGGCTGCCTACATAAATGTTTCCATCGAGGGGCCATACAAACCCGAGCACTATCGTTATTAAAGGGCTACCAGCTTGGCAACTCACAAACCTGTGCATGTGGACGAGCTTTTCGGTGAGCTAAAACTCTATGAGGATGATTTTGTCTGGACGGTTGTGCACACGAAGCCAAAGTGTGAAAAGAAATTAGCCGAGTATGCACGAATGAACAATGTACGCTACTATCTGCCCCAGTTCACCGCCACACGCATTTATCAGCGGCGCAAGGTCAGTTTTGATACTGTAATGTTTCCCTCCTACATCTTCCTGGTGCTAGACCACACCGCCAAGCAAAAGATTCAGATTTCCGGCTTCACGACTTCATTTATCAAAGTTCGCTCACAAGCAGAGCTAATTCAGGAACTAAGGGCCATTCACGGCACCATGGAGCAGGATGTGGAGGTAAAACCCGGCATCTGGCTGAGCAAAGGCCTGGAAGTGGAGATTACGGACGGGCCCCTTAAGGGCATGCATGGAGTGGTAGAAGACCACGACAAGCTTGAGGAAGTCCGTTTACAGGTAAATATCCTGCGTCAGGCGGTGATCGTAAAAGTGGACGCCAGGCAAGTGAAAATCCTCAGTGAATTTGAAATAGTGGAGTGAAAAATGAAGATCATGATCACAGGCGGAGCAGGATTCATAGGTTCACATGTTGCCGATGCCTTCATCAGAGCCGGGCACGAGATAATTATCGTGGACAATCTGTCTACAGGCTACCTGAAAAATGTGAATCCCCAAGCCCGTTTTTACAATCTGGATATCTGCGATCCGGCCCTGGATCAGCTTTTTGCCGAGGAAAAACCCGATATTGTTGATCACCACGCCGCTCAGATTAGCGTTCCGCTTTCTGTAGAAGAACCTTTGAAGGACGTTCAGACCAATGTTTTGGGGCTGGTGAATCTGCTGCAGTGCTGCGCAAAACACAGTGTAAAAAAAGTGATCTACATTTCTTCAGGGGGTGCCATGTATGGCGAAGCCGAGGAATACCCCACTTCTGAAACCTATACTCCCACACCGCTTTCGGTGTATGCGATCAATAAAATGGTGGGGGAAGACTACCTGCATTATTATCGCCATCAGTATGGAATACAATATACAGTCCTTCGCTATGCAAATGTTTACGGCCCACGTCAGGTTTCTCATGGAGAAGCAGGAGTGGTGTCGTTGTTTATCGATAAACTTCTCTCAGGCGTCATTCCAATGGTTTGCCGCTATGACGGCGAACCGGAAGGAATGGTTAGGGACTATGTATTTGTGGGCGATTGCGTACGGGCAAATTTGCTTGCTCTGGAAAATGGCAGTAATACCGCTTTTAACATAGGAACTTGTATTGAGACGACAACCTTAGCGCTTTTCAAGGAAATATCCAGTCAGCTAAACCTTGATCTGGATCCTGGCTTCGGCCCTGCCCGCAAAGGAGACCTCCATCGCTCACTTTTAAACATTTCCAAAGCCGAAAGGGTGCTTGGCTGGAAACCCCAAACTCCCCTTAGGGAAGGAATTAAACAAACTATTAGCTATTTCAGGGAGAAAATATGAAACTGGCAGTTATTGGCAGCGGCTATGTGGGACTCACTACCGGGGCCTGCTTTGCAGAAATGGGCAACCAGGTGATCTGCGTGGACAATGATAATACCAAGATCGAGATGTTAAAAGGCGGAAAAGTACCTATCTTCGAGCCAGGTTTGGATGAAATGATCCATCGCAACATGGTTTCAGGCCGCATCAGCTTCACGCTGGATCTGGCTACCGCCGTGAAAAAATCCCAGATTATCTTTATAGCGGTGGGAACCCCTCCCGATGAAGACGGTTCAGCCGATCTGCAGCACGTTTTGGCTGCCGCCAGAGAAATCGCTGCTAGCATGGACGAGCCCAAAATAATCGTAAACAAATCAACCGTCCCCATCGGCACGGCAGATCTGGTTCGCAACGCCATCCAGGAAATATTGGACAGCCGCTCTGTGCAGCTTGGTTTTGACGTGGTTTCCAATCCTGAGTTTCTGAAAGAAGGCGCCGCATTGGACGATTTTATGAGCCCGGACAGAGTGGTGATCGGCACCGACAATCCCAAGGCGGGGGAAACCATGCGCACTCTTTATGCGCCTTTTTGCCGGACTCACGACCGGGTGCTGATCATGGGCATCCGTTCGGCCGAGATGACCAAATATGCCGCAAATGCTCTGCTAGCCACCAAGATAAGCTTTATAAACGAGATTTCCCGCCTTTGCGATGCCTACGGCGCAGATGTTTCCGAAGTACGCAATGGAATCGGAAGCGATACCCGCATCGGCTACAAATTTATCTATCCCGGGGTTGGCTATGGCGGAAGCTGTTTTCCAAAGGATATAAAGGCTTTGATTCACATGGCCGGAAAGGTTGGCTACGATTCCCAGATACTGAAGGCTGTGGAAGAGGTGAACAAAGCTCAGAAGAGAGTTTTGGTGGATAAGCTGACAAAGCATTTTGGCACAGATCTGTCGGGTAAAACCTTCTGCGTATGGGGTCTGGCATTCAAGCCCCAAACCGACGACATGCGGGAGGCACCGTCGATTGTGATCATCGAAGCTCTTCTAAAGCTGGGAGCAAGGATAAAAGCCTATGATCCTGTGGCCATGCAGGAAGCGGCGAAAACACTCGGCACAAATCCCTCCGTTTGCCTGTGCGAGGATGAATACAGCGCTTTAGAAGGCAGCGATGGCCTGTTGTTGATCACTGAGTGGCATCAATTCCGTTATCCGGATTTTAACCGCATGGCTGAACTCATGCGTAATAAAGTTATCTTTGACGGCCGTAACCTCTACAGCCCCAGCACCGTGAAAGAACTGGGCTTTTCCTACTACGGAATAGGCCGCAGCTAAAGCCTTCGCAGACCTTCCTTGCTGATCTCGCGTCTGTTTCTCGAAATCCTCCCGAAAGCCCCCCTGATCTGATACGGGAGGCCTTCGGGAGGCAGATGGGTGGAATAGGGGAGGCCAGCAAGGATCAATCCCGGGCAGCATCCATAAATACTTCCGCGATGGTGGGGTGGGCATGCACAGCAGCGGCAAGGTCATAAACCGTTCCCTCTAGTTGCATCAGAATTGAGGCTTCTGAAATCAAATCTGTGGCGTTGGCACCGGCAATCTGAACCCCCAACACCTGCTGGTATTTTGGCTCGTAAAGCAGCCGGATAAAGCCTTCCGAATTGCCTTCAGCCAAGGCTTTACCATTTGCGCTGAAGCCAAATTCCCGGCTGAGGTACTCCTGTCCCCGATCCCTGAGTTGTGGTTCGGTTAGTCCGATCTGTGCCATTTCAGGCTCTGTATATATGTTTATAGGATAGTGAGAAGTGATGTCGTTATTTATCCCATTTATGCTGTTGATTATGCTAATGGCCTGATAGGAGGCTACATGCGCCAAATAGCTTCTACCGTTGACATCACCTGCAGCAAAGATATTTGGTTCAGAAGTTCTATATTGATCATCTGTTTGCAGATATCCATCTTGAGTGGCAAGCTTGATCTCCATTCCGGGAAGCACAGCTTTCCGCAAACTGCAATTAATCACTGCGTCATAAGGATAGAAATTATCTGCGTGTTTTATTGTATCGGGCTGTACCTGAACATCCGCGGCCTGCAGAATGGCGATTTTATCCTTTTTAAGCCTCTTCAGCATGAACGCTTCCAGATATGGATCTATCCCAGGTATTAAAGGAGCATCGCTTTGCACAATCAGGGGTTTTTTACCAAGCATACTGAAAAACTGCGCCAGTTCGGCAATGATCGCCCCTCTGCCATAGAGAACCGGTTTCTCCGGAAGATATTCGGCGGAAAGCAACTCATCAATCTCGATTGATTTGGGGAACAGCTCTTGTTTGGCAGGACGCGACCCTGTGGCGATAACTATGTTTTTTGCTTCGTAGATGGCATTCCCAGCTTTAACTTTGGTGGGGGAGACGATGCTTGCTTCGGCTTTCAGGAATTCCACGGCGTTCTTTTTCCAGAGATATTCGATTCCCCGGCTCAATTTGGCCACAATCTGCTGGCTGCGTTTCTGGGCTTTTAGCCAATCGAAGCTCAGCTTATCCGGTTCAATGCCAGAAATACCAAAATCTGCGGCTTGGTCGATAATCCTACGGTAGAATCGAGCGCTTTCCAATAGAGATTTGGTGGGAATACAACCCCAGTTCAGGCACATACCGCCGATATACTGCTTGTCTATCACCAAGGTCTTCAGTCCGGTTTGCCCGGCCCTAATGGCAGCCACGTAGCCAGCCGGACCAGAGCCAATAATTATCAGATCGTATTTCATGCTTCTCCTCCTTCTTTAGCCCAGATCAACAGCGGTTCTTTAAGCATGCTCAGCACTTCATTCAAAAATCTGGCCACCTCTCCGCCGTCCACTATCCGGTGGTCGACGCTCATGGAGATGGGCATCACCTTTCCAGGAACCACCGCGTTATCCTTAATAACGGGCTTGTCGGCAATGCGGCCAATGCCCAGGATAGCGCTTTGAGGGTAGTTGATCACTGGCACGGCAAAATAGCCACCTATTGAGCCATAGCTGGTTATGCTGAATGTGCCGTCCTTCAGGTCGCTGAGATTTAGCTTGCGCTCCCGGGCTTTTTCTGCCAGATTGGAGATTTCCCTGGCGAGCTGAGACAAGCTCTTTTGATCCGCATTGCGGATAACTGGAACAACCAGACCATCTTCGGTATCCATAGCCAAGCCGATGTTAATCGCTTTTTTGTAGATAATCCGCTCGTTATCCAGATCAAGCTCGGCATTCATAACGGGATGGCTCTTGAGAGCGATTGCCACAGCCTTTATAATAAAGGGCAAATAGCTGAGCTTTATCCCTTCCGGATTATCGTTGATAGCTTTTCGGAATTCCACCAGACGTGATACCTCCACCTCGTCCATTACGCTCATGTGAGCGGCATTGTGTTTGGAGCGCAGCATGTTTTTGGCGATAGTTTTTCTGATTTGTGATATTGGCACTATCTCGTTTTCAGCCATCTGCACCAAGTTTTGCTCTGATTTGGCTGGCATTGGATGATGCCGGTGTTTTTCGACGTCTTTGGTAGTTACTCTTCCAGCCGGACCTGATCCAGCTATGAGGTTTATATCCAAGCCCAGTTCCCTGGCCATGGCCCGGGCGACAGGCGTTGCCAGAACCTTGCGGGATTTTTCTGAGAGTGTGTCCCGCTGAACCAAACCTTCGGTACCAGCCGGAAGATAGGATCCGTCTCCGGCCACTTCGATTGTGCCAACCACCCCAAAGCCTTTTTCTTCCACCTGAGTTTCTGTAGCTTTGGCTGGTTCGGTTTTGGCCTGCTCCTGGGCTTGAACACCCTCTAATCCCTCAATGTCTATTTCCACCAAAGCGCTGCCAACCTTTACTGTTTCGCCCGGAACTCCAAAGCGCTGGGCGATTATCCCGCCTTTGGGACTGGGGATATCTGTTACCACTTTATCCGTTTCCATTTTAACCAAGGGATCACCAGAGGCGATGCTCTGTCCTTTTTCCACGTACCACTCGATTATTTTACCCTCTTCCAGGCCTTCCCCGATATCCGGAAATTTGAATATATAACGCATTTTTCCTCCCTTTTAGTACCTGATTAGTTTATCAATCTCATGATAAATCCGCTGGGGAGTGATCAGATAGTGCTTTTCTCCCAGGGGTAGAGGTATTACTGTGTCAAAACCGGTTAAGCGTGTAGGAGGAGCTTCCAGATTCAAGAAAGCCTCCTCATTGATTACTGCCATCAGCTCAGCAGCTGGGCCATAACTCTGCGGAGCTTCCGTAACGATTAAAACCCTTCCTGTTTTACGCACCGACTCCCGCACCGTATCCCGATCAATAGGCCAGATGCTGCGCAGGTCGATCAGCTCAACACTGAAGCCATTCTGCTTGGCCATTGCTATAGCCTTCTGAGCTTCGCGGATCATCGCCCCATAAGCAATTAGGGTTAGTTGCTCGCCGGAATTCAGTACCTTTGCTTTACCCAGGGGAATGCTGTATTTTTCTTCTGGCACTTCCTGTTTGATGGCCCGGTATATGCGCTTGGGTTCCAGATAGATTACTGGATCTGGGTCTTCTATAGCTGCTATCAATAAGCCTTTGGCGTCGTAAGGTGTGCTGGGAATCACCACCTTCAGGCCCGGGGTATGGCCAAAGTATGCTTCCGGACTTTCGGAGTGATGCTCCAGAGCATTGATTCCTCCTCCGTAGGGGATACGGATAACCAAAGGTGCGCTAAACTTCCCTCTGGTTCGATTTCGGAAACGGGCAATATGCGAGAGAATCTGATTCATGGCGGGATAAACAAAACCATCAAACTGCATTTCGATTACCGGTTTCATCCCTGCCACTGCCATTCCAAGCGCTGTCCCGGCTATACCCGATTCAGCCAGAGGGCTGTCGAATACCCGTTGTACGCCATGTTTGAGTTGTAGACCTTCAGTTACTCTGAAAACCCCGCCTTCCACCCCGACATCCTCACCATAAACCACCACACCCGGATCAGCCGTTAGCATCAAATCAAGAGCGTCGTTGATTGCGTTGACCATGTTCATTACCTTCATTTTGCACCTCCGCTCTGGTTCAGATAGTTCTCGTAGATATTTTTCTGCCTCTTCAGTTCATCAGGCATATCGCTATACATATAGGCAAATACGTCATCCAATTTGTATTCTGGATGTTGTTCAGCCGCCTCAAAAGAGCTGTCTATCTGTTTTTTGTATTCGGCGACCAGTTCATCT
>Ga0302250_1001861_pt1 | contig 14512 bp, 5 predicted proteins | sample AAG_RA_Asp_MG_FD_193536 | JGI IMG/M metagenome (GOLD analysis project Ga0302250, IMG submission 193536) | Enriched activated sludge microbial communities from anaerobic digester in WTTP, New Holstein, Wisconsin, United States - AAG_RA_Asp | ecosystem: Engineered > Bioreactor > Anaerobic >... | reverse complement strand
CACCCCGTCCAACCTCGACTCCGTCGACGGATTGGGCACCGCGATCATCTATCCCGCCTCGGGCGGCTTTGCGGCCGTGGCCGCCGACTATCTGGGTTTCGGCACCGGCCCGGGGCGGCATCCCTACCTGCACGCCGACACCGAGGCGTCGGCGGCCCTCGACCTGATGCGGGCGGCCCGCTCCGTCGCCGGATCGTACGGGCTGACCCTGACCGGCCCGCTCTTCCTGGCCGGCTATTCACAGGGCGGACATGCCACCATGGCGCTGCACCGGGAGCTGGAGCGGCGCTTCGGCGACGAATACCCGGTCACCGCGTCGGCCCCCATGGCCGGCCCGTACGACTTGTCCGAAACCACGCTGGACTACATGCTGGACGGCGCGCCGGAAGACTCCGTCATGACCACCTATCTGGCCTTCGGGCTGTATGCCTACCACCTGGTCTACGGGATCGGCCCGACCCTGGCCGATATCTTCCAGCCACCCTACGCGGCCATGATGGACGACTTTTTCGACGGCACGCATTCTTTCGCCGAGATCGCCGCCGTCCTGCCGCCGCGTTACAGCGATCTCCTCCAGCCGGCCCTCGTGGAGGCGTTGAACGCGGATCCGAACCACCCGTACCGCCTGGCCATGCGCCTCAACGACGTCTACGACTGGCTCCCGGCGGCGCCGCTCCGGATGTACCACAGCGCCGGCGACACGGTCGTGCCCATCGGCAACGCCCAGGTTGCGCTGGCGCGGATGACGGTGCTCGGCGCCGGCGTGGATCTGGTCGTGGTCAGCGACACCATGGGTCACGGCGACGCGGCCATCCCGTGCCTGCTCCAGAGCCGGTTGTGGTTCGATGAGTTCCTGAAGCGGTGAATCGGTGAATGGGTGGATCGATGAATGGGTGAATGGGTGAATCGGTGAATGGGTGAATGGATACTAGGGTCCGGGTTCTGAGAACTAGGGCCCAGAACCCAGAACCCGGGTCCGATTTCCGAAGTTTGAATTCCACCAATTAACCACAAAGTCACCAAGGACGCGAAGGAGCGGTCATGTTCATCGATTATCTTGCATTGGTCATTTCTCGTTGGGTATTGAAAGGATGGTGAAATCGGAGGAGTGGAGACAGAATAAGATCCTGGCTCACAATATAAAAAGACTCGGTGTCCTCTGTGACTTTGTGGTGAAGATGGACTGCCCGAAGTCCGATGTTCGATGTCCGCGTTACGGGAACGAGCCTCGAGTCTCGAGTCTCGAGTCTCGAACCTCGATTACGAATTACGATCACGATTACGATGACGATTACGATGACGATGACGATGACGATTACGAACGGAGCATCTCCCGGAGCGAGCGGTAGTCCGTTTTGCCGGTGCCGAGCAACGGGATGGCCTCCAAGCGCACCACCCGCCGCACGTTGTGGAGCGGCGACAGCCCGGCGTCGCGGATGCACCGGTTGGCCGCCTCGCGGTCCACGTCCAGCGTGGTGAAGAGCACCAGCTCCGGATTGGTCTCGATCGGCGTGCACTCCACCGCCAGCACCGGCTCGTCGGCCGCCGGAGCCAGCGCCCGGGCCAGCGCCTCCTCGACGGCGGGCAGCGAGATCATCTCGCCGCCCAGCTTGGCGAAACGCTTGAGGCGGCCGCGGAACGCGAGCACGCCGTCGGCGTCCTCGGTCACCAGGTCGCCGGTGCGGTACCAGCTCCGGCCCTCGAACTCCACGAACGGCGAGGGGACGTCCGCGCCGAGGTAGCCGCCGAAGACGCTGGGCCCGCGCACCAGCAGCATGCCGGCGCGGCCGCTGCCGGGCGGGACGCGGATGTTCGTGTCCAGGTCCACCACCGCGCATTCCACCGACGCCATGGGCTTGCCGATGGCGCCGCGCCGCGGGGCGTGCTCGTTGTTGGCCGCCACCACGGGCGAGCACTCGGTGATGCCGTACCCCTCGACGATGATCAGCTTCGGCCAGCGGCGGCCCACCTCGTCGAACAGCTCGTCGGGGCACCGCTCCGCGCCCGAGATCACCGCCCGCAGCGTGGCGAGTTGGGCGTCGTCGGCGACGCGGACGATCCCCCGCAGGAACGTGGGGGTGCCCACCAGCAGGGTGACGCCGTAGGCGGCGATGAGCCGGGCCAGGACGGCCCCTTCGGTGGGGTTCGGATGGTACACCACCCGCAGCCCCGTCAGCAGCGGCAGCAGCGTCGTCACCGTCAGCCCGAACGAGTGGAACGGCGGCAGGATGCCCAGCGCCCGGTCGTCGGGGTACAGGCCGAAGTTGGCCGCCACGTCGCGGGCGTTGGTGAGGATGTTGGCGTGGGTGAGCGGCACGGCCTTGGGGAGGCTCTCGGAGCCACTGGTGAAGAGGATCACCGCCGGGTCCCGCGGCGCCACGCGGTCCAGGCCGTGCCGGCCCAGCCGCGCCCGCAGCGCCGCCGCCAGTTTGGCGCGGAGCGGGATGACGCGGCCCACGTCCTCCAGCAGGACCAGGCGGTCCTGGATCGTCGACAGGTCCATCCCCTGGGCCTGGAGGCGCTGGACCAGCCGGCCCGCGGTGAGCACCCGCTCGACGCCGGCCAGCGCCAGCGCGTGGGCCATCTGGCGCGGGCCCGCGGTCCAGTTCACCATGACCGGCGTCTTGCCGGCAAACAGCGCGGACAGGTACAGCACCACCGCGCCCACCGACGCCGGGAGCATGATGCCCACCGCCTCGCCCGGCAGCGCGGCGACGATGGGCCGCAGCACCAGCACGGCGGTGACGAGGTCGCGATATGTTTTGGCGCCGCTGGTCTGGTCGGCGACGATCACCCGTCCCGGCGTGCGGCGCGCCTGGGCCAGGAACAGTTCGCCGAGGTGTCCGCCGGCCGGCACGGCGATCCGCTCGGCGGCGGCGCGGGCGAACCAGCCGGCGGCGATGGGCGCCAGTTCCGCCGGTCCGGCGGCGGCCACCTGGCCGCAGGCGGCCAGGATCACGTCGCCGGCGGTGCGCAGGGCGTCGGTCTGCTCCACGGCGTGGCCGAACTCCCGCTCCAGCCAGACCGCCAGGTCCACCTGGGCCAGGCTGTCCAGGCCGAGGTCGCGCGCCAGCAGGTGCTCGGGGGCGACGGCCGCCACGCCGCTCACCTCCTGCAGATGCCGCAGGACGATGTCGCGCGTGGCGGCGGGGGCGTCCGCCACCGCGCCGGAAAGCCGGGGCGGCGTCGGCTCGGGCAGAAACCGGATGCCGCCCCGCTCCCACCAGTAGTACGGCACGTAGGTGTTGGGTGGAGCGTCGGCGTTGTAGAAGGTCTCGAGATAGCGGTTCAGGACGGTCCGGTCGGCGGTGCGGGGCACGTCGTCCGGTTCGTGGAGCTCGATGGTGACGGGGCGCCGCGGCGCGAAGCACCCGGCGTTGGCCAGCAGCACCTTCAGTCCGCGGAGCAGGCCGGCGGCCATGTCGGGATGGCGCCCCGGCGCGCGGCTGAAGCGGCTGCCCCACAGGCCGCGGGTGCGCACCAGGACGATTCGGACGTCGGGCGCCTGACGGAGCAGGGTCTCCAGGGCGCTGGTGCCGCCCAGGTCCTCGTGGCGGCTGCGGTAGATCCGGCCGGCGGGGTACAGGATGAGGTGCCGCCCCGCGTGCAGGTCGGCGGCGCAGGCGGCCAGGGCGGCGGCCACGTCGTCGCGGGCCGCGGCGCCGTACCGGCCGGGGTCGGCCATGGGCCGGACGCCGAAGCGGTCCGCCAGGCGGCGCACGAGGAAGCGGTCCACCTGGTCGCGGTCGGCCAGCGACCGCGGCGCGAAGCGGGGGAACAGCTCCAGCATGACGATCACCGGATCGATGAGCGCCGGGTGGTTGGGCAGAAACAGGATGGGGCCGCTGCCCCGCGCGGCGACCGCCTCGATCCCCTCGACGCGGATCCGGTAGCGCAGACGCAGCAGGCCGCGGCCGAGCTGGGTGAGCGCCCGGGTGAGGAAGGTCGGCCGTCCCTCCGCGCGGCGGTAGGCGGCCGCCAGCACGGCGGTGGCGAGCAGCGTCGCGACGGCGGCCAGTCCGAAGCCGGCGGTGGGGAGCGCCACGGCGAGCAGCGCGTTGGACACCAGGCCCGACACCAGGATCCCGGCGAAGACGCCGCAGTTGGTGGCGGCCCACACCGCCCCCTTGCGCGCCGCCGGCGGGCGCACCTGGATGAAGCTCTCCACCGGGATCAGGAACATGCCGCCGGCGATGCCCACGCCGCCCGCCAGCGCGAACAGCGCCGCGACCTGCGCGCCCGCCGGCAGGGCCGGGACGGCCGCGACGGCGCCCATGCACGCCGCGACGAGGACGCCGGCGGGGCCGATGATGCGGTGCCAGCGGGGGCCCGTCGCCACCCGGGCGGCAATGACGCCGCCTACGCCGATGCCGATGAGCTGCGCGGCGATGAGGTAGCTGGTGACGGCGGGACCCAGGCCGAACTGCTGCAGGCCCATGGGATTGATGAGCAGGATCTGCAGCGAGCCGAGGAACCAGATGAAGACGCTCGCGGCGATAGTCGTCCCCAGCAGCGGGTCCCGCGCCGCGTCGCGCAGGTTGCGGATGCTGATGAGCGGGCCGGCCCATGGAAACGCGACCCGCGGATCGGCGGCGGGCCGCGACGGCACGCCGAAGCTCACCAGCAGTCCGATGAGCGCCACGCCCACCACGACGCCGCCCACGGCGAGCCGCCCCATGGCGAAGCCCCCGGGTCCGGTGCCGGCCAGGTCCAGGGACAGTCCCGCCGTGGCCACGCCGGCCAGGATGGCCGCGGTGACGAAGAACCGCAGGATGGCGTTGGCCCGGGTCACGTACTCCGCCGGGTAAAGCTCGGGGATCGAGCCGTTGAGCGCCGGGCTGAACAGGGTGGACTGGAGCCCCATCAGGGCCAGCATGGTGAAGATGAGCCACCAGTTGCCCGTGATGATCCCGGCGGCGCCGGCCAGCATGGCCGCCAGCTCCAGCGCCTTCGAGCCGATGACCACCCGCCGCTTGGCGAAGCGGTCGGCGAACCACCCGGCGGGTGCGGCGAACACGATGAACGGCAGGGTGTAGATCACCAGCGAATAGCCCTGCAGGTGGGTTTGCCCGGCGCCCACCGCCAGCAGCATGGCCGCCTGCTTGAAGAAGTTGTCATTGAACACGCCCAGCCCGTACGTGGTGGCCATGGCGAGAAATTTGGCCCGGGCCTGGCGGACGCGGTCCGCCAGCGCGGCGGCGGGCGGCGTTGCCGCGGCATGCTCGGCAGCGGCATCGGGCGTCGGGGCGTCGGTGTCGCTCATGCAGGACTCCTGGAGAATGGGGAACATTCCGGGTGATTATCGCACGGATCGCCCGCGGATGCCGATATCGGAATTATCGCGCGCCGCAAGATCGGGGTCCAACTCGTGTCACCACGAAGGCACAACGGGCACAAAGGAAATTTTATGTTTTGGGATCTGGGACCTGGGGGCTGGGACCTGGGGGCTGGAAACCAGGACCCAGAACCGAGGTCCCAGGTCCGATATCCGAAGTCCGAATTCCGATGTCCGACAATCGGGAACGAACCTCGAGTATCGAGCCTCTAGCCTCGAGCCTCTAGCCTCGATCACGATTACGAATTACGATGACGATTACGATTACGAATCACGAGCACGACTAACTCGGAACTCCTATCTCCTATCTCTTATCTCCCAACTCCTATCTTCCTCCGCGCCACGCGGTGATGAAGCTCACCGCGGCGTCCACCCAGGCCTGGCACTCCCTGGCGCCGCGCGCGGCGGTGGCCGTCTTCGGATCGCTGAACGACCAGACGCCCGTGCTGGACAGCTCCCGGCTGGTGCCGCCCTTGCCCGTCGCGGTCGGCACGCCGAGCCGGCCCGAGAGCACCGCCTCGAGGCGCGGGTCCGTCCGGGCCTTTTCGAGCAGGGCCGCCGTTTCGGGGGTGAAGTGGAGCGCGGGCTTTTCGGCGCGATCCAGCCGCACCAGGTCGGGGCGGACGTGCAGCATGATGGACGTCTCGCTCACGCCGGCGTGCCAATCGAAAAACTCCTCGTCCGCTTCGACCTGCAGCGAACCACCCACGCCGATGGCGACGGCGACGGCCGGCGTTTCGTGGTTGATCCGCTGGATGACCAGCGTCTGGGCGGTGCTGTTGCCGCCGTGGTAGTTGAAGAAGAGGATCCGCCGGAAGCCCTGGCGCACCAGCCCCTCGCAGCACTCGAACAGGAACCGGGCCAGGGTGTCGGTGCTCACGCTGACGGTGCCGGGGTAGCCGTTGTGGTATTCGCTGTAGCCCACCCACACCAGCGGCGCCACGACGATCCCGGTCCGGCGGGAGATCTCCGTGGCCAGGGCCAGCGCCTCGTAGCTGTCGGTGCCCAGGGGCAGGTGGGTGCCGTGCTGCTCGGTGGAGCCGAGGGGGACGAGCAGCATGTCGCTGGTCTTGAGGTACTCCTGGATCTCCGGGTGGCTCATCTCGGGGAGCAGCAGCGGACTGGGCTCGGCCTGGGCGGCCGAAGCGGCGGCCAGCAGGCCGATGAACCAACCGGCAATCAGCGGTCGGACGAAACGATGGATCATGATTATCCTCTCTTGAGAATGTCGGTGATGGGGCTGGGTCCGGGCGCGATTGTACGCGATCCGGGCGCGCGTGTCTTGATGGCAAGTGGGCAATCGGCCGCCGGACCGTCCCGGCCGGCGGCTCATTCGGTCGTGGCGCCGGAGCCCGTCGCCGGGTCGGCGCCGGGGCCGGCGGCAAGATCCAACAGGTGCTGGAGCTGGTAGCCCGACGCCTCGATGGCCGCCTGGAGCCGCTGCCGGACGGGCCAGTAGCGGCGCAACGCGTCCGCCGCGGCGGCCGGATTGCCGGACCGGGCCGCGGCGGCGACCACGGCGACTGCCAGCAGGTGGTCCGCCAGCTCCTCAAAGCACTCCCGGTTGAACCAAAGGACGTCCTGCCAGCGGTTCACCTGGATGAACGCGGGCAGGTCCGGGTCGGCCACGAGCTCGGCCAGGGGGAGGCCGGCACCGCCGGAGACGGCCGCGGCGGCGCGCTCCATCCAGCCGGCGTGGCTGAGCAGGACCCGCACCAGGGCCAGGCGCCGCCGGACGTCCTCCTCGGACAATCCCAGCGCCTCGCCGGCGCGGTGGACCAGCCGGGCGAACCGCAGCTCGTGAAGCAGGCTGCGGCTGAGTTCGGGATCGTGGGCGCCCAGCGCGTCGCCGAGGCGGCGGAGCACGCTCCAGAGCACCAGGTCGAGACCGGTCATCCACGTCGATTCGCAGGCCGCCTGCAGGTGGCGGGCGCCGCCGGCCACCGCCGGATCGTCCAGCCGGGCGAGGCGGGCGAGGCGCTCGGGCAGGCCGAACACCGCGGCCAGATCGGCGCGCACTGCCGCGGCGGCCGCGGCCGGATCGCCTGCGCCGCGCTTGAAGGCGCGGATTTCCGCCAGCAGCGCGGCGGCGTCGGCGGCGAGGGTATCGAGCGTTGCGTCGCCGGCCGCCCAGACCCCGGCCGGCGCGTCCGGCAGGCCGGCGCGCAGGCGCCCCGGCTCCAGCAGCCGTTCGAACGCCCCCTGGATGGGCTGGAGGAACAGCTCCTGCAGCGCCGCGTCGATGCTGGGCACGCCGCGCCCCTCGAGGAAGGCGGCCAGACGGGCGTAGTGGCCGTGCGCCGAGTCGTCCACCTCGCGGAAGTCGAGGAAGACCTGGTACTGGTAGGCGTGCAGATCCACGAACAGCCCCTGCCGGTGGATGTCGCGGCTGGAGCGGATGAACTCGAGGCCGGTGGCGTGGTCGCGGAAGATCGCGAAGTGGCGGTCGCTGTCGGCCAGGCCCAGGCCGTCGCCGAGGGACTTCCGGACGAGCCGCCGCTCCGCCTCGCCGGCGGCGCCGTCGAGGTAGGCGGCCGACTCGCGGATCCAGCCGGCGGTGGACGCGTACTTGTTGTGGAACACCACCAGCGCGCGCTCGTCGCCGTGGCGGTTGCTGTAGGCGATCACGTTTTCGTCCACGGCGCCGGCGGCGGTGTACAGGTCATAGAGGAGGAAGTGGCGCACCTCGGCGAAGACGTGGCGCCGGCGCATCAGGGGGAAGATCAGGCGCTCGTGCGCCTGGACCAAGCCCTCGTCGGGACGCTCGTCCCAGTAGGCCCGCGGGTACTCCATGCCGTACTTCTCGCTGAAGCCCTCGATCTGGCCGTGCCCGAACATGGGCAGCCCCGGCATGGTGACCATGAGCAGGGTGACGCCCAGGTACTTGTCGCCCTTGCCGAACTGGGCCACGGCGGTCTCCTCGTCGGGGTTGTTCAGGAAGTTGACAAACCGCTTGAGGATCTCGGGGTTGAACTCCAGGACGTTGCGCACCGAGAGCCGGAACTTGTCGTTGTCCTCGTTCTTGAGGAAGTTCATGAAGGCGCTGTTGTACACCCGGTGCATCCCGAGGGTGCGGACGAAGTAGCCCTCCATGAGCCAGAACGCCTCGGCCAGGAGCAGGGTGTCGGGGGCCTCGGCGGCCAGGCGGTCCACCACCTCGCGCCAGAACTCGTTGGGCATGGCGCGGTCGAAGTCGGCCTTGGTCAGGCCGCGCCCGGCCCGCGACGGGATGTCGCCGCCGGCGCCCGGTTCCGGGTACCAGAGACGGTGGTAGTGGCGCTTGGTCAGGGTCATGGCCGCGTCGAAGCGGATCACCGGGAAGCGCCGCGCCACGCTCAGGATGGCCTGGATCGCCGCCTCGCGCACCTCGGGGAGGAGGTAGTTGAGCTGGGCGGTGTCGTTCCACGGCATGTTGGTGCCGTCGTTGCCGTGGTAGATGTAGCGGGTGGCGCCGGTGTGGTGGTCCGTCCACTTGAAGGTGACCGCGGCGTCGGTGCGCTGGAAGTAGTGATCCTCGACGTAGATCCCGTGGCGGTCGTCGCCCGACAGGTTCGGCCCGTTGTACGAATAGACGGGGAAGGGGCTGTGGTCCAGCTGGATGAACCAGTCGGGGTGCTCGCGGACCCACGGCGCGTCGATGCCCATGTGGTTGGGAACCATGTCGGCCGCCAGGCGGATGCCCCGGCCCCAGGCGCGGTGGCGGAGGTTGTCGAGCGCCGCCTCGCCGCCGAGGTCCTCGGCGATGGCGTAGCCGGCGAGCGAGTAGGCCGAGGCCATCGCCTCGGGGTTGCCGCACATCTGCTTGATCTGCCGCGAGGCGCGGCTCCGCTCCCACACGCCGATGAGCCACAGGCCGGTGAAGCCCCAGCGGGCCAGGCGGTCCAGCTCCTCGTCGGGGATCGCGTCCAGCGTGCGGATGGGTCGCCCGTAGCGGCGCGACAGCTGGTCGAGCCAGACGTAGGTGCTCTTGGCGATGAGCACCAGCCGGGGCATCCAGTCGCGGTCCGGCGTGAAGCGCTCGGGTTCCGGCTCGGCGCCCGCCCAGCCGCCGGCCGCGTCGAACCGCAGCACCTGGGCCGGTCCGGCGCCGCCGCCCGCGGCTCGCTCCTCCTCCCGCACCAGGTCCAGGCCGCTCAGCAGCCGGAGCAGGTAGTCGTGCAAGAGCAGGCCCCACCGCTCGCGGATCCAGTCGAGCTGGCCCAGCAGGTCGTACGGGACCGCCAGCGCCGGGCTGCGGAGCATGACCACCAGCGACTGGTGGTCCGGTCCGAACACCGGCTGCTCGGCGAAGAAGTCGGCCAGCGCCTCGATGACCCGCGGGTAGGGGGTCTCGAGCGCCAGCTCCGCATCGTTGAACAGCTCGTTGAACGGGGTGAAGGCCGGGTTGGCGTTGGCCAGCCACAGAAGCAGCACTTCCTCCAGGGCCAGCTCCCGATGGGAGACACCCGCGGTGGCGCCGGCCAGGTGGGCCGCCGCGTCGATCTCGCCGCGATAGACGGCGGGCGGCGGAAAGAGCTCGGTGAAGCGCCGCAGCACCGCGTCCACCGCCGCGCGCCCCAGCGCGGTGTCGAGGCGGGCCAGCGCGTCGGCGAAGGCGCGGGCGCTGCGCTGCGCGCGGTACTGGGCGGCCACGTGGTGCAGGATTTCGTCGATGAGCCCCATGGCGTTGAGGTGGCCGGCGCGCACGGCCCGCTCGGGGAAGCCGGCCAGGTCGCGGTGCGCGTTCATCGCCTGCGCCAGCAGCCGGACGGCGTGGAAGTCGGTGAACACCACGTTGCCGGTGAGAGTGAAGAGGTGGTCGGCCACGCGGTAGCGGTCGCGGGCCCAGCGGCGGATGTGGAAGGCCATGACGCGGTCGCCCGGCCGCGGCGACGGCGGGCCGCCGCCCTCCAGGGCGCACAGGCGAATGACGCGGGCTCCGGGGGGCAGGGCGGATCGGTTGGCGCTCATGGGCGGCTCCCGCGGCGGAGTGGGCCGGCTGGTCGTGGGGACGGCCTGCGGCCAAGCTATCGGAAAACCGGGGGGAAGTCAAGAAACGGGGTAAGCCGGGTCGAAATCGAGAAGCCGTGACCGAAGCCATTGGTCATCGATCATCTGACAGTTTTCATTGAACATTTCGGATTAGTGGTTATTGGTGATTGCTTATATTTTATGGGTTATTTGGATATGAATCGGGCCTGCTGAGATCTGGGATCCGGGACCTGGGATCCGGGATCTGGGATCTGGGATCTGGAAACTGGGATCCGGGATCTGAAATCTGGTTTCTCTGGTCCAGGTCCCAGCACCCAGGTCCCAGGTCCGACCTCCGATGTCCGAACCCCGAACCCCGAGCCTCGATTACGATTACGATTACGATCACGATTACGAATTATGAGCACGAAATCCGATGTCCGATGTCCGAAGTCGGTGACGGGGTCTGATCAGTCAGCCATCGCGCCACGATCCCGGCCCGAATGGGCCGGACCGGATTAGCCAGGGGCGCAGCCCCTGGTGGGCGACCATCAGTTCAAATACACCGGTTGTCTTTCTTGAGCCCCATCGGGGCGACATGCTGGTCGCGTAAAACGCGGAGCGCCGGTCGGGGATCACGATCAGGATATTAAATTTCGATCACGATCACGATTACGATTACGATTTCGATTACGAATTACGAGAAGGAGAACCCCTGACTCCTCACTCCTAACTCCTCACTTTGACTGGTTGAGGTCCCGCCAGAAGTCGATGGCCGTCTGGGTGCGGAAGGCCACGTGGCGACGCAGCGCCCGGACGATGGCGGGGGCGTAACGGGAGGGGACTTGCTCGGCCAGCCGGCGCGGCTCGCCGGCGGCGATCTCCTCGGGAGTGAACTGGGGGATGCGGCCCAGCAGGAGGCTCAGCAGGAGCAGCCCGCCGTGGTAGATGTCCACCGGCTTGCCGATGGCGCCGAACTGCTCCGGATCGAGGAATTCCGGCGGGTGCATCCACTTGGCCAGGATGGTGTTGAAGAGGTTGATGTCGCTCTCCAGGCGGCTGATCCCGAGATCCCCCACCTTGAACACCACCATCGCCGGCGGGGCGGAGAGGAGCTGCTCCCGGGACATGACCACGAGCACGTTGGTGGGCGAGATGTCCTTGTGGACGTAGCCCGACTGGTGGATGAAGTCGATGGCCTGGAGCAGATCGCGGCTCACCGCGGGGAGCCAGTCTTCGCCGGGGAGGTCGGGCGCGCCGATCAGGTCCATGAGCGTGACGGCGCAGCGCTCGATGATCAGGTAGAAGGTGTCGCGGCACTCGAAGGCGTCGTAGACGTAGGTGATGTTGGGGTGGCGCAGCGCCTTCAGGTTCTGCAACTCCGTGAGCCACTCCTGCCGGACCTGCTCGTAGGTCCGCCCCTGCGGCAGCAGCACCTTGGCCACCAGGTCGTTGCCCCACTCGTCAGTGCACTGGAAGACGGCGCCGAAGTAGCCGTGGCCGATCGCGCGGCCCAGCGTGTAGCGCCGGCCCAGGCACTCGATGACCTCGCCCTCCTGCGGGGGGCGGAAGCTGCGGAGCGGCTCGGGGCCCTGGCTCTGGTTCACGATGCCATCCTCGACCGGTTGCGCTCATTGTACGGGCCGCCGGCCGGTTTTTCAATCGGCATGCCGCCACCACGCCCATTCACCCATTCACCCATCCACCCATTCACTCATCCACCCATTCACCCATCCACCCTACGCCCGACTCCCTGTTTCCCCTTCCGCCCCCGCGGCGTTACAATAGGCGAACCCCGTCTGCTGGAGCCGCACCGTGACCCCCGACTGGACCCTGCTCATCTTCCTGGTGACCTACACCGGCGTGGCGCTGGGTCACATCCCGCCGTGGGCGCTGGACCGGACCGGCTTCGCGCTGCTCGGCGCCATCGCCATGGTGGTGAGCGGCGCGCTCACCATCCCCCAGGCGGTGGCGGCGGTGGATCTGCCCACCATCCTGCTGCTCTACGCGCTCATGATCGTCTCCAGCCAGCTCCGCCTCGGCGGGTTCTACACCTGGACGGTGCTCCGCCTCACGCGCTACCTCGACCGGCCCCGGCTGTTCCTGGCCTTGGTGATGGCCGTCGGCGGCGCGCTGTCGGCCCTGCTCACCAACGACATCGTCTGCCTGGCGTTCACGCCGGTGCTGGTGGTGACCGCCTGCCGGCGCCGGCTCAACCCGATCCCGTTCCTGCTGGGCCTGGCGGCGGCCACCAACATCGGCTCGGCGATCACCATCATCGGCAATCCCCAGAACATGCTCATCGGCCAGCTGGGGCGGCTGGACTTCGGCCGCTTTGCCGCCTGGTGTGCGCCGCCGAGCATCGTGGCGCTGGCGGCGGCGTTCGGCTTCATCTGCTGGGTGTACCGGAATCGCTTCGAGGGTGGGGGGGCGGCGTGCGGGGAAGCGGAACCGTCCGACTGGCCGGCGTTCAACCGCTGGCAGACGACGAAGGGGCTGCTGGTGGTGGGCGGGCTGATCGTGCTGTTCTTCACGCCGGTGCCGCGGGAGCTGTCGGCCATCGCGCTGGCGGGCGTGCTCCTGTGCAGCCGCCGCATGAGCACCCGCCGCCTGCTCGGTTTCATGGACTGGCATTTGCTCACCCTGTTCGTCGGGCTGTTCATCGTCATCCAGGGGATCGAGACCACCGGCTGGCCGGCGCGGATCATCACGGCGCTGGCCGCGGCGGGGATCGACCTGCGCGACCTGGTGCTGCTGGCGGGCGTGTCGACGGTGCTGAGCAACCTGGTGAGCAACGTGCCCGCCGTCATGCTGCTGACGCGCTTCCTCGATCCGGCGGCGCCGGCGCAGTGGTACGCGCTGGCTGTGTCCAGCACTTTCGCCGGCAACCTGATCACCATCGGCAGCATCGCCAACCTGATCGTCATCGAGGGCGCCCGCAACCTCGGCATCTCGGTCACCTTCAAGGAACACGCCCGGGTGGGCGTGCCGGTGACGCTGCTGTCGCTGGGGATCCTGCTGGGGTGGATCTGGGTGGCGGGGTGAGAACGGTGAACAGTGAACAGTAAACAGTGAGTAGTGAGGAGATAGGCGATAGGCGTTGGGAGTACCAATCCGTCGTATTCGTAATCGTAATTCGTGATCGTAATCGTAATCGTAATCGTGATCGTGATCTAAATCGAGCCTCGAGCCTCGATCACGACTACTCAGTTACTCCCGATTTTCTGCCATTTTTTGGCTGGATTTTTTAACTGAAGCCATGAGCAAAATCAAACAGCCGGCAGGCGGGAGGTGCCGCGAGCGGCAGCGAGCGGCGCCAGCGGCCAGCCGTCACGATGTCCCGATGCCGCGACACCATTCCATCACGGTGGCGGCAGTGCGTGTCAGGCGTCCTGGTGTGTCGTTGCAGATCCCGCGGCGATGGTTTTCCCTTTTGACCGGACGGGCATTCAAGCGGCTCAGACAGAGTGGTCAGGTGTTTGGGATGATGCACGGCGAAGCATTTGTCGCGCCGCTCGCTGCCGCTCGCGGTACCTCCACGTTGCCAACCGGTGGATCGTGCCACGAGCACAGGAACGGTGAGTCGGTGAATCGGTGAATGGGTGAATAGGAGGGACAGGACCTGGATGCTGGGAACTGGGATCCAAAATCTAGGACCCAGAACCCAGGTCGCAGAACCCAGGTCCGCAGTTCGAGTCAGTTGATGGTTGATCGTTGATCGTCAGGAGCGAGACCCGAGCCCCGAACCTCGAGACCCGTTGTCCGCGTTACGGGAACGAGCCTCGAGTCTCGAGCCTCTAGCCTCTAGCCTCGATTACGATCATGATTACGATTACGAACCGGGTAAAGCTCGGGGTACAATGGCGCTGAAGGCGGAGGCGAGACACTCTGATGACTAAGCCCAAGGTCGTGGTGGTGATGCCGGCGTACAACGCAGCGCAGACGCTGCTGCGGACCCACGAGGAGGTCATGGCCACGGGCGTGGTGGACCACGTCATCGTCGTGGACGACGCCAGCCGCGACGAGACCCTGGCCGTCGCCCGGACCCTGCCGGCGACCACCGTCCACGCCCATGCCCGCAACCTCGGCTACGGCGGCAATCAGAAGAGCTGCTACCGGCTGGCCCTGGCCGAAGGGGCGGACATCGTCATCATGGTCCACCCCGACTACCAGTACACGCCGCGCCTGATCCCGGCCATGGCAGCGCTCATCGAAGCGGAGCTGGCC
>Ga0302250_1001859_pt1 | contig 14530 bp, 1 predicted proteins | sample AAG_RA_Asp_MG_FD_193536 | JGI IMG/M metagenome (GOLD analysis project Ga0302250, IMG submission 193536) | Enriched activated sludge microbial communities from anaerobic digester in WTTP, New Holstein, Wisconsin, United States - AAG_RA_Asp | ecosystem: Engineered > Bioreactor > Anaerobic >... | reverse complement strand
TTGCACCTGTTATGTCTTCAAAGTCAACCGGGGTGTTCGCCGATGCAGGTCGACTCTGCCACTGGTAACTGATCGTTCCGTCACCGCCCGAGGCGCCCGTTTCGCTGCCTATCAGACCCGGATCACCGTTATAACAGATGGTTTCGCCATCGGTTGCAATAGTGCCGGGGTCGAAAGCATCGTAAACGGAAATGGACACAATATTAGATTTTGCCGCACCGTCCCAGTCGTTCATGCAATCCACCCTTGCCAACCGTCGGAACCAGGTGGTTTGTGATACTGATCCGGGAAGGTAGGTGTCTGTATTAGTATTGGAAATGTCTGAGAAATCGGTTTCTTTAAAATCTGGATCTGACGGATCGACGATGCTGTTTTGCCATTTATAATTAAGTATGCCGGTATGTCCTGAGGGGAGTGTTTTATTGATTATGGAAGCAGGAGCCATGTTGTAGCAAATTATCTGATCAGCTTCGATCTCGCCGCCGGTGGTGGGGGCGGTGCAGGGTGAGTAGGGATCATTCTGACTACTGTTGTATTCATAGGCGCCCATATCGATGGTGAAAGTTATTTTTGCATTGGAAATTTTTCTGTTAAAACCAGCTCCACGGATATCTGTTTCAAGGTCATTATATACGTCATTTCCGGCATCTACGCATGTGGAAGTGCCATAGATCCGGTAGTCGCTCGTATCCTCCAATACAAAAGAGGGATCTTCAAAAATACAGGAATTCATTGCAATTTGTTCGTAAGGATCAAAGACATCAACTATACTGTTTGAAAAACAACTATGGTTCAGCATAACTACCGCAGTTGGGTCTTTTACCGCGAGGTAGTAATAAATCTGTTTTCCTTCTTCAGCCTTATTCGCCCAGATGATGCTGTTATTTACCGTAGCGGCGGAATTTTCAATATATAGCCCGCCACCAGCAGTAAATGCAGAGTTATTTGAAACTGTAATATTGATTAATGTTGGATTTGAAAGGTAGGAGGCATAAAAACCGGCTCCGTTATAAGCGATATTGTTTATGATAAGGCAATTGGAAAAGACAGGAGATGAAGAACCAGATAGACCAACGGCCCCTCCACTAAAACCATAATTGTTTCGGAAAATACAGTTTTGGATAAGCGGGGAGTTGTTTTCACTGAAAAGTCCTCCGCCGGAATAATTATGTGCATACCCTTTGCCTGGCACGCCGGTAATACCCCCCTGAATAATAAATCCGTCAAGAACAGCGCTGCTGGTCAGTCCTAAACCAGAGGGAAGATAAATGACATGGGGGCTGTTTTCCCCGGTATTCTGCCAGTCTGGTTCGCTGTAAATGTCGTTTCCCAGCAAATCGCCACTGAGGATAGTCGGGTTATCTTTTATATTGCGTTGGTCAATGGAAGATTCCGTGCCGTTAAAACCACCGTAGATGGCTACGCCTTCTTTCATTAAAAATGTCAAAAATCCTATGGCTTTTTCACCAATCAAATATGTAGGGTTATAGGTGCCGGCGGCCACCCACACCTCCTCAACGCAAGATTCATGGATAGCATCCTGCAATTGAGCAGCATCGTAGGCCGTTTCCCAGCTTAACCCGTCTTTCGTAGCACCTCCGGTTAATGTTACATAGCGTCTTTGCATCTCAACGACAGTTACTTTCAGCGTATCTGAACTAACTGCCCCGCTCCAGTCGGGCATACATCCCACCCTGGCAAGTCGACGGAACCAGGTCGTTTCCGTCAGGTTCCCTGAAGTGTAGGTGGTTTCTGTTGCCGTGGAAACATCAGCAAAATTCACGCTGTCGGTGGATTTCTGCCACTGGTATTCAAGGTCGCCACTGTTTCCGGACGGCAACGAAATGCTTGTGAACTGCGCCGGGGCCGTATTGTAACAAATTGTTTGCGACGAGGCAACCGACCCTCCATCGGTGGGATTTGAACAGGGGTCATAGGTGCCTTTGAAAATAACTTCCGAGTGTGCTGACTTACCACCCCTGAGAGTAACAGAAATATCCTTCCACCCCTCTGCCACATTCACAGGGATAACTGCTCCTGTCAGAAGGATGGGATAGTCCGCGGTGATGATCGTCAGCTCATAGGTGGTACCCGGGCTGCCAACAACACTGTCCATATCAATGACAAGATGTCTGGAAACATCCAGCCGGCCATCAACATCATCCGAATAAACCGCTCCGTATATACATTCAATACCGTTCATTGTCAAAACACCCACGTTTTCCTTCAACCTGAACCTGATTTTCCCTACATACGGATCATTATGGTTTGAAAAAAAGATATTTCCTTCGACGGACAACAGACCGGCATTTGCATCATCTCCCAGATCAAGTAATCCCTTTGGGTTCAAGGAAATACTATTCGGAGCAGTAGCATTTCCTATGGTAAAATCATTGCCCTGCTTGACCATCTTAGTAAGCGATGAACTTCCGCCAAGTATGGTAACAAAAGAATTCGATGAAAAATCTGCCAGATTGAGTTTCAATGTCGATCCGTCGGTGAGGCGCACATTTCCAAAAAACTGAGTCATATCCCCACTGAGTGTGTCAATGACCGATGATGTGTTTCCAATTTGTAATTCGCTGTTAAAATATCCCTGAACAGGACCGGAATAATGTCCATCCTCAAGCGTTGCGGTAGCTCCGGAATATAAGTAAAGAATTGTGTTTGCCAGTATGTCATTCCCTTTCAGGTGAAGGATAGAATTATTATCAACTGAGAAAATGGACACTTTCTTAAGCCATTGTGAATCTGATTCATCTAATGTATAAATCGTAGAAATGGATCCGTCGCCGATGGAGACAACACCAGAATAGAGGGAGGTGGAAGTTGAAAAGTTATTTCCCAGGGTAATATCGTGCAGAAACTTCAATCCGGAGTTTGTTCCTCCAAAACGAACTGCAGTGTTCAGAGAACCAGACTTAGTCGCACTGGTATCTTTCAGGATGATTAGACTGGAATTGTCTATGGTGAGCGAGGCAGTCCCTCCAAACATACATGAATTCAGGTTCAGGGTTATATCTGATGTGAGAGTTGATGCACTGTTGTGCATATAGTTTCGTATCTGCAGGATTTCATAATTCCCTGTGGTAGCAGCATCTATAGCCTCTCCCCAGGAAGAGTAGTAAACCTCGTTAACGATAAAATGCACCATTGGCAGGATCACCCTGATCACATTTGAGTTGGCCGACAAACCAAAGGTGTTCAGAGAGCGTACCCGGTAATAGAAGGTGTCATTCACGGCAAGCCCAGTTACCGGGTAACTGTTCAACGCACCAACATCGAGGTCGGCATATCCACTCACCATGGAGGTGAAGGTACTGTCATTAGCCACGTCGAGGTAGTATTTCAGGGCATTGTCAGCGGCATTCCAGTTGGCAGTGAAGCCGTCCGCAAGCAGCGAGGTGGCGGCAGTGGCCACCGGGGCTTCAGGCATTGGGGTTCGTTTGTCATAAAAGGCCTCTGCCATTTTATTGCTGGAGAACCCCGTCGAGAAATTTTCATTCAGTAAAACTCCGGTAGTGGCATGGTAGGTTTGTATCGACGCAGCTGTGCATACATATAAGATATTCCCGATCACCTCTATCCCGATGGGATTTGAAACCGAAACAACACCAGATGAGCCAAATTCCATCGCAGGATTACCTGAAAGATCGAATTTCCTTACACCTGAGTTACAACTTACAAACAGATCATTTCCGCTGATGCAGACATCCTGGGCTCCTGAACATGAGGTACTTATGTTCGCAACGGCGATACCAGCGGGACTATACTTCATCACATTCCCTGTCGCATTATTGGCTCCGTAAAGATTGCCCTGCTCATCATAATCTATCCCCTGGATACTTGTTGCAATGGAAAAGAGACTGCCTGCGGCACTTCCGGTAGTCGGGTTGTACGGTTGCAGCTGAGAGGCGGAATAGCCATTTACTCCCAGGTATCCGGTCGTCGGATCGATGGCCATATCGAGGATGCTTTCTGTTGCATCGACAAAAGGTTGTGTTCCCACCGGATTTCCATCCGGGTCATACTTTCTGATCTCTCCTTGCTGCCAGTTGGCAGCAACGAACAGGTAACCGCTGTCGCTGACTGCGAGTCCCCATGGATTGGTCAGCCCGGAGACCCTTAAAGTTTTCACCCCTGTAACGGGATTTACCTCCACCACACTGCTGCCACCCAGGTCAGTCACATAGAGTCTTACCGAATCAGCCAGGTCGGTGCCGGCCTTCCATTCGTAGGCCCCCTTGTCAACAGTGGTGTGGCTGATGCGGTTTTCACCACGAATATCAGTGAGAACGGGAGGATTTGGAGTCTGTACATAAGCGTTGTTTCCTGTGTTGACAGCCGGAGAGACGCCAAAAAGCCTGTAATCATCATTTAAAAAGTCAACAAACCTCGGATTTGTCGTATCACAATTGTTGGTTGCTGTGAATGTGCTATTATCGTTGTAAACGGAATTTTGAGAATAACAGGAATAGTTTAGGGTGATTTCAGCAGCATCTGAAAGATAGATGTCGTTGCCCACATTATTTCCCTGATTAAACCTTACGATACTATTATTCAATGTAATAACGGAGCCCACTGAAGCAACACCTCCGCCCGCATCGCCAGCGGCATTATTTGCCAGTGTACAATTGGTCAAAGTGGAATTATCAGCATAATTGCTGACAAAAGCTGCGCCTGATATTGCCGTGTTGCCATAGAGCAAACAGTTGGTCATGTCTGTTTTACTGCCATCATCATTTAAAATCCCGCCTCCCGATACAGAGGCATTGTTGTCGTGAATACTTCCATTTATAAAGGTTGGAGCCGATTGATTTTCATTGAATAAACAACCACCATAACTGGCTTCATTAAATCTTACTTCCAACTGACTATATACGGGAGAAGAATAATCATTGTACAATCCACCACCTTCACCGGCATAATTATATTCGACAATGCACCGGTCTACTATAGGATTTGAACCATTCTGGCAATTGATACCTCCTCCAAAAATGCCGGCATTATTGAGTATTTTCAAATATCGAAGCGTGGGCGAGCAATTGTTATTGTTTAAGATGCCTCCACCATCATTATCAATATCATATGTGTTGGCATTGCCGCCTCTGATGGTAAAACCATCCAGTATGGCAGCATTGCTAATGGGTGTCACTGAGCCTTCATTATAAACCACATGATAACTGTTATCGTCGCCGGATGTACCCTGAAAACCACCATCTACCGGATCAAAGTCATCGTTTCCAATGTGGTCACCGCTTAAAATGGCCTCATTGGCAATTAAGTCCCTGAGTGACAGATCGTAATGGGTAGCCTCGTTGCCCACAAAACCGCCATAAATGGCCACTCCGTCTTTCATGCTGAAGGTCCTTGTTCTGGGATCAGCCGGGGAGGCATTGCCGGATATATCTTTTACAGGCGTGTATGTACCCTTTGCCACCCATATCTGATCGTTGAAAACCGAGATTTCCAGGGCAGCCTGGAGTGTCTTTTTCGCGGTGGTCCAACTATATCCGTCCCCTGAATCGTCCGGCCTGGTGGCATCCACATAGATTATTGAACCTGACCAGTTGAAAAAAGGATAGCCGCTGTTGATGGTTGAATGGATATTCCAAATATCCTCCGTACCGTTTGATGTTTCCCCGGAGAAATCCCATCCGGCTTCCAGAAATGTTAATACACTATTCATCTCTCCGGTGGTTTGTCCCGTCGCTCCGTCATTGGGGTGTGAAGTACTCTGCAGGGATGTCTGGATATCCCAGAAATTATTGGCTTTTGTTCCGGTTTCAAGCACCTGTCCGATAAATCCCTTATTTGTCGGGCTTGTGGCCGCAAGATTGGTCAGGCTGCCCGTACTATAGCACCTTTCAACATTGCCATTGTAATTCTCGCCGATGAACCCACCTATACGCCAGTCCTGAAGATTGTTAAAAACAACATTTCCGCGGCTGTAGCAATCGTGGACAAATGGAAGCGGTTGTCCCGCCGCTGTAATCATATTGTGGCCAAGGAACCCACCCGTGTAATCAACTCCCGTGATCGAGGCATCGCTGTAACAATAAGCAACTATGGAACCGTTGGAGCAGATGCCTGCAAGGCCGCCGACACTGGCACCTCCCTGCACTTCACCGCTCACATGGCACCTGGTGATCGTATTGTTATCAAGTGCCCAACCAATCAATCCTCCGGTATAATTACCTCCGGTAATACTGACATGATGCAACCTGATATTTTCAATGTCAGCGCCCGAAGCTATGCCAAACAATCCCACTTCAGTTTCTGAAGACCTGTTGATGGTAAGAGAATCGATAATATAATCACCTCCGTCATAATGGCCTGTAAACAAATGGCTCCAGTTGCCAATGGGCTTCCACCCTTTTCCGGGTTCATCAGCAGGATAACAATCACTGGCCGTTATCGCTGCGTTGATATTGGCAGTCTGGCGATAATGAAGATTCCAGCGGTTCCAGTCATCCGTAATCCATTGCAGGTTTTCAAACGATGTGATAAGATATGGATCAGATTCACTTCCGGTGCCCGAAGCGGGAGCAACAGAAACTGGCGTACTGATAACCGTTATTTTCACAGTGTCAGAGCTGACAGCGCCAGACCAGTCGGGCTGACATGTCACCCTTGCCAGCCTGCGGAACCAGGTAGTCTGGGTTAAAGCGGCCGGCTGGTAAGAGGGGCTGGCAGTAACGCTGCCTGTATTTTCCCAGTTTTCTACAGGAGTGCCGGTGTTAATCTGCCACTGGTATTCGAGAGTACCGGCATGGCCCGTTGGCAGGATTTTATTGGTGATTTCAGCAGGTATAATACCGGAGCAGATGACCTGAGCGGCTTCGATCTCGCCGCCGGCAGTGGGGTTGGCGCATGCACCGGCCAAAAATTCATAAGCCCCCATATCAATCGTTCCGGGAGTTCCGTCCGCTTTGTTCAACTTCCTGCCAAACCCTTTACCCCGAATATCAACCGGTTCTGTATTAAAAGCATTTTCACCCGCATCAAGACAGGGAGAAGCTTCATCCAGGCGGAAATCACCCACAGTTGCATTGATAAATAGAGGATCAGAATTCAGACAGTCGATTTCATTCACCTCACCCACCATGAAATCATTGTCATTCAGCCCATTCTTATAACAGGTATGGTTGAGGTTGATTCCCCCGTCAACTCCCATTAAAACATTCTCTTGCAAAATATCGTCCCACAACCAGTTCTCAACGGCATTTATGTAAATTTGATTCGCGCCGTAGTCAGCCATATTACCCCAAATAATGCTGTTTTGAAAAGCTGGCATACTGGCATCAATGAAGATGCCCCCTCCCACTCCAATGGAATAATTATGGGCTATTGTTGCATTTGTATAGGTGGATGAACTTTTTTCAAGAATTCCTCCTCCGGTAGCAAATGCCAGATTATTATCTATCAAACAATTAACAGAAATCAGGTTGGAAAAGTCATTATATAATCCGCCTCCGAAGTCGGCTACATTGTTTCTGATCTTCAAATTTTTGAATACGGGAGAATTGTTGGAATAATTCAGAATTCCACCTCCGCAGAGTTGATCCGGAGTGGTACCATTCGCATTTCCACCTTTGATGGTAAATCCATCAAGTACTGCAGCATTGCTAAGATACAATCCGTCAGGATTGAAAATAACGTGGTAGGTATTATCTTCTCCGGTTGTACCCTGATATCCGCCGTTTTCAACATCGAAATCATCATTTCCGCTGAGGTCTCCGCTCAGTATGGTTTCGTTCGCAATAAAGTCCCTGTCTGCCAGATCAAAGATACCCGGGTTTTCAGTTCCTGAAAAACCGCCATAAATCTCAACGCCGTCCACCATTTCGAAATGATAATTCCGGGAAATTGCCTCCAGGCTATGCTCAGAACTGGGATAGTAGGTTCCGGCGGCCACCCAGATCTGGTCGCCGGGTACAGCACCCCATAGCGCATCCTGGAAAGAAGTATAAGCATTCGTCCAACTTGATCCATCCTGAGTGCCTGCAGCATCGTGTTTACAATAAATAGTAACTTTTGGAGGGTCATTTCCGAACTTGTATTCATAAGCCCCGATATCCATCGTACCTGCACCTCCATCCACCTGGTTGAGCCTGCGGCCGAATCCGGCGCCCCGTATATCGGTTTCCAGATCATTGTAACCGTCGTTACCTTTATCAACACAGGGCGAAGTACCAATCAAACGAAAATCATTGCCATAATAATCGACAAATTTAGGATCTGGTTTAAAAACACAGTTGGTGGCTGAAATTGTTCCGACAGTATTACCAAATCCGGTAGACGTTAAATAGCAGTTTTGTAAGAATTGTGTTCCAGACATGGTTGCGATCTGATCTCCATCAAAGTCTGCTGTATTTCCCCATAAAATGGAATTACTCAACAACGGAGATGCATCACTGTTTAATATAGCGCCTCCAAGGACACCGGATGTATTTTTAGAAAACGTACAACTGATCATAAAGGCATGACTGCCCTGGTAATTATACACCGCCCCCCCACCTAAAGATCCTGCCTCATTATTGTAAAAGAGGCAGTTAATTATCCGTATAGCACCTGCGTGACTGTTAAAAATTCCACCACCGGCAATCATGGCATAATTATTTTTTATGATACAATTTCTTATTGTTGGATAGTTGTACAGATTGTAAAAAGCGCCTCCGACAGATTCATGCTGACCAGTTTCATTTGCATTACCCTCCGATACGGTAAACCCGTCCAGTATGGCAGCACCGGTTAATCCCAGCCCCTCGGGATGATAGAAAACATGATAAGAATAATGCAGGGGGGCTCCAAAATTATAAATGTCACCGCTCAGAATGGTTTCATTAGATAATAAATTCCGGTCATTCACATTAAAAGAATCAGGATTTTCATTGCCGGCAAATCCACCGTAAATTTCAACTCCTTCTTTCATTTGGAACGATCTATGTCTGTAACCTGAACCACCCACTTCTGCAGTTGGCCTGTATGTGCCGGCAGCAACCCATACAATATCATCGCTATCCGCTGCGAGTATTGCAGGTTGTAATTGGATAAATGCGTCATTCCAGCTGGTTCCGTCATTGTTTCCCGTGGCATCATGTTTAACAAAAAAGAGGGTCCGTCTTGGATCAGTACCCGGTAAATATTCATAAGCGCCCATATCAGATATACCCTCTGTGGCGTCATCCTTGTTTAATTTCCTGCCATACCCGGCACCCCGGATATCGGTATCCAGATTGATGAAGGAGTTGTTGCCTGCATCCAAACAGGCAGAGGAATAATACAATCGGAAGTCGTCATTACCCACATCCACAAAAACAGGATCAGTATGAATGTTTTGAATGGTGGCTGTAAAGGTACTGTTGTCGATATATATGTCATTAACGTAATCATCTGAAAGACAAGAATAGTTCACAGTTATGGCTGCATTATCAGTGAGATAAAAGTTGTTCCCGGTCAGGTTTCCGCTATTGAACCAAACGATGCAGTTATTCAGGGTAATATTTGACCCGACAGATGCGATACCACCACCGGCATCACTGGCCTCATTCTGGCTAAAAGTACAATTGACCAGGGTTGATTCATCAGCATAATTGCTGACAAAGGCAGCTCCTGAAGTGGCTGCATTCCGGACAATCAGGCAATTTTTCATATCCGTTTTACTGAAATCATCATTTAATATTCCCCCTCCGGAAGTAAGAGCCTGATTATATTGGATGGTACAGTTGACGAATGCAGGAGCCGATTGATTTTCATTGAACAAACCGGCCCCGTAACCGGCAATATTGGATCTGAGATTAACAAAACTATATTGAGGCGATGAATCATCATTGTACAAACCGCCCCCTTCATCAGCGTAATTATACTCAATAACAGCGTTTGATATTTGAGGATCAGATCCCGACTGGCAATTGATCCCTCCCCCAAAACCTGCGGCATTGCTGACTATTATTAAATTACGTAGTGTGGGCGAACAATTGATGTTATTTAAAATACCACCTCCGTCATTATGAATATCCTCCCCATTTGCATGGCCACCCATGATGGTAAATCCATCCAGCACAGCGGTATTATTCAACGGGATTACAGACCCATCATTATTCATCACATGAAAGCTGTTATCCTCTCCCGTTGTACCCTGGTAACCGTAGTCCATTATACTAAAATTATCATCGCCATTATGGTCTCCGCTCAGGATGGTTTCATAGGTGGCAAAATCACGGTCATTCAGATCAAATGTTTCCGGGTTTTCAATACCAGCCAGGCCGCCGTAGATCTCAACCCCGTTTTTCAATTGAAAGGCTTTAAATCTGTCGCCGGATCCACCTACTTCCTTTTCAGGTTTGTAGGTTCCTGCCGCCACCCATATCTGAACGCCATCCGAAGCGGCGTCGAGAGCAGATTGCAGGGAAAGATAGGCATCTGTCCAGGAGGTACCGTTGTTGGATCCCGAAGTTTTGGAAATATCTACAAAAATGGTTTCACCGGTGGTAAAATTCAACTCATCTCCATAAGCTGTGGTTTCACTATTAGTGGCGTATGCCCGTATATAGTATTTTGTTCCGGGTATCAGTCCTGTCAGGTTACTGGCAAACGAGCCGGTTCCTGAGCCATCGGCAGTATGACCTGTTTCGTTGATGGTTAATTCCGGAGCTGTTGAAGTACTCCAAACCACACCCCGGGCAGTAACGGATGAGGCGCCTTCACTGGTAATGGTTCCGCCGGAAAAAGCAGCGGTTGTTCCTATACCTGAAACGGGTGTTGTAGTGAGAACGGGGATCTGAAGCGGCATAAAAGCTATGGAATTGCACCCGTTGAGGAGTGTACTGGATCCGGAAATTACCCTCAGGGGTGAAACATCGCCATAATCACTGGTATTAAAAACCCTTACAGATTTATTGTTGGCGATGGCGAGATAAATTAAAGAATTAGCAATTACGCTATTATTGATACCACTAAAGCCGGTATTGATGCCTGCAAGAACATTTTGGGGTGATGTATCACCATCGGCGTCAAGGGGAAATATTAGCAAAGAACTACTGCCATTATTGGAAACGTAAATTCTATTAGTATCAACACTGATACCGGTAAGTGCATTTAACCCGGTATTGGGACCGTAAATCACTCTTTGGGGCGCCACATTGCCATCATCGGACAACTTGAAAACAAGTACTTTATTATAATAATTAGCCACGTAGATAAAGTTTTCATCCACCGCGACAGCCATTGGGTACATTATTCCGGTAGCGTCTCCGGCTATCACTCTTAATGGTGAAACATTACCATTTTCTGTCCGATTAAAAACTCTGACAGAAAAATTTGAAAATCCGGTTACATATATATAATTCTCGTCACAAACCAAATTACTTTGTCCCTCAATACCGGTTGAAGTACCCGCTATCAGCCTTTGTGGCGAAACATCTCCATAATCATTCTGATTAAAAACTCTGATAGAAGGGGCATTTATACAACAAACATAAAGCTGGTGATTATACGCGGCTAAATTCAGGGGACCAAGCAAACCAGTATTGGAGCCGGCAATAACCCTTTTGGGAGAGATATCTCCCGCATCATCATAGTTAAATACCTGAATTGAATTACTACTCAGGCTTTGAACAAAAATTTCCTGCGCTTTACCGGAATAGCCAAACAGTAAAGCAAGACACAACGAGTAAATATAAATGTTTTTCATAGTTCCGGATATTTCCTGATTTGTAAATAGCACTTAAGAAAAAACTTCGCTTTTATGATGTAAAAAATAATTCTACTGAGTAAGTGAGTCTGTATAACTAAAATTTTTAAGTCAAATATAAAAATAAGTACGAACTGATAACCATGCATGAGTACTTATTTCGTACAAAAGGCAAGAAAAATACCGGCAAATTGAAGAAAAGCAATACTGGTTTTCTACTGGGTAATCTTTGTATTTAATTGAAAAATAAATCCTTATAAAACAAATGCTTGTATTCTGTCCATTTTCCAAGAAAATGATCAATCCTAAACGGGAATACTATTCCAGTGTAAGCAGGTGGCCGGTAAGGCTGGCTCCTGCATCGAGTTTCATTTTCTTCCGGATAAGAAGACGGGTGTATTCGATGGTTCTGATGGAACGTCCTGATATTTCTGCTAATTCTTTAGTGCTCAACTGAAGGCGGAGCAAGGCACACATTCTTAACTCGTTGGATGACAGATCGGGATACCGGAGGGATAATTTTCTGATAAAGCCATTATTGAGTTCATCAAAACGCTGTTCAAAGTCCAGCCATAATTTCTGGCTGTTTTTATTTTGTTTAAGGAGGCGGGAAATCATTTGCAACTGGTGCGAGGTTTCCATGTCAGTTTTGGGGATGAGCCCCTGAATTTCTGATTTCAGGTTATCAATGAGTTTTTCGGCTTTTGCCAGGGAGTAGGCTTTGCCCGTGAGTTCTTTTCTTTTGGCTTCCAATGCGGCCACGGTGGCTTCGTTTTCCTGCCTGTTAATTATTAATTTCTGTTCAGCCGAAAGTCGTCTGTTCCTCAGGTAGAATATTAAGATCAACATAATAATCAGCAAGGAGGAAAAAATGATCATTCCCAGAGTTCGGTACAACTGATTATTTTTGTCTTTTTCCCGGAGAATAACAATTTGTCTTTCCTTGATGGCAGTTTCATGAATGATCTGCAATTCAGCAATCCGGGTGTTATTTTCCTTATTAAAAATCATTTTCTCCAGCTTTATGGCCTGCTGATATTTGTCGAGAGCCCCCTGATAATAGCTATTGATACTGTCAACCCGGGATAAACCCAGCAGGGCAAGGCGTTGGTTATCCAGAGAACCAATGGATAAACTTAAACCGGCTGCTTTTTGATAAAACTCCTGGGCTTTCGTTAATTGACCGGCTTCCAGCAACGATTCGGCATATTTCAAATAATACGAAGATATCAGATACTGATTTTTGTTGAAAGGAATGAATACTCCTGCTTTTTTAAACCAAACCAGTGCGCTGTCAGCTATTCCCTTCATCAGGTAAGCTTCTCCTACATTCAAATGAAGTACCAGCAAGGTCTGATAATGGGTTTCCCGGGTAGCAAATTCAAGTCCCTTCCTGCTGTAATACAACACTTTGTCAAATTGACCGGGCATTTTACTGTACGCTGCAGAGAGGTTGCTCAGGGCCATTTTCATTTGAATGGTATCATGCAGTTCTTCAGAAAATTGGAGACTTTGCTCATATTGTGCCACGGCAGTATTTAAGCTGTCAAGATAAAAATACAGATTTCCAAGGGCGGTAGTAAGTAATAATTTTTGCTTTTTGTCAGGACGTAGGTCAAGGTTCTCCTTAAGTTGATTGAAAAATCCCAATGCCAGCTGGTATTGAGATTTTCGCATGTACAGCACCCCAAGATCATACAGGTTTTTATTGATTCCGGATTCAAATTTCCGGTTTTTATCTATAGCAAGTGCCATTTCAAGGTATTTGGCGGCGCTGTCGGGCAATCCGGATTGGCTGTACAAGATTCCGATATTGTTGCAGGCTTTGGCTTTAAAATCCTGAAACGCATCCTCAGGTCTGAATGCCAGACTTTTCTTAAACCAATGAATCGCGCTGTCAAATTCACTTTTATACCAGAAATACACACCAAAAGTATTGTTAAAGAATGCTTTTACCGTATCGTGAAAAACTGGATAACCACGCTGCACACTTTCCAAAAGCACGCGGGTTGAATCAACATCTGAAGTTAACAGATCCTCCGCAACCCCAATAATTTGATATGCAGGAACATTATTTTCCCGGGATGGTGAATTACGTTTACTTACTGTGAGGTCACAGCCAGTAATGTAATAAGAAAGTATAAAAAACAAAAAAATATTGCAACTGATTCTACGGTTGATATTCATTCCGGGTAATGACCATTGAGTTCTGACTGGCCTCAAAAGTAGTTAAAAAACAATAGTACCAGCAAAAAAGGCTGCCTTTAACAGACAGCCTAAACTTTAAAAATCCCGGAATGTGATTAAAGCCTGCTTAAAGTCTGATTTTCCCTATTGTACAATCAGTCTTTTAACGATCACATTTTCCATGTTCTCAAACCTAACCATATACACCCCCGGCTGTATCCCCTCAAGGTTCAGCAGAGTTTCGATATCCCGGATATCAAATTGTTTCATAATTTTTCCATCGGAGGAGATCAGGGTTGCAGCAAGTCCGTTAAAACCGGTTTCAGATGGATCAATTCCTGTAAGCGTAATGGTAACGTGCTGATCAGCAGGATTGGGATACAACTGAATGTCAGGTGATTCTGTCATAGAAATGGGATCATTTTCCATCGACTCCAATCCTGATTTCAGTACCGGCGCCAGTTCCACATGATCAAACCAGGCCTGTGTGGTACGATTAGTGAAAAAATTCTCGGTAAAAATACCGGCCATAATGGTATTGTTCATGGCTATGTTGGTGGTATAAACTTTGATCCAGGTGGTGCCGTTATAGGATACATATACCAGGAAGGTATTGCCGTTCCGCTGGATTTTCATCCAACGGATCTG
>Ga0302250_1001855_pt1 | contig 14554 bp, 16 predicted proteins | sample AAG_RA_Asp_MG_FD_193536 | JGI IMG/M metagenome (GOLD analysis project Ga0302250, IMG submission 193536) | Enriched activated sludge microbial communities from anaerobic digester in WTTP, New Holstein, Wisconsin, United States - AAG_RA_Asp | ecosystem: Engineered > Bioreactor > Anaerobic >... | reverse complement strand
GGCTATGCCCTCTGCAAAGCCTGGCAGGGCGAGGTACTTGGCCTGGAGTGCCTGGAGCTTTTCGCTGCCTTCGGCTATGGTTTTTGTTGGCGCACCGAACCTATCAGCCTTAACGATAGAGCCTGCCGGCGTAATGGCCAGCCCTTCCTTCTTAGCCTGCCTTTCCAGGGCAATCCTGGCCTCCTCTTTTCTGGCTCCCGGTATGGCATCCATGAGCCAATTCCACATCCCCTTGAGCTTGTCCAGTATGCCTAAGATGCCCTCTACTAGCTGAAGGACATACGGCCTGATCTTGTCATAGATGGCAGAGATGAGCCATAAGACGGCCATCATGGGGCCGGATAAGATGTCGAGAAGGCCTTCCAAGAGCTTAACGATTATAGGCCCTATCACCTCCCAAATCTTACCTACCGTCTCCGTGGTTGCCGAAATGGCTTTACCGATGTCCTGCCCGAGATTGGAGCCCTTAAACTTCCCAATGAGTTCGTCTATTTGCTTAAATACAAGGTTCTGCATGAAAATAGCGAACTTGGCTATAGGGGCTAAGATCGCATTGAAAACTCCCAAAAGCAATGCCAGGGGGGGCAGTAGGTATCCACCGACAACTTTAGCCATGGCCCCGAAGATCATCATAGTCTCGTCGAAGGTGTCAATTACGTTAGAAGTCTGCCTCTTATACTCCTCCTCCATCGAGGTCCCTTCATCGAAGCCTTTCCGGGCCTCTTCCGTCATCTCGGCCAGGTTCTCCCGCTGGCCGCCGAGCTTTAAGAAGCCCATACCATAGGAACCGAAGGCTGCTTCAGCCATCTGCTGAGCTAGGGAATTGTCTCCACCGGCCTTCTCCAATACCGCATCTACTGTAGCCAGCATGGTATCTGCCATGTTGGTGTTCAGCATCTCCTGGTATTCTTTACCAGAAACCCCTAACATAGACCCCGCTATGTCATAACCCATTTCACCTCTGGGCCTGACACCGGCTTTCTTGAATGCTTTCGCCTGGTCTTCCGTCAAAGCCCGCTTCTGAAAGATACCGGCATTGAGGGCAGACCGGAACAAAGTCTCACCCTCAGAGGCTTTGATGTTCACCGTCTCCAGGAGAGAACCTATTGCAGCAGTTTCAGCCACATCCATGTTCCAGGTTTTAGCAAGGCCTCCCGCTTCGGAAAGGAATTGCAAGATATTGCTTTCTGTGGAAGCGTATTTGTTACCCAGGACGTTTACGGCTGAACCGGCCTTTTCCATCATTACGATGTTCCCGCCGACCAGCTCCGACTGCTCAGCCCACATCTGATTGACGACACCGAGCATCCTCATGGCCTCGCCAGTCTCGATCTCGAAAGCCGCGCCGGCCTTAGATCCTACGGTAGCTGCCTGGATAGCCTCTTCGTTAGTGTACCCGAGCGAACCAGCCCGGCCTACAGCGTCGATAAGGTCTTGCTGGTTGATGCCCTTGACATCCATGAGGGCATTCAGCATTCCGGCAGACAGGTCGCCCTTAGTATAGCCAGCAGACTCGTCCAGGGCCGTTTTGCTGGCTCTTCCTACCTGCTTCTCCCAGGTGGCCGCAGGGGCTATAGACGCCCCCGCTACAATCGTAGCTGCAGCAGCCGCTATGCCAGCGGGGCCCCCTAAAGCACCTGCTCCCAACCTGGCTAACGCTCCTCCTGCCGCCGCACCACCAATAGATCCAGAACCTGCTGCTAAGCCCCTAGCAGCACCAGCACCTAAAAGACCTTTCCCACTTGATAGCAACGATTGACCAGATCTAGCGGCACCAACTACATCGCCGTACTGCAGTTGCCTCATTACGTCAGAGAGATCGTCTGCAACACCGAGAACCGATCCGAACTTCCCCTTCAAGACATCAAGGATTCCACCCAACTTGCCATGTGACCCTGAAGCCCGGTCCATGGAGTCAGCCAGGTTCCTAAACCCTGTTGCTGCCTGATCCAAAGCCCTCTTCTGGGATCCGAACTCCGTTGTAGACTTCTGGACGGCTCTAGTTACCCGATTGGTCGAAGCCTCTATCCTAGATACAGCCCCTGAATCGATACCTATATCGATCTTATGGACCATGTTTGTCAGCTTATCTAGCTTGGCCAGGATCTCGTTAAACTTGCCCGAGAACCTGTCTGCGGCCTCAAAGCCAATAGAATAAGTCTTGAAGTCTGCCATTATACCTCTAAAAGTCTAAAGCGGTTTGTAGCACTCGGCCAATTCTTCTTTGGTGAACTCTTTGGAGGCGTTCTTGATTCGCTTATTTAGGGCCAGCCGGTCTCCGTAAGGATCAGATTCTTTACCATTTTTGCTTCTTAGACCCTTGGCTCGACCGCCATTCATCTCACCGCCAGCGAGCTTAACCTGGTACTCGATCAACTCTTCAGCTATCAGGGCGACTAATAGCTCCTGATCTTGGGTTAGTTGGTTCAGGTCGCCCCCGGCGAACCTGTAGCCAGCTAGGTGAGCTAAAAAGGTTAAGCGGCCTTGTCGGCCCCGGTAAAATCCTCGACTGCCTCCTCCTTTCCGTCGGAGACATCTAAGATCTCGCCCCCGATCTGGAGGATCACATCATGGGGCATCTTGGGAACCATCTTAGCCACCCCTTCCGTCAGGATAGCCACGGCGCAAGCCTCTTGACAAGCTAAGAAGTTAGCTCCCACATCGCCCCTTACGAGCTTTGTCTTGGCTGTGAGCTGCCTGAACTCCTGGCCAGTCAAAGACCTTATCCTAAAGGCCTTTCCGTCGTAGATCTTATTCTTGGAATGGACTACGACAGTTCTCTCGAAAGAGATTCCGGCTGGGATGTCATCTACATTAAACTCTTCTGCTGTTGCATTAACCAATCCTTCGTCGTTAGACATATCTAAAACCTCTTTAATTTATTCAACTATTCGGTAATTCCGAAGGGTTCAAAAATCGAAAATAGCCAGGGCTATTCTGTGATAAGAACAGCCCTTGACTAAAATCTGTTACTCAACTACTCTACTGCTCGGCGTGGTCGCCCCATTTGGCCCGCTTGGCCATCCACTCGTAAGACCTCTTACCCTGAGATCCCTGAGAGATGCTCCAGGAGTGATGATTGAGCTTGCAGCCGGTGAACATGGCCCAAATCTCGCCACCTACGACCTCCTCAGCCCCGGATTCGACTGTGAAGCCGGTGTACTCACGCTCATGGAACTCAATGGTGAAAGGCACAGAAGAGCCCTGTTCGCCCGGAATGATGAGGAATTTATAGAGAAGGTACTCCCACTTCTTAGCATCCCTGGCTGTGTAGCCCTGCTCCTCCCAGTCAGCCGGAAGGCCCTCTACGAGCCAACCAGTCTCAAGAGTTCCCTTGTAATCGATATTTCCTTCGGTGATGTTGGCAGGAAGCCTTGAGCCGGAGTAGTGTTCTGCAATCATTTCTTTGGTTACATCATAGCTGGCCCCAACAAAGGGAACGTAGACATAACCGCCCGGAGCCTTGATTTTTACCTGGATGTCGCTCGGGTACTTGGAAAATGGGTGAGCGGGAACATTCCCGCCGCCCTGTGTAGCTGGCATCTAATCAGTCACCTCCTACTCCACATTTGCGTTTGCGATGATGCCGTTGTAGTAGTCCACCAAGACCTGCTTGATATGGCCCACGTTCTCGGCTTCCAGCTTGACCTTCATCAAGCCCTTGTTCCCGATGTCTCGGCCAGAAGTCACCTGGAGAGTATAGGCATCCATGACCTTATCGGCCTTGAGCCTGTCAAGGACGTTGGCGATGTCTTCTCTGAAGGTAGCCCGGACTTCGGGAGTGTTCTGAGCGAAGTAGATCCGGTCGGTGAAATACTTGATAATCCATATCACGTAGTTCATTGTCCGAACGTCTACGTTCTCCATGTACTGAGATTCTCTGGCGGTGTTTCGGCCATAGAACGTGAAGTTTCCAGCCTCGGACTTGATGATTACGTCAAGCCGGTTGTTATGGATGGCTCGAACAGTCTCCTTCCTGTAGTAGTTCAAGAACCCGAACGGAGATATGCCCTGGATGGACATATTGCTGACCCGCCTGGCGGTGGAAACACCGAGAGGAGCTGTAGCCTCCTGAGCCGCCCTGGCCACAGCACCGTTCAGCCTATCGGGCTGAGTGTTGTCCCAGGGATTCATTACGATAGTCAGCTCGTAGTTGGCGAAGTTCCTGGCGATCTTACCAGCCCTGTCGGGATCCTCGTTCTCCTTCAGGCCAATGAAATGGCAGGCAGGATAGAAGTTCCGCTTCATCTCGTTTGCCTTTCCGGCGATAACCGGGATCAGGTCATAGGAGCCAGCCTGGACCTCGTTGTCGCAGTAGACGACAGTTGTTACGTTGGTCAGGGTGTCTTCCATGTACTGCATGAGGACATCATGAGCCCTGCCATAGTCGGCAGCGGTTATGGCGGAGCCATCAGTACCACCGACCAGCCTGTATCGTCCATTTGCAGGCAAATGGGTGGCATAGGCATCCGGTGTGAAGGTGGCTACAGGATCGTAGGTCAATGCCGCCTGAATGGCTACCAGGTCCGGCAGGCTGTCGATGACTGGATAGGTTGTATCGCCATCGGATAGCTGAATGGCCTTAGAGGTGTACTCATAGCCGACCTCGATTACGTCGTCTTCGTCAGGCTCTTCTCCAGCGAAGAACGTCAAAGAACCGGCGGCCTTGTTCATGTAGACCTTACCAGCCCCAAGCTCGCCGACGGTATAGACGATGGTCTTTGCGGTGTTGTTTACTTCGACCACGTTATCGTCGTCTTCGATCAGATCATGGAACTCCAGGTAATAAGGCCCGACTGTTCCATCTCCTCTGAACTCTTCTTTGTTCTGGCCGGGGAAGGTTCCGTCGCTGATGTCTACGTAGGCGGAATTGCCTCTGGCTCCGTCGTTGGGGCTCAGGAAGTAGCCGAGGTTCCTGTAATGAACCAGGTGGCACTCGACTTCATCGGTGTTAGATGGGCCTTCGCCTTCATAGAATGTGAGAGTACCGTTCTCGGTGTCCAGGTAGACCTCTCCAGTTGTCAGCTCGTCCTCATCATATACGATGACATAAGATGTCTCGCCGATGTCTATGGTGTTCAGAGCATCCTGCTTGTAGAGCTTGTACTCCAGGGGATAGGGGCCTTCTGTACCATCTCCAAAGAACGATTCGTCAGCCTCGATGGTCAGCCCATCGTGGACGTACTTTCTTGCCGCCCTGTAGCCCTGGCCGAGAACCCGGATGAAATAGCCAGCCGGTAGGCCCTGAGCGAAGGCGATCTGGCCCGCCCTGGCCAATGGACCACTCTTGAAGTAGAGAGAAGTCTCATACGAGCTGGTGAGTGGTAGAACTTGCATAGCAGGACCATAAGAGGCCTCTCCGATACAGGCCATAACATTCGTGCCGAGCTGAACCGGCGTAGTGCCGATAATGCCCATCCGAATGACAAGGCCTACTGGATAGCTTAGGTCTCCTATCTGCTCGATAATTTCAGACATCTTACCGTTTCACCTCTTTGTAGATTCCCCAGGCCTTGAGCTGCTCGACGGTGACGAGAAGCTTATTCTCCTGGCCTACAGGCACTTTTCCAGTATGTAGACACCACCGGAGGCCGTCCGGGGTGAGATTGCCATCCCCCACAAAATTGCGGAGGGTCCCCTTCTTACGAGGTATAGTCATAACTCCATCTCCTAAACTAAATTAAGCTAAAATCGCATCCAGCGAGTAAAATTCGGCTTGATTCGATGTAGAATCATAAGCCGCATAAAAGAACTCGGATGACGATGATTCTCTTTTTTGCGATTCGTACTCGACGTAGACCTCTTTGATTACGTCAAAGGCCTGCTCCCAGGTCTGCGTGTACTCGACAAAAAAATCGACCGCGTACCTATGGACCAGTTTATTGCTGTCAGGGGGAGTAACCGGGTGGAGAGGCATCGGAGGATCGACCCCCCTGTACTGCATAAGATGTTGAATGGGATTGATCCCCAGCTCGGTTGTCTTAAGCCACGTAGAGAAAGCGTGAGCTAACCGTTGTAGCTCCTTCCTGTCTTGGGAGTCGATAATAACCCTCAGCCGGGCCTTAAGCTGCTGTCTCCAAACGGTGATCTGTAGGGATTGAGCTTGGTTCAAGTAAGAGGTTAGCCGGCTTGGCTGACTAACCTCTATGCCATCCGTGACCACCATAAAGACGAGCCTCGGGAACCTTGGCCGGTTTGTGTACTGGTAGGTTCTGGTTTTACCGACATTGATTCCGCCTAAGACCACAGGCAGGCCTTCGTAGATCAGCTTGTACTGGTCAGGGCTTAGCGTCATTCTATGATCTCCAAAACCGAATTATAGACACCTTGCGGTATTTCCGGTAGCCATAGGTCGAATACCTGTGGGAATGTTCTCCGAACTCTGGCCAGCCTCTTATTCAGGTCGTCCTTTACGAGCTTTGTATCGACCAGATAAGAGCGAGAGTTCTTATCATGCAGGCCCGTATCGACCTTGTAGATAAGCCGGATGTTCTTTTCTAAAATCGCGTCTGTGGATTCGTCTTTGGTCTTATCTATCGTGATAACTGCATCTACCGACTCCAGCTTTTCAGGTATTCCTTCCAGAGTTCTATCTATCCGATACGTCTTGGAAACGATACCTCTAAAGAGCCCATCAACAGGATAAGGCTTGGTCGGAGTCTTTTCTAAGATAGTATCCACGGATTCAGGTTCTTCGCCGTCTTTCTCGATAATGGCATCGACGCGCTCCTCTACATCGAGTGTCTTTGGCCCCTCTAGGTTAAGATCCATCTCGTAGCTTTGGGTTTGAGTATGCTCATTTTCGCTACCAGGGACCAGGTTTCGCCAGTTATCGCAATAACCGCTAACCCAAACCCCTTTTGCGTAGTTGTCGTCTAAGAATACTCCGCTGAATACAGGGAGGTTCTCACCCTCAGCGACCTTTACGGCTGAAAGGTCTACTGTTGTCCAATCCTTCCCGCCGTTCTTAGAGTATTTGAAGCTCGGAATAGGGATTCCATTAGCGTCTATGGTGGTTTGAGCCGACACGATTAGCCGGCTTATGTCCGTAGATCCGAGGGTAGCGTTCTCGTAAGCCGAAAGCTGGTTAAGGTTCTCGTCTGGACTGAGGTTCTGCTGAAAGACATAGTTCCAAGTTGGAGAAATATCATCGCCGTAAGTGTTGTGATAGTCGCTCCAATACCGACCATGATAGCCATAAAAAACCCTAGACAAAAGCTTAGTCTGGCCAGGAGCCGGAACCAAGTCGTCCACTCGGACCACATAACACACATCCGTCATTAAAGGCCCTTTTACGGAGCCTACTATGATCTGTTTTACGACGAACTTTGGAGGACTGGTTGCTGTAGTAGGGAACCTGTCATAGATGACGGATTTTGGCGGGTTCCTCGGGACATCAACAAACCACCCGTCCCAGTAGTTCTTAACCACCCAACCGCCGATCCAATTCCATGTGTCGGTCCAGGTGAGGCCATAGTCTCTTGAAACGGTAATAAAGGGACCATACGCACAAAGAATCTCTCCGTTGGCCCCATCAATCGCAGGAGTTAATGGCGAACCGTAAGTCCACTTAAAGCCGTTGTCCATGATCTGGTCCATCTTTTTATACCATCGACGACCACCTACCTGAGCCTGATCGCAAACCAGAGTCCAGCTCCGGGCTTTGTTGGTGCTACGCCAGATATATCGGCCATTAGTGCAGAGAAGAATGTCTCCAGAGCCGATATTACAGAAGGCCGGAGCCGCAGAAGCTCCTGGGAGATTAGATATTTTAGTCCAGCTATCCGCTGAGCCGGCTTTCACCGACTCATAGAATCCTGTAGAGGTGTTCAGTATGATCCAGCCGGGCTTGATTAGGATCATATCGTAGATGGTTTCGCCGACGTCGGCTAAAAACACCCGCTCCCAGTCGATTCCGTAATTCCTAGAAAGATAGATAGCCCATCTGCCGTCCGTTCTCTTGGCTATGGCCAGGTGCTTTCTGCCATAAACCTGTCTGCCCTTTGCGATGTACTCTATGTCATCGGGAAACGGTTTCGACTTCCACCAGGAGGTAAAGTTCTCCGTATCAAAGGTTCCGAGGAGATAAGGTTGATTAGGTAAATAGATCAAAGCTACTGGCGTTCTAACACTCATTCCGCAATCACCACCGAAACCAGATAGGGGTAGCGTCTTTTACGCTCAAAAAGACCATCGACCATGTAAGGAAGCCTGAAGTCTTTTGTGAGTACCGAGTCTACGCTGTCGTTCTTGGTTTTATGGGCTACCAGCGTCACATCGTTATCATAGCTTTTGTCGTGGACTGTTTCTAAGAAGCCGTCTACAAGAACCGGTTTCTCAGGAACAGCTACCAGCTTGGCAACGAGACTCTGGCTTTTTTCATGAGTCGTCTCGGCATAACCGTCCAGCTCATAAGACTTAGTACCGACATCAAAGAAGTCTACGACAAGGCGATAGAGCTTCTCTTTTGGCTTTTCTAAGATGGTATCAACCTGAACCTCGTTTCGTTTTGGGCCGTAGAGGAGAACATCTAAGTCATAGGTCTTATACGGGAATGAGGTTGTCCAGGTTATTCCAGCCATAACCATGTCGTTCAGGGCCTCGGTTAAAGCTGCTAACTTGGCTTCCGCCGCCCTTATGGCCGTGTAGCTGTTCCAGGTTATCCTAAGCTCGCCAGGCCAGTAACTCGTAAGGGTAGCGGCGTTCTCCATGCCGAGGATGCTATCTATAGCCGCCCGGATCTCGGCCATGGTCCCACTCGACTTCATGACTGCAAGCCGAGCCATAAGCCGATAGCGATAGGTTATATCAGTTTCCTGATATCTCCTTCGGAGCTGTAGCATCTTCGCCCAGTAGTCGTCTAAGTCGGCACCAGAACAATGAGCCAGTTTGAGCCGGTTCCCGGTATTGGCTATGTCTTGGGCCAGCCTCTCGCAAGCCTTACCGCAGCTTATCAGAATCGCATTGATAATCGACTCTTTGAACCTCGGCCCGTTCTTGTCGAGGATTAAGACCGCATCGAGTAGGTACTGAGCGATAGCGTGATCGTTGACAAGTGTACCCGACACCAGATAGGGCTTTAAACCAATATTGCCAAGAATGGCATCTACCGACTCGGTTCTTTCGACATTTGTCTCAATGAGGGCATCTATAGGGTAGTGCTTCGGATTTTCTAACAAATCCGATTCATCGAAAATGTCGTTGTCAAACTCCATAAATCCCTCAACCAGATATCGGTTTATTCAGCTTGTAATCCAGTATCCTATGTCTCTCAGAACCTATTTGGAGATCATAAAACGTGAAGATCTCTTCTGACTGCATTTTGCCGGTACATTCAACATTCTTCAGCCCCCGAGGATCCGTCTTCTCGCATTCAGGGCACCGGGCCTGGATGGAATAGAACCCCCATTTCCCGGGAAGGTTCTCGGCTATCCTCCAAGCCCATTTCTGGAGGTGAGGCACGATCTTGATTATCTTCTGATCCTTATCCGGGGTGGCCAGGATCGTATCGATGATAGGCTTTTTCTGTAGAGCGTCACATTTTCCGCAGTACCATTGGTTCTTAGCCAGGCATCTCGGACATTCGTCTACCTCGTAATCATAAACTGCTCCACAAAACCCGCAATAGCTCACAGGATCGAGCCTAAGCATACCGAACCGGGTGAACTTGAACTCCGCCCCCGGCGGAACCTCAAACTCCAGGGGCTTAAGGCCAGATGCCTCGGCTACGTCGCCGTGTGATTTGATCTTTTCCGCCAGCTCGGGAGAGATGGGTAAAAAGAGGATTTGGGCTACAGGCCCCCCATAATCCCCTGTTTGATGATCTGACCCATCTTCCTCGAACTGAGGCATAGCTGTACCGTCGGGCCGAATCATAACCCATTGTCGCCTAAAAGTAGGTTGAGCCATACTGCTCAACCCCACTTAAAAGATATTATAGGTTACGATTACCGACTTGGGCGACTTAGCCCCGTAGGTCGCTGTAGGCACGATCTTCAGGCTTAGGACCCAGGCCTTGCTGTAGAAGTCGTCGGTATATGGGCCGCTGTCTATCAGCAGAGGCGAGTTGGCCAGGCAAGTATCGAAGTCCCGAACCTTCTCCGGCTCGTCCTTGTAGTAGGGGTGGCCGTTGGTTGGGTTGTCGATTGAGTGACCAGTTGTTCCAGGGGTTCCAGTTGCCTGAGCGTACTGGTTGCTGCCGTGAAGAACCACATCAATCGGCAAGCCGTGATCGCCAGCATCTCGGACACCCACGAACAGCCCGCCACCGTTACCGGAATCCAGGCCCCACTCAGAAGCGAAGTTCCCGTCGCAGTGGATATAGATGTCTCGAACCTGGTTGAAGTCTCCTGTGATTCCGATACAGTCGGTGGTTCTGTAAGAGTAATAGGTCTCTCCTTGGGGAGGGATCTTACAGGGGTTATTCAAGCCGGGGTCGGAATCCTGAGTACAGAATCGACCAGTCTTTCCAGCTAGGGAGTATTTAGTCCCAGCAGCGCCGTAAAGGCGATAGATAGTTGCCACTTCCGCCATAAGCTTTTTACCTCGTTCAAGTTTATTTGATAACTAAAAAATAAAAATCAAAAACAACTACAGGATAATTCTTTCGCGTGGTTTAATCCTTCCACCCGCTGACCATGGGAGGATAGGTTTAGGTTGAGCTCCCGGAGCCCAAGCCTCGAAGATTGCATCTACCAAGTAATAACCTCTGACAACCTTCTCGACATGAGCATCGATATCGTAAGGTAGCTGGACATCCATCTCGACCAAAGACCTCTACCTCCTTCGCAGTTCTTTTTCGACTTGGGCTAGAATTTCCTCAGCCATTTCGTCAGCCGCTTCGGGTGCTGCTTTGTCGAAGGCCGGAACAAGGAAGGGCCTCGGTGGGATTCGCCCGTCTTTTGTACCCTCCTCGTTTATCCGGGCTTTCTTGGCGTTCTCTTCGTCGAAGAACCCGACTGAGCCCTTCAAATTCAAGCCTTCGCCAGTAATCTTATGGTCTACATGCTGTCGCATCTTGCCTGTGTCTATGAGGGTCTTAGACGACTTCTTGCGCTTAACTGTCGAAGGAGCGTTGGGTGGTGGTGTATTGGAGTCTATCTGAACTACAACTTGGGCCTCGATCTTAAGGAGGGCCCTCTCCATCGGGCCTTTGAAGTCTATCGCCATCAGAGCATCATCCCGATAACCCGATGTTGGCCGCCGACAGCGAAAGAGGTGATCTTCAATCTCGAAGTTCTGCCCATCGCATATGGGTTACTTTCGTTGTACGCCTTTAGTGCGAAGCCGGCTTCAAGCGAATCAATCTCATCCCACGTCCAGGCAACGCCAGTCCAGGGGCTCAAAGCATAATCGGTGTAATAAATTTCTGAAAGCAGTGAGACTTCTGCGCCATATACAATCGCACCGGGACCATATAATGCGGTTTTTCCTTTCTGATATCCATTGTAGTACGGGTTACAGTATCCAAAAAAACTGACTCGAACATTTGTGATATGCCCCACCCTAGTCGGGTTCGGGAATACGTAAGTATCTGTCAGATATGAGCCGCTATCCATTGACGCTGCTGTGTTATAGTGGGGGGTCGCTGGTCGAGGCGGATATGAAATCTGCATGTATGTTCCGTCAGCAGTTGGCGAAAGGGTCTGTTCCATCTTAAGTCGCCTCGAATTCCAAGCTCACTACCAGGCACTTGTAGTTGGTTATACCAGACACATCTACCGTCACCCACTTTCCGGCAGCTACCGCGTGGCTCAGGTCGCCGGAGGTATAATTGGAGACGCTGCTGAGGGTTATCGTCTCTACCGCAGTACCTATCTCGGCGTTGAGGTCGTGGAGGTAGAGCTTGACTGTGGCAGAGCCAGAGAGCAGCGCCGGAGGAGAGGCCCCATCTGTGCTGCGGATATAGACCTTGGTGATCTTGCAGGCCTTAATTCCGGCTCTGGTGTGGTCGCTCTGAGCGGTGATAACCGCGCTGCCATCCCCGAACTTGACCTCGTAGCCCCATTTGTTCGTCTGCCAGGTCTTATCTCCCCTGAGCCAAGCTTTTGTGTTAGGGAACTTAGGCATAAGGCCGTGAGCTGATGTACTGGCATCGAGTGTCGTGTTATCTGTCGGAGCCGCCAGCTCATCGAGCTTAATGCTGTCTGCGCCCGCGCTCTTATGGGCGCTGGCGTGACTGGCTGGCGCAAACGTAGATGGGACATTAGACAGGTTCGCATAAGATATCTGAGCCCCGTCTCCCCCATTATGATCGTGAGCGTCGCCGTTGGTTGTACCAAGCTTATCGCTCAGAAGGAGGCGGAGGTCTGCTACGCCGCCCGTACAGTAGTTCCCATGGTTCTCGTCTACCACGCCGGCCTGTGTAACCTTGATGATAGCCAGGAGGGCCTGAGTTTCGGACTCAAGCTCAGGTGGAGCGGGATACTGGTTGTTAAGAAAGCCCCCGGAGTAAGGCTCGGGGGTGTCTTCTGATCCCGCCAGCCTCTTCACAGCCGACGTAGCGAAGTCGTAGACAATGGCATCGTAGCGATGCTTTCCAGAAGATGCCGCCGGGATAGTTCCTATAGACCCTCCAGCGTAGGCAGATATGGCGTTGTTGTACTTGACATTTCCAGAAGCGATAGCTACCGCTGTAGCCGAAGATCTGGTTACGGCCAAGCCACTTGTTACGCCGATATCCTTGTCTCGGACCTGGCCGGCCTGGAAGAAAATGGAATGAGCCCTTAAGCTTTGGCCCGCCCTCGGAAATAGTACCATATTTGTCTCCTTATGTCTCGTTTAGCTTGGGATCAACCGTTACGAAATAGGCCCCGGCAGTTCGCCAGCCATGGACTTGAGCTATTCCTTGGACATCGATAACAGCAGGAACGATCTCAGTCCAGGCCTCTTGAATTATCGTGCCATTGGCATCTACGACGTCGGGGTGATTGATTTGGATGTAAGGTGTCGGGGTGTCGTAGAAAAGGGCCAGGCTGTAGTTCTGCCAGGTCTGCCAGTTGGCTGGCATAATGGCCCCTGCCATCCCAGTCAAAAGAATGAGTAGGATGGAGAGGGCTAGGATCTTCCTCATACCCTCAGCTCCAGTACGCCGGTAGTCTTATTCAGCCGCCATTCTGACATATCTCGGATGAGCTTTCCGGTTTCGTCCACATCATAACCGTAGGGCTCGATGTAGACACCATAACCGTCCTGATCCAGCATAGCGGTCTTGTAGGTGACTTCACAGAACGAGAGCCAGTCATCCAGTGTAGGCTGCTTCGACACAGAAGCGTTAAACCAGTCTTCCATCGACATGTTACCTATCAAGATGGTGTCCTGCTCAGTAACCGGCCTGCCAGTCATGCCGTTAATCAGCCTGCCTCGGAAGGTTCCGTTTCCAACGATAGAGGTTATGGCATCTACTGAAGGAATACCTGTCTCGGTGACGATGCTCTTAGACTCGCCAGTGAACTCGCCTTTCATCTTCTTAGCCTCCCACCGATACTTGTAGCCGCTGCCGGAGACCTCTACCCTCCATTGGTCGGTTAGCTTACCGTCAAGTCCTTCCGCCCAAAAGTAGAACTCCGACTTCCTGCCGCTTTCTCCGTCGTCGAGCTTACCCCAATCTGTGTCGATTGTGTGAATTAGGGCATCAACATTCTCAACCCGAGCCCGCTCAGTAGCCTCTACGGTGTCTGTCCTGGTATCAAACAGCTCAATATCCGTAGCTGTAACCTTCTGCTGGTAGACCACATTGGCCAGGCAGTTGAAGGCTGCAAAAGCCGCGATCATGATACAGAACCCGAGAATGGCGCTTCCAGCCACGATTGCGATGTCTCTCGGTGTAACCTTCTCGCTGCTCATATTGCGGCCACCGCCCCGGCTGTGGCGGATAGGAGCCCGAGTAGGACATAGAACACGATGATATCTTTCATAGAAGTATCCCTCTTAATTGATTTTGCCGAGCGAATACCCGACAATAAAGCAGAATGTCATTACAACAACAGCAGCCACCGCAAGGACGGCTACCCGGAATAGCTCGCTGAACACCTTACTATCCATTCACACCAAAGGAACAAAATACAAAACCATAAATAGATATATAAGGCGGATCATTTTACTTCACCGCCTCTTCTCTTGAGCGAACTGGTCGAGAACGTCTTGGACTTCTTTGGAAAGGCTCATGGCATCAGTCCACGATGCAGCGGCCCCGTCCTTGAGCTTCTTTAAGCTTATCTCATCCAGTGGGATCTTTCCTGTACCGATGTTATAGGCCAGGTCTAGCCCTGGAGCGACAGTCTTAGCCATCTTGACCGTAGCGGCCTTGGCCTCGTCCAGTTCCTTCACCAGAGACTTCTTTCCATGATCTGATAGTAGCTTGCCAATAAGCCCACTGATGAAAAGCCCCGCTGCAATCAGGATCTCGGAATACTCCATCACCGCCTCTATCATCTCAGCTCACCTCATTGGAACTCCAGCCAGGCCGAGCTATTCTGGATTATGGCCAGGTCGCCAGGGGTGAAGAAGAGTTGATCCTGATACCAAGCTGTACGGTCATAGCCTGTTGAGCTAC
>Ga0302250_1001854_pt1 | contig 14564 bp, 13 predicted proteins | sample AAG_RA_Asp_MG_FD_193536 | JGI IMG/M metagenome (GOLD analysis project Ga0302250, IMG submission 193536) | Enriched activated sludge microbial communities from anaerobic digester in WTTP, New Holstein, Wisconsin, United States - AAG_RA_Asp | ecosystem: Engineered > Bioreactor > Anaerobic >... | reverse complement strand
TTGGCGACCGCTTTGGTGTTTCTTTCTACAGCTACGATCGGATCACCACCCTCCTTCACCTCCACCTCGATGAGTACATCCAAGCCCGAGACGCCCTCATCGCCAAAGATCTGCTTGCCTTTGACGGCCACCTCTTTCAGGTGCTCTCCCTACCGGAAACCCCCATGAGTCCCCCCGTCCGTCTGCTCAAGACCCCGGAGGACATGCTCGAAAAAGACCCCGCCACCATCCACCGCACCATCTGCGAAGCCCTCGGTAAAGACCCCGACGAACCCCTTCAATCCTGAGTCTCACTGAAAAACCGAAGTAAACGAAGTAAAACCAAAGGACATTCAGAATGAACGTGCGCTCTGAGGGGGGAGAGGACCAGCTCTTCCGGCAGGCTTGGCTTCGCAAGTCCCAGGCCAGCACTCGGTGGATCCAAAAACCGCTGCTCAAGGAGACTTGTCGACTAAATCATGCAACTTCCAGGTGGGTCCACTTTCTGCTGCAGATGGGTCCACTCTTTTTCGGCGATGGCATGGATGATTCCGTGCTGTTGCGGAGGGCAATAGTGAACGCTTACAGCAATGGGAAGAGATCGATATGGTTCCGGTGGCCGTGAAGAGTGCGCTATGAAGAATCGGTCTGTGCGGGCAGCGGTCAAGAATAGCCGTTCCGGCATCTGCCCCGCATTCGATTTGACAAGGTGATGCGGAAGAACGATTTGTCCGGCATAGCCGAGAAGCAGAGGCTCCAACGGCTGATCGTCTTGGTGCAATGTGCCTTTTGCCGTTATAGCCAGCCACTGCCTGACCCGCTCCACGAAGCGCGCTGCAGTCCATCGTCGTTTCAGGTCTGTGTAAGGTTCTTCATAGAGACACAGACTGCGTGGGAATTCACGTTCTCGCAAATTGAGGTGAGGCACTCTCGGGAAATCAGCCCGAAGGGCCAGCACTTCAGGAACGACTTCATCTGGTTCCTTGAAGATTGCAGCAACACGCTCCACACGATTGATGGAGTAGACAGGAAGCTGAGGGACTTCTACAACAACGTCGAAGACTAATACATCAGCATCAGACGTTGTTCGGCATTCAAACAAAGAAGCATATTCAATCCCCGGCTGACTGAGCGCCTGTGCCAGTGCGATCGCCTTGACCATTCGAAGTGCCTTCGGCTGGATGATGAGCCCAGGAGCATCGAAGAAGGTGGCCGTCATGCTTCACCCCGCTCTCGGCGCTGGGGCGCTCAGTGCTGCAATGGCGGCGGTTGTCGTCTGTTTCTTCACAGTGGCTTTGGTGCTGTCGATTTCGATTACAAGGGATTTCGGTGCATTCTTTCTTGGATGCTCCATGGTTACCAGGAATTCCCCGTCCAGTTGTTCCTCAATATCTCTATAATAATTGGCGGCTTCCCGGTGTGGGGGGTAGCTATCCTTGTCCTCCGCACTTCCCTTTGTTGGTATGGGATCGCTGGTTGATACCAGGATGCCCTTTTCATGACCCTGCTTCGCATAAAGCCAGGCCACATTTGGAACAGGATCTGTTTTGTCTTCACCCTTTTCGGATCCGATAGACAAGTAGCTGCAATGGTGTGGAATCTTCACGATGTCCCATTCAAGTCGTTCAGGCCGTTTCTTTCCATCCCTGGTCACCTCCACAATATCTGTGATGACTTCATGGGTCACATCCGACATGAGGAGCATCTTGGTTTCCACGCCTTGAACCAGGAATACAGCCTGCAGGACCAGGCAATCGTCGTTCCGGTCTTCCACCTCTCTGTCATTCATCCGCTTGGCGAACGGTGAGTGAACGAAGAACTCAACCCCGTCCCTGGCTTTGCTGAATTCTGGGGTGACTTTTCCAGCATCAGTGATGAGGTCCAAGCGATCTTCGAGTTTGATACCGTTTTTCTCGCACCACGATCTCAGCCTCTCAGGCCGAGAAAACACGCGAATCCCCTTGCCCTGTTTGAAACGATGCCTGGCTTCTTGCCGGATGATGCGACCCTCTTCCTTGTCGATCGCTTCTTCTGTAATCACAGCCGCCGGTACCCACATGATGTCGATTCGGATACGATCATCTCCCTGGTATTTCTTTGCATGCTCCAGCCAAAAAAATTCTGTTGCGCCCTTGTAATGGTCTTCATCCAGATGAGTAAAGGCAACCACATCATAGTTTCTTCGTTGGGCCTCATCGAGATCCTTACGAAGTTCTTCAGGAAGATCGCATCGAAGGTCATACTGATTCTTCGAGTCTCGGGTATTGGCATAGTCGAAGAGTATCTTCTTGCCGTTTTCAAGGTCAATGCGGTAGCAGTCGGCAGTCCCGACCGGGAAAAAGGTAAGCTTATGCATGATGGTGCCTCCTCGAAGAACCTCGCCCATCGTGGGTGACCGTGTAACGATTCCTTGTGTGGGCGGTTCCGTGTTTCGCTGTAACTTCTTCAGATACAAAAATTCTTTCGATCACCGATTTCTTCCTCCATGTGCAGGCATTATCTTAGATGTGAATCACATATTAACAGAATGATAATTCCAGGAGCACTTCTTGTCAAGTTGTTAATTTTTGATTTCCATAATGTGAAGGTTTGTACTATGAGGTGGATACGGAAATGAACGGAGGGAGGAGCCAGAATATGCCAAAACCATTTGACAAGGACATCTTGAAGAAGAGAATTGTGGAGGCACGAAACCGAAAAGGCCTGAGTCAGGCACAGGTAGCCGGGGAATCGGGTGTGACCCCTGCTGCCGTGTCGCAAATCGAGAGTGGGCGCAGGGTTCCGACCATTCCGGTTCTCCATCGGATTGCGACGGTATTGGGAGTCTCCATTGATTACCTGACCGGACAAACGGACAAGCCAGAGCTTGAAGACCTGCTGCAGCAGGAAGAAGTCAAGACCTTTTTCCGGGGATTCCAATCGTTGGACTCTCAACAGCAGAAAATGATTTTGGAGAACATCGAGTTTCTGAGATCCAGGCACAAGGGCGGGGATAAGAAACAATGATGCCTGAAGATGAGGCCGAAAATCTCCTGGAAGAAGTTGGCTTGAAGGAACTGCCAATTATCCCAATGGAGATATGCCACAGACTCAACATCACCTACCGTGAGCAACCGCTCAAGGGTATCGACGGAATGCTTTTGGTAGACCACCGGATTCAGACAGCCCTCATCAGTGTCAACATCTCCATCGGCGAGCAGAGCCGGAAGAATTTTACCTGTGCCCACGAACTGGGACATTACTGCATGGATTCCTATTCCCAGACCGAATTCAGGTGCTCCAGGGAGGATATCGAATCTTACAGAAGGCAAACAAAACCAATCGAAGTTCGCGCCAACCTGTTTGCCGCTGAGCTTCTCATGCCAAGAGCCCTGTTCAAAGGACTTGTGCACAGCCGAGACCCCGACTGGGATCACATCAAGGAACTGGCAACGATGAGCCAGACTTCGTTGCTTTCGACGGCACTGCGATTCTGCAATTTGACCGATCATTCTTGCGCATTGATCGTGAGCAAGGATAGAGCGATATCCTGGTTTTGCCCGTCCGGGCCTTTCAAACTCTACATCGACATGGACAGCAGAACTCTTTCGCCTCATACAATCGCCGCCATTGTCTTCGACGGGCATAACCCGTCAAGAGGGTTTGAGGTTATAAAAGCAGATAACTGGGTTAGCGGCCCTGGAATTACTCCTGACAGCGAAATCCTCGAGTGGACTCTCTCCATGAACTCCTATGGCCAAGTCTATACCCTATTGTTTGATGAGGATGGCATAGGAGGAGCCGGCGAAGAAGAGGACCAAGAAGATGAACACAGCATCGAATGGGAACCGCCTACCTTCCATAAGAGCCGAAGAAAGACTTAGATTGTGATGAGTTAAGCCATTCTGGACTGAGCTCAACATGTTAGCTCTGTCTGGATCAGGATTGAGAAGTCAGAGGCTCCGGATACCACAAGTAGCCCTGCAACCAAAGGGTGCCACTGATGTCATCGCCGGCTTTGGGGATTTTGCCTCCGCGCAAGCTTTTCTCAGGGACGTAAATATCAAGATCAATGTCGCTGTCGTCTTCCATATGATGCCCTATCGTTCCCCGGATTCGCCAGGTTTTCTCTTCAAACAAGGCGGTTTCAGTCACCTGTTTGACCGGAGCCTGAAACTGATATTCATCCCGGTCCCACTCCTCAACGGGAAAAAACGCTGCCATACCTTTAGTTTGAATGGTAATGGGCGAGAGATCGTTCTGGTCCTCCTCGTCGGTGCTGCGGAAGATCCGAATCGTCTCAGGATCGGAGATAAGGAAGGGTTTCGCCTCAACCACTGCGCAAAAATACGCAAACCCTGAAAGAATGAACTGGTAGGTCTTTCCCGCTTTGTAGAATCCCTTATGCTGCGCATAAAGCGGATCGAAAAACGTTATCGACATATCTCCCACGGTTGCTTTGATCTGCGCTTCGAGCCGATTATCCCACGGATAGACTTGCTCCAATAAGATTCTGTGCTGCGTCCCTTCGCAGAACCACGGATAGGCACTGATGAACTTGTTTGGTCCATACCCCTGCGCAAGCTCAATGACCATCAGCATACCCTGACGTGGAATCGGCCAGATCAAGACGGTACCCCTGGGCTCATCCGCAGGTAATTCATAGGGTGCTGGACGGTTTTCTCCCCAACAGGGTACAGTGCCGCTGTTGTTGATGGCCATGGGCAGGGTAGCGCCAAGAAAGGCTCCAACATCATCAAAGAAGATCGCCCAGTGGGACCCATGCGCATGTCGACCATCTTCGTCCGGTGGTGCGAATGTCTCACTCGGCTCCCCGGTTGCCGCTAGTTTGATCTGCGCCTCTTCTTCAGGGCTGACCACTCTCAGCTCAACATGCTTCAATGCAATCCATTTCTTGCCGATCGAATCGAAGATAACTTCTACTCGGCCGCTTTCCGTCACTTCCGTAACAGTCCCCAACCCAAAGAGGGGATGGTGGACACGGTCACTCTGGCGAAGCCTCATTGGCTCTCCTCAACCCTACCACTTCCCATCCTTCACTTGACCTGGTCCCGTTGAGCTATAAAGGCCCTCAGCAAGCACTCTCAACATCTTTTCTGCCAATCTTGCGAGCAACGTGCCAGCACGAAAAAACGCAGCTCCCAACCGAGATCACAGGCTAAATGGAGACCTGCACAACCCCAGATCCCTCTCTGAAGAACTACTAATTTTGTGGTGCTACAAGAAAACTTATGGGACCAGCGGGACAGACATGAGAGGAAATCCATAGAATCGGGAGCTTATCCTGGGATTTTGAAGCGCGCCTTCAGACCGTGGCGATTGCATGCCGGGTCGAATTCTCTCTGGATGTCATCGCGATCGGTTCGGCCAAGCCGGGTCCAGGTGGTGAGGTTGTGAACCGCGCTGGTCGTATCAAACCCGTTCATGGCGCTGATCCCGATCAAATCACTGATGACGTAGCGGTCGTGGAAATCATCCCAGATAAAGACCTCAACGCTCAACTGCTGATCCCGTAATACGGCGGTCAATTCCCGGCGAAAAATCTCCTCCCACTCTGATGACTCAAGGACCTGCCTCGAAGGACCGGAGCCACGATAACAGGCTCGGTGGATTTCAATGAACGGCGGAGAGGCTCTTCCGGCAGTCAGCCCCAGCAACGTGATGAAGTCCCGGTAGCGGGGGAGGGTTGGGTCCAGGTGGGGATCGACGAACACCACGGAATTCGCATGCCGCAGAATCAGCTCCAGGGCGGATTGGTAATCTGGGAGCGCCCTTCTGAGGCGCATGGATGGGCTGCGCCCGGCCCACCAAGGGGTGCTGGAAAGTCTGCTGATGCGGGCGACCAAGTCCTCCGTTTCAAAATGGTGGGCGATGCGGTCAGTTACGATGATCCCCGAAAGAGACCGCAACTCATGGGAGGCCAGTGCCTCACGGCACCATTCTTCATCGCTTTCCGGCACGCCTGCCACCACTGCGGCAAAGGGCACCAGCCGTTTCTGAAGAACCAGTTTCTTGAGAAGTTCCTTACCGCGTCTGTGCCATGGGCGGCTGTCGCCTCTCAAGAGGCAGCACCACTCGCCATCCCGAAGATCTCGAACCAGCCCCTCGCTGAGGAGGACTTCCTTTAGCAGCTGAAGCTGAAGGTCGCCGACATCTTCACTGGTGTAGGCAGTGAGGTCGAAAACGTCGGGCGTGAGTGCGTATTCTGCGAGGAGAGCCATCAAAACACCTCTCGCAAGCCTTCCTCGAAAAATCCGCCCGGCCAGGCTTTCACCAGTTCTCCTCGCTCGTTCAGGGGCATCTCTCGAATAATACTTCTGGCTCCATCGGGCTCAACATAGAGTACCACGACGTCTTGGGGCCGCACTGGTGGTATTGGGGCCGGAAGCTTTCCGCCCGCCGTTTCGCGCATGCGGCGCATGACACGGAGCAGCAGGTGCTCACTGTGCGTTTCAATCAGAAATCGGTTTCTTTGGTCACCAAGAGCCGACTCAATAAAGACGTCTCCCAACTCAGCCTGCAAAGCCGGGTGGAGATGGATTTCAGGCTGTTCAATGACATGAATCCTGTCTCTAGCGGCAAACGCCGCGACCAGCACGGGCATTACCTGACTGATGCCGATTCCTACGTCCCGGTGACTCACCGGGGTGCCGCTTCGCCGGTCGACCAGATACAAATCGGAGATATCGGAAAGCTGGGCTTCCTGCTTCTTCAGTTCCCTCAGCGCTGAGTAGATCTCTCCGAACAGGTCCCCATCATAGCCTTCCTCTGAAGTAAACCGCTCTTCCAGGTTCCCAATGAGCTCGGTATAGCTTGGTTCGACCGTGTCGATGGTCAAGAGGTTCCGAACCCGCAATTCGTAGGGTGTCGCCAAGTGGTTCCCTTGCCCAAGCCAGTAATTCACTCTGGAGCGTATCTTCGCATCCTGGCGCAACACATCCCAGGCGTAGCCGCCACCGGAATGCCAATTAGGGTCATGAAATTGAGAAAACGCCACATGGCGCGGCGGATAGGAGCGAAGAGGTCCCAAATACTGCAATCGGGACAGTTCACTACCCAGGGCCTCCGCAATGCCGTTGATCATCAGGTCGATCTTGCGCGGGAAATACAACCGAACGGCCCCGGCCAGGTCCTCCTGGCGGCGCCCCTTGCTCACGGCGAAGAGCATCAACTGTTCGCCGGCGGCAAAAGAATCCGTGCGGCCAAGCCCTCGGGGGATGAACGAGTCGGCTTCGGCGGTTATTTCCGGCACGATCTCGGACATCACCTGGTCCAGGGTGTCGTAATCGGAGGTCTTCAGGTCAGCGGCCGTGGTCGATAGCTCAACGATGGCTCTCAGTGCTTCACGGAAAACGGGATGGTGGTGGTCGAGCCGATCCAGCTGAAGTTTTCCGTCCTTGCGTCGGCTCATCCGTAGAATGCTTCTCCCATCCGCTTCAATCGTGAAGGCGTGGGTCTCGGGGGTTGCATCGGCAAGGGGCCGGTCCTCGTCGTCAAGCAGGACCCCAATGTGAATGGACAGGGTGATGTTGCTCACGGGAGCCAGCAGTTCCGCAATGGGACCGGTGAAGTCGCCGGCGGCGAATTCGGCCGACCATTCGAGGCGGCGGTTGGCCTCGCGCCGGTGGACATACTGGCGAAATCCGCCCAGGTCGACGGCATCGCCACCTACCTGGGTCCGGTGGACATCCAGGCTGCCTGTTTCCAGCGCATGCCTGGCGAGAATCAGGCTATGCAGGATGCTCGATTTTCCCGCGCTGTTGACCCCGTAGATCAGCGTCAACGGCCGGATGGGAATACGCTGCAAATCGGCAAAGGCCTTGAAATTTGCAATCGAAAAGGATTTGATCATTGTGGAGTCCACATTTCAATGTTATGTATGTAAACCTTTTCACTATGGAGGAGGGAGCCTGCAATGCTTAATGCACTTGGCATCTACGAGTGTCAGTCCCACAATCCACAGCGAAATTTACCTGCAAGCGAGCCCAAACAGAACCCGGAAGCAGAATTTGCGGAACGGTTTGCCCGTGTTTATCAAGAAAGGTTCATCAAGATTCATTCCGGAACGTCCAAGCGCAGAACGCTTTTCGTCCGTGAGGTACCGGTGTCTGGGAATGGAATCGCTGATTTGCTGGTGTTTAGCTGGTCAGAGATGCCGGCGATTGAGGAATCCGCCTTTCCCGATCTGGAAGAACTTGATCCCACCATCCGCGCCTTCGAATTCAAAATCTCAGACTGGCGGAAAGGGCTCATGCAAGCCCATCGCTACAAGTATTTTTCCCATGCTTCCATTCTTGTTTTGCCCAGCCACAAAGCAAAAACCGTTGAATCACAACTGGACATCTTTCGGAAGTTGCAGATAGGTCTTTGGGGCTTCTCCCCGGACGCTGGGACTATTATTTGTTTATATACGCCCAGACCTATCCAAAAGCAAATCACCCGGCACACGCAAAAGGCCATTCGTCTTGCTGCGCAGGTTGTTGGCTCATAGTTCGGCTCTCTCCTTGAACTGTCGTAGGCCCTCCCATAGCGGTTGAATATGATCGTCCCTGGACTTTCTGTCCAGGACAAGTTCGTATGAAGCGATTTCGCTGTAGGTTTGCCTTGCACGAAGGATAGCCTGAGAACATCTTTCCAGGCTACCTGCCACATCACCGGCGGCGAGCTCCAAATCCAATGATCTCAAAGCCTCCCAGGACTGCAATACCTCCCGTGATCGTTCGGGTTCGGGATCATAGTCTGTGTCGTGTGGCAGATGATTTATCACATTCGGCACGAAGACACGAACGGCTTCCTTCTCAGAGAACGTGACGCGGTTGAGTAAGGATTTGCTCAGGTAGCGAACGAGGGGTTGTCTCCCTCCCGTTGATGGGAAGAATCTATCCAGTGAGAACATCCGTAGATTTGAGTACCAACCCGTAGCACCTGCCGCCCCTCCTGCCGCACCAAGAAATGGCGCAAGAATATCGGAATAGCCATTGACGACCTGGAACCCATTTATGGAAAGCGATAAGTTGAGCATCATCCAATTGGCTATAACGTCAGTGTGGAAAATATCTGATCGGGCCTCGGATGAACGACTTGCGATAATCACGTAAAACCCATCTGGCGGATTGTCCAGCAGGGTGATGTCGTTTATGAAGTCTTCAAACTCTCGGCGATCCTGAAGGGCTTCGCGGCAGATGACAAGACTCGCAAAGAGGGGCCTCCTGTCCCCTGTTCTGTTGTAGATGTGCCTTGCCTCCCGGACGAAATTCTTCGCGATAACCGCCTCGCGGGAGTCAAAAGATTGGGAGATATAGATATTGGGAGCAATGACGCTGGTGACTTCCAATGGGGCAACCTCTTGGAAATACTCTTCAAGAACACGGTCGACTGTTGAACTGAGCTCCAATTCCCCTTTACGAAAGATGTGGAAACAACTCCAGTCCGAAATATTGCCAAGGTTAATCGTTGGCGAATTCGCATAGAGGCAAACGTAGAACTGTGGGTCGACCAGAATCGCGGCACCGGGATAGCGACCGCGCATCTCCGCGATACGGCTCGCCATCGTGTCCCTCTGCAAATCTTTGGGGCTGAAGATTGCCCCATCAATGAGACCTTCTTCCAGGCCCTTCCCTACCTTATCTCCCATGCCGTGGCCTATCTGCGCATACAGTTTCATCGATAGCCCTCCATTTTCTTGATCAACTGCTCGAAGTTAGCGGGTCGTAAGGCAGGAAGCTTCTTCATTAACTGATCAATCAAGCTGCAGAATTGAGGCGGCAATTCACTTCGTAGATCGCAGAGCGGTTCAGGCTTGAGCGTCTTGATGCGGTAGAGTGTCGTAAATTGAGGGTCACCACGATGGGCGAAAGGATTGCTGCCCGTGGCATACTCATACAACGTCAGGCCAACGGTGTAGAGGTCAGCGCGATAGTCGAGATTTTGGCGAAATCCCGACTCAAGCATCTCCGGGGCAATATAATAAAGCGTTCCGGGAATTCTGGCGCTATCCCGGGTGATCCCCGTCCCTCCGATCTGGAACGCTATGCCCAAATCGAGCAAAACATAGGGGCGGGTGGGATCATCAGTCTTCATGATGTTGTCGGGTTTGATGTCGCGATGGATGACTTTCATGCCTGCCAGTTCCCGGACTGCCATCAGCACGCATACTGCCAGTCCAGCCAATTCCACGATTGCGGGCCGATGATTTGCCGACATGAGGTTGCGCACAGAGTCTCCCGATATGTATTCTTCGGAATAGAGCACGTATTCTGTGGTACTGATCCGGCAGGCACGCGGTGGAATGGATCCGAGCCGAACCAGGTATGGGCTGGTACACTTCGAAAGAATATTGAGTTCCCGCACGATTCGGCGCAAATTCTCGTCCCGGATAGTCGGGTCATTTTCATCACTCGGAATTTCAACGAGCTTCAGGGCTTCCAGTCGGCCCCCAACGCGAGCCCTGTAGACAACCTTGAACCCGCCGGAACCGATTTCCTCGAGGCTTCTTGCCTCCGGTGCGGCTTGTTGCACCTGGCTGATATCCGGTTTGTCTCTCATTTGGTCATCTCCAGACAGGACTGCTGATGCTCCATCTCAGTCAGCAGCTCCTTCATGTGAGCCTCACGCCACTTGGCCGTGAGGTCGCCGGTGAACGCACGGTGGAGAAGAAAATCAAACAAACGGCTTATCCTTTCTTGCGTATGCCGTATCCTTTCGAGCAATCTCAGAGTCTCCATTGCGTGTTGCTCGAACTGAACCTGCTTCTCCAGAGGAGGAACATGGACGACGAGGCTTTTAAGCCTAGTGACGTTAATCCCAGCCATGACTGCGCCACCACTGATGGTCGCGATCTGGTTTATTACAGCTGGACTCAACTTAAGCTGGAAAGCAAGGAAGGAGGGTGAGGCCTTTTTCCGGTTAACCCGAATCCGCAGAAGGTCTGAGTGCATTATTCCAGTGGGATAGCCGTCAGGATATACGGAACAATTCCCCACCGTGCCCTTGCGAGTCATGATGATGTCATCAGGTAATATACGGTAACCTTCGAGGTAATCGGCCTTCTCCTGCGAAATGAATTCTGTCGTTTTTATAACAAAGCCTGCGTTTACATGTTTTATTCCCCAAAGGGGTACTCCTTCCTGCTGATATTCCTTGTTTGACAATTGAGTTCCAAAAGGCCCGCATTTGATGCCATCTTCTTTGACACACAGTTTCGTAATGGGTTCCTTTTTCCAGCCACAGGAGTTACTGATCAAGTCACCGAACATTTTGTGAAAGAGTGTGGGGATAATGCGGGAAATGCTGGCGTCTGCTTCGACCCGCCTTCGGCTAAGGCTGGCAGCCTCGTCCAGGATCTCCACGATCCGACGCTGTTCACTCGTCGGTGGAAGCTGAACAATCATACTCTTAAGTTTGTCAACTTGTAGGCTGTGGACTGTTGCGCCTCTCTTGACATAGCCTGTCAGCAGAGTCTGTTGATTGGATTCCAAAAAGTAAGAAAGAAACCTGGAATCGAGCACGGCCTGATTAGGCACCAGAGCTTTCATGTCCTGATTGATCGCCAATGGACGCTGAGCAATACCGATCGGTATTTTGCGAACCAAAATCCCTGATCTTACAACCACAAGAACTGAACCGGCTGGAACAAGCTGGGTTGTGGACTTTTCAACTGCCTCTTGCGTAATATGATCCTGCGAATCATGAATCTCTCGGACGGACATATCCTTGGGAGATACCCAAGGTATATCGCCTTTCCAGAAGGACGGATTCTGTTTTGAAGGTGTGCCACCTCCGTACATGGAGATCAATCTCTCCAGTCGTACTGAGAGCCACTTCATTTCGCTTTCTCCAATCAAGTCTGCTGCCTGAGATGAAGGGCAAGCACCTAAATCAGACCCTCTCCGGAGCTTCCCCTGCCTGGTTTTTGTCAGCCTCAATGATCACCTTCAGCGGTTTATTCCCCTCGTAATGTTCGATCATCAACTGGCGTAATCGTTCCTCGGAGGTGACTCCAGAGGCACTCGCCGGCATTTTTATCTGAATCGGAATGGCGGTATCACCCGTGAAAAGCTTGACGAAAGATCGCCTTATAAAATCCAGCTCCAATTCGACATCCGCGTACCTGACAGGGATGTAGGCCGCACGCTTGATGTAAGTCTTGTCGAAACCGTATCCGACAGCCTTTGACATTTCAAAGAGCAACTCGACGAGGAGTGAATCGGTCTGTTCCTTCCATCTCTTTTGATCGTCCTCAGCGCCGTCTTTTGGATAGTGATCGAGGTGATCCAGGTAAGCTTTCCAGGCCACTCTGACGTTCTTGTCCTTATCGCTTCCAGAGTTGAATTCGATGTCGATGGAATTCAGTGCCTCGACATGTGCAGGGGACAAGACCGTGCCGCGGGTGACCATCAGGGTCTTGAATACCCGGAGCCGCCTGTCACGTTCATCCCGTTTCCGCTCCAGGAGCTTTTGTGCCTGAATCGCCAGGACCGGCCCGGCGATTATGGCTATGACCGTAATGATTTCCATCATCTTCTCATCTCCTGCCCCCATGGGGGCCCATTCGTTCCCGTCCGCCCATGGCGCTTTTTTTGTGTTGCCTGAAATACTGACAAACCCTCTTGTGCCGCACCTGTTGCGCTTCGTGCAGCACAACCATGTTCCTTTTGTTTCTGCTTCCTACCAGGCTCGTCCATGCTGCCCGGTTCCGTTCGCTTAAAGCCGCTCCAGCTAACCAACGAGCTACTTCGCGTTTTTCGCCATGGTGCGTTGTGGTGCGTCCATGAACTACAAGCTGATTTGTGGCTCATATTTATCGCTTTGTGAGCCGCAATGTGTTTTTGTGGTTCACGCATGATCTTCTAGAGAATCGGCCTCGGTGATCGCAAGGAGTCTCGGGAAGATCATAATGGCCCCTCGCCTCCCGCTCCCGGATGACATCTCGTGAATGATACCGGCCTCCTTCAAGCCAGAAAGCATCCTTTTGGCGGTAGCGTTCGGGATCTTTGAACGGCCAGTGAAGGTGGAAGTGCCGAATATCGGCTGATCAAACAGCGCATCGATGGCCTGGATAGCATACTGGGAGTGAGTGATTTCCGGAACTTCCCGCTTCATCTGATCATACAGGGCCAGGATTGCCTTGGCCTTTACCGTGTTGTCGCGCGCCTGTTCGATGATCGCCTTCAGGAAGAACCGAATCCAACCGTTCCAGTCGCCCTGGCTGGAGATGGCGCGCAGCCTGTCGTAATAGACGTCGCGCTGAGCTTCCAGATAGGCGCTCAGATAGAACATCGGGCTTGAGAGCAGCTTTTTTTCGAAGAGAAAGATCGGAATGAGCATCCTGCCCACCCGACCGTTGCCGTCGAGGAAGGGGTGAATCAGTTCGAACTGGGCTTTTACAACGGCCAGCTGCACCAGGCGGTCTTTTTCCTCGAAATGGATGTACTTCTCCCAATTGTCCAGACTGGTGGCCAACTGATCGACGGATGGGGGCACGAAGGTTGCCTCCTCAATCGAGCAACCCGGTGCGCCGATATAATTTTGAATCCGCCGGAATTCGCCGGGAGCCTTGTTGCGGCCTCGAACGCTGTCAAGCAGAATGCGGTGCAGCTCGCGCAGCAGGTTCAGACAAAGCGGCCTTTGCTCCATCGCTTCAACAGCATGGCGCATGGCCATGCGATAGTTGATGATCTCCTGGATATCGGCCCGCTTGGCCGGATCCATTTTCTCCGTGGGGTCGGCCTCGTATTCGAGGACCTCTTCGAGGGTAGCCTGGGTCCCTTCGATACGCGAAGAAAGCACTGCTTCCTGGGTGGTCAGAGGAGACAACAAGACGCTGGGATTGACGATGCTCGACAGTAGCCCGTCATAGCGAGCCAGAGCGGCATTGGCATCACCGATCAAGGAAACATGATCCGTCCAGTCGATTCCCTCCAGGGGGAGTTGCTGAGGCACGTAAGGGTTCATTCGGTAATCTCCTTGAGGAGTTTCTCCAAACCGGCAACGATTTCCCGCTCGATGGTGAGAACTTCCTGGATAAGCTCTACCGGATCTTCCTCCGGAGCCTTTTCTGCGACCTGCGGTTTATACCTGCCGGCGGCCAGGTTGAAGTCATTCCCGTTGATGGTCTCGATAGTTGCCCACCAGCATCTGGGTTCACTGCTTCCGGCCGGCAGCACGGTTCCGGCTTCGACCCCTGGAACTCGCTCGAAACACGAATCCTTGTATTCCGCCCAGAGTCTCAGCAATTCCGGGATGTCGTTCAGTTCCGGTGTTTCGGGGCGGCCGCCGCCGGTGATCTTGTCCGGGTCGTAACCGTCGTTTCGAACCTCAAAGAACCAGACCTTCCTGGTGTTCTTTTGTTTGGCCTGAGTGAGCGGTTTTCTGAAGACAAGAATCCCGGTCTTTACCCCAGCATAGGGCTTGAACGCCCCTGCGGGTAGAGAAATAACCGCGAGCAGATCGAACTCATCGAGAAGCTTCTGCCGGAGATCTTTGTGTGCGTTGGTGGAGCCAAAAAGCAGGCCTTCGGGAACCACCACCGCACAGCGCCCACCGGGAGCCAGGGACTCCATCATAACCGAAAGAAAGAGCAGCTC
>Ga0302250_1001853_pt1 | contig 14575 bp, 14 predicted proteins | sample AAG_RA_Asp_MG_FD_193536 | JGI IMG/M metagenome (GOLD analysis project Ga0302250, IMG submission 193536) | Enriched activated sludge microbial communities from anaerobic digester in WTTP, New Holstein, Wisconsin, United States - AAG_RA_Asp | ecosystem: Engineered > Bioreactor > Anaerobic >... | reverse complement strand
AGGAAGTGGCCCGGGGAAGGACGACGCCGTATAAGGACATAAGGCTACGGGAAATATCGCGCCGGGAGTGGCTGGATCATAAGGACGCGCTTCCAGGGCGGTTCGGCAGGCGGGCCAAGCATTTTTTCACCGAAAACCAGCGGGTGTCCGAGGGCGTGGAGGCCTGGAGGCGGGGCGATATCGAAGCCTTCGGCGCGCTGATGAAGGAATCGGGCGAGAGTTCGGTGAACGAGTATCAGTGCGGTTCGCCTGAGCTGATCACGATTTTCAACGCGCTTAAAGTAGCGCCGGGGGTCTACGGGGCCCGGTTCAGCGGGGCGGGGTACAGGGGCTGCTGCATCGGCATATCCGACCCAGCGTATAGAAAAGAGATCGAGGTGAGGATCGCCGAGCGCTATCCGGTGGAACATCCTGAGTACGCGGATAAATACAAGGTCTATTTCTGCAAGACCGCGGACGGCGCCTCTTACGTGAGCCGGGTCGCGGGGCTTTGATGCAAGAATTTGGATAGGATTTTAGGATAGAGATTTTGGCAGGATTTAGAAGATGAAGTGTTTGCTCTTGGTAGCGGGCTATGCCACGCGGTTGTATCCGCTCACGAAGGATTGGCCGAAGAGCCTGCTACCCGTAGGCGGGAAGACGATCCTGGAGCGCTTGATCGACAAGATCGATCAGGTTCCGCAAATAAAAGAGATTATCCTCGTATCCAACGCGCGCTTCGCAAAACAATTCGAGAATTACATAAAAGCAATCGGACAGGATACCCGAATCATCATAATCAACGACGGAACCTTGGACAACCAAAGCCGCCTGGGCGCCATAGGCGACATGGACCTGGCGATCCGCCAAGAGGGGATAGACGAGGATCTCATGGTTCTGGCCGGGGACAATCTCTTCGATTTTTCCCTGGCGGACTTCGCGGCATTCCAGGCAAGCGTGAACGCAGATTGCATCACAGCTCATAAGGAAGAGCGATTGACGGCGCTCCAAAAAACAGGGGTGGCGGAACTGGGCGAAGACGGCAGGGTGCTTTCCTTCGAGGAAAAGCCGGTCCAACCCAGATCGAATTTCGCTGTGCCGCCCTTTTACCTGTACAAGAAGGAAACCTTACAGCTGATTCATGAATATATAAAGGAAGGCAACAACGCCGACGCGCCGGGGCGGTTCGTCAGTTGGCTCGTGCATAAAAAACCGGTTTACGCCTTCCGGTTCGTGGGCAAGCGCCACGACATAGGCTCCCTGGAGAGTTATCAGGAAGCCCAGCGGCTCTTTGGATAATATATGGCGAATATAGCAATACTAGGCACAGGTTACGTTGGCCTCGTCTCGGGCGCATGCCTGGCGGATTTCGGCAACACGGTGACCTGCGTGGATACGGACAAATCCAAGATCGCCCGCCTGAAGAAAGGGGAGATCCCAATTTTCGAGCCTGGCTTGGGTGAGGTTGTACAGAGAAACATAGAAGCGGGGCGTCTTTCCTTTGACACAGACTCAGCCTCGGCCATAAAGCAGAACGAAGTGATTTTCATCGCCGTGGGCACGCCCCCCGCCGAAGACGGATCGGCGGACTTGAGCCATGTTGAAGCCGCCGCCCGCGCGATAGGAGCGTCCATGACGGGCCACCGTGTAGTAGTAAACAAGAGCACGGTTCCCATCGGCACCGCCAGGAAGGTGGCGGGGTGGATAGGCGAGGAATTGCAGGCGAGAGGCGAAACCTTCGATCTGGATGTTGTTTCCAATCCGGAATTTTTAAGAGAAGGTTCGGCGGTCTACGATTTTTTGCACCCCGACCGGGTGGTCCTGGGCGTGGAAAGCGAGCGGGCAGGGGCGATAATGAAGGATGTGTACCGCTCGCTCTACTTGAACGAAACGCCCTTCGTGGAAACCAACCTGGAGTCGGCGGAGATGATAAAGTACGCCTCCAACGCCTTTCTGGCGGTCAAGATCACCTTCATCAACGAAATCGCCAATCTCTGCGAACAGGTAGGGGCCGACGTAAAGACCGTGGCCCATGCCATGGGCAAGGACGGGCGAATAGGGCCTAAGTTCCTCCATCCCGGCCCCGGCTACGGCGGGTCCTGCTTTCCCAAGGATACGAGAGCCCTGGCCGACATAGCCAAGCGATCGAAAAGCCGTTTAAGGATCGTGGAAGCCACCATAGAAGCGAACGAGGCCCAAAAACAGCGTATGGTGGAGAAAATCCTCGCGACGGTCGGATCGCCGCAGGGCAAGACCTTCGCCATCCTAGGCCTGGCTTTCAAGCCCAACACCGACGACATGCGGGAAGCCCCTGCCCTCACTATCATCGAGAGGCTGGTTTCCAAGGGAGCTAGAATCAAAGTCTACGATCCCGAAGCCATGAAGGAAGCGGCCTGGCGTCTTGGAACGATAGATCACAGCATTACCTATTGCCTGTCGGAATACGACACCATGAAAGACTCGGACGCCCTTCTAATCCTGACCGAATGGAACCAGTTCAGGAACCTTGATCTGGCCAAGGCAAAGCAGCTTTTAAAAACGCCCCTGTTCTTCGATTTCAGAAACCTCTACGAGAGAAAAACCCTGGAATCCCTGGGATTTTCCTATCAGGGAGTAGGCAGATAAGATGCGTATCCTCGTCACCGGCGCCGCCGGCTTCATAGGCTTTCACACGGCAAAGCGCTTTCTCGAAGAAGGCCACAGCGTCGTAGGCATAGATTCCATCAACAGCTATTACGACCCTGTACTCAAATTCGCCCGCCTGAATGAGCTGGGAATAGGCCGCCAGGCCGAAACCTGGAGAACGCCGGTACAGAGCGGCAGATACCCGGAATTCAGCTTTATACGGATGAAGCTGGAAGACAGGGCGGCGATGGAAAGCCTTTTCAAGAAAGGCTGTTTCGACCGGGTCATACATCTGGCCGCCCAGGCTGGCGTACGCTACTCCCTCGACCACCCCCACGAGTACATCGATTCCAACATCGTCGGCTTTTTAAATATCCTCGAAGGCTGCAGGCACGGCAAGGTGGAGCACCTGGTCTACGCCTCCAGTTCCTCGGTCTACGGAAACAGCAGCGAATTCCCCTTCAAGGAATCGGCCAACGTCGATTACCCCATCAGTCTTTACGCGGCGACAAAAAAATCGAACGAACTGATGGCCTACACCTACAGCCACCTCTACGGCCTGAAAGCCATGGGCTTGCGATTTTTTACCGTCTACGGACCCTGGGGCCGGCCCGATATGGCCTATTTCAAGTTCACGAAAGCCATTCTCGAAGGAAAGCCCATCAGCGTCTACAACCACGGCGATCTATACAGGGACTTCACCTATATCGACGATATCGTCGAAGGCATTTCCAGAATCGTACAAAAAGCCCAGGGCGAAACCTATAAAATCTTCAATATCGGCAACAACAACCCCATCCAGCTCAACTACTACATCAAGGTACTAGAAACAGTCCTGGGTAAAAAAGCCATTATCAACTACGAACCAATGCAACCCGGCGATGTCTACCGCACCGGCGCCGACATAAGCACACTGGAACACTTTGTCGACTGGAAACCAAGCACGGATATCAGAGTTGGGCTTACGTCTTTTTTTAAGTGGTATGGAAAATATTTCGATTCATATTTTTCTACTACGGACACTACGAAACCAGCTTAATCTGCTCAGAAGTCTGTATTTATCCACTAGCGAAAGGTCAGACTATTTAGGATACAACCTTATACACGATGGTTTTTCTTTTCCTGAGTTACCTGTATTGGATAGGTGGAATACTGTCTTTTTTCTAATGCTTTCTAATACCACATCGACCGGGTGCCGGAGATGCTCCCGGGATTCTGGGGCAACTACATCCGCGGCGCGGTGCTCTCGCTCGCGCGCGACTTCAAGCTGAGGAAAGGGCTCAAGGCCGTCATCCAGGGCAAGCTTCCCATGGGGGGCCTGAGCTCCTCGGCGGCGGTCACCACGGCCTACCTGATGGCCCTGGCCGACGTCAACGGCATCGATGTGCCTAGGGAAAAGCTGATCCAGTACAGCCACTGGGTGGAGACGGCCTTCATCGGGCTCAAGAACGGCATCCTGGACCAATCGGCCAATATCTTGAGCAAAGATGGCTACCTGATGAGGATGGACTGCGCCACGGGCGAGTGGGAGCTCATTCCCAAGAATCCCGCCATGCCAGAGTTCGAGGTGGTCATCGTCAATTCGGGGTTCACCAAGGCCCTGATCGGCACCGACTACAACAACAGGGTGGACGAGTGCAAGATCGCGGCCTCCCTGCTGCAGGAGCTGGCCCGCGGCGAGACGACGCCCTACAAGGACATCGCCCTCCACGGTGTGTCGCGCGAGGAATGGCTGGCGCACAAGGATTCGCTCCCGGGGCGCTTCGGGCGGCGGGCAAAGCACTACTTCACCGAGAACCAGCGGGTGATCGACGGCTGCGAGGCCTGGAGGCGCGGCGACATCGAGGCCTTCGGAAGGCTGATGGTGGAATCGGGCGAGAGCTCGGTGCGCGACTACCAGTGCGGCTCCCCCGAGCTCATAACGATCTTCGACGCGCTCAAGCGCGTTCCCGGCGTTTACGGGGCCCGTTTCAGCGGGGCGGGGTACAGGGGCTGCTGCATAGGGATCGTCGATCCATCCTGCCACAAAGCGGTGGAGGCGCGCATCGCTGAGGCGTATCCCGCGAAGCACCCGCAGTACGCCGACAAGTACAAGGTGTACTTCTGCAAGACGGCGGACGGGGCTTCCTTCGCGGCACGCTGCGGAGCGGAACGATGAAGTGCGTCATCCTCGCGGCGGGCTACGCCACGCGCATGTACCCGCTCACGGAGAACCTGCCTAAGAGCCTGCTCGTCGTGGCGGGCAAGACGATCCTCGAGCACATCCTCGCCAAGGTGGAGGAAGTGCCCGAGATCGACGAGATCATCCTTGTCTCCAACGCGAAGTTCGCCGGGCAGTTTGGAGAATATTTAAAAAAAAGCGGACAGGATGACAGGATTACCTTGATCGACGACGGAACCTGGGACAACGAGCACCGCCTCGGCGCCGTAGCCGATCTAGGCCTCGCCATCGAGCGAAGACAGATCGACGACGACGTCCTCGTGCTGGCGGGGGACAACCTCTTCGACTTCAGCCTGCGCGATTTCGTAGCCTACTTCCATACCGTCAACGCAGATTGCATCACGACCTATATCGAGGAAAGCATCGAGGCGCTCCAAAGAACCGGCGTAGCCGAACTCGACCCCTCCGGCCGCGTGCTCTCATTCGAGGAGAAGCCAAAAAATCCGAGATCGAACAACGCGGTGCCGCCTTTTTACATCTACACCAGGGCGACCATAAAAACCATCCAACAATTTCTGCATTCCGGCAAGAATACCGACGCCCCCGGCCAGTTCGTCTCCTGGCTCATGGATAAACAGCCTATTTACGCTTATAAATTTGTGGGCATGCGATACGATATTGGGTCGATTATTGGTTATGAAGAGGCAGTGGGACTTTTTTGCACATCTCACACTAGAACTCGTTAAAATTGATTGGAGAATATGAATGGATCTAAAAAGTAAAAAGGCTTATCTGTTAATAGTAGCACATCCAGATGATGAAGTTCTTGGTGCTGGAGCAACAATTTACAAATTATCAGCAAATAGCAATAATGTGTCGGTTGCTGTTATGTCTATGGATGCAAGAGCCCGTAAAAATCGCCCAGATGAAGGTACGCTGCTTGCTGATTCTTCTTCTGCGATGGATTTGTTGGGTGTTAGGAACATAATAAAAGGTAACTTTCCTAATATGGAAATGAATACTGTACCTCATCTTCATCTTGTTCAATTTATCGAAAAAGCAATAATGGAAATAATGCCAGATATTATCATAACCCACCATCCTTCGGATACGAATAATGATCATCGACAGACAAGCATGGCATGTAATGCCGCGATTAGGCTCTTTCAGAGAAGATCTGACATTAAGCCGATGAGCGAGTTCTGGTTTATGGAAGTATCCTCATCTACAGAATGGTCTGTTAATACCGCTGAAAACAGATTCCAGCCTAATACCTTTATTGAAATTGGCAAGGATGGATTGAACAAAAAAATTGAAGCATTATCCCTTTACAGAGGGGTAATGCGTGAATACCCGCATCCCAGGAGCATAGAAGCGCTCACAGGATTAGCCGCATATCGTGGATCTCAGGCAGGCTTGCAATATGCCGAAGCCTTTGAGTGCGTCTTTAGACGAGTATGATGTATAAACGTTTTATTAAGCGTTTTCTGGACATTATAATTTCTTTTTTTAGCATTTTAATTTTAATCCCTGCTTTTCTAATAATTAGCATTATAATATTAATTTTTATGGGGAAACCTATTCTCTTTTTTCAAGATCGAATTGGGAAAGGCGAGAAAAGATTCAGGCTTTACAAGTTTCGCTCCATGACTAACGCAAAGGATAGAAATGGGGTTTTGCTTGATGAACAGAAGAGACTCACAAAGGTTGGAATTGCACTTCGATCTTCATCTCTAGATGAACTACCAGAGTTATGGTCAATTTTAAAAGGCGATATGTCTTTTGTGGGGCCAAGGCCAATGCCAACATACTACGGACCGTATTTTCTCCCAGAAGAACGTAAGCGGCATTCCGCTAGAGGTGGTTTGATCCCCCCAGACAGCTTGTCCGGAAAAACATACACAACATACGAGGAGCAGTTTCAGTATGAATTGTACTATGTGGACCATATTTCATTTCTGCTTGATATCAAGGTTATTTTTGCAACTATAAGCATTATTGTAAATCGAGTTAAAACTAGTTACGGTTCAGAAATGGATCGTCCACATCTGAATGTATACCGCGCAAATTTAAATAAATGTGTTAACAAGGAGTCATATGATAAATGAAAAAAATTCTATATAAGGAGCTAATCTCTAGTATAAAGACGCCTTTCTATGTCTTTGATGAGAGAGGCTTTATTAGTAACTATGAAGCTCTCCAGAAGGCTATGAGAGCTGTATATCCTAAATATACAATTGCTTACTCGTATAAGACTAATTACACACCATATATTTGTGAATTAGTAAAAAGGCTCGGTGGATATGCAGAAGTAGTATCTGATATGGAGTATACTCTTGCAAAGAAATTAGGTTATTCCAATGATAGAATTGTATATAACGGACCTGCCAAGGGAGAGTGCCTTGATATGCACCTTCTGCAGGGAGGTCTAATAAACATAGATAGCCTTGATGAAGCCAAAAGAGTCAAACAGTTAGCAAAAGACAATCCTTCGCATCTATTCAAAGTAGGTTTTCGTATCAATCTGGATATCGGAGAGAATTTTATATCTCGTTTCGGTATGTCTCCAGACAGTGAAGAATTAGATGAAGCAATCAAGCGACTTAATAACTGTGCCAATCTACAAATAGTTGGAGTTCACGGCCATATCAGTAGGAGCAGAAGCCTTGAAGCATGGGCAAGGCGTGCAGAAATCATGCTCGATGCTGCAGATAAGTATATCAATGGTATTCCTGAGTATATAAGCCTTGGTAGTGGAATGTTTGCAGATATGCCTGATGAACTGAAAGCGCAGTTCGGTGATGTACCAACTTATGAAGATTATGCCAGGGTAACGATGCAGCCTTTTGCGAATCGTTATAAAGATACACAGCCGATTGTGTTCACAGAACCGGGAACAACTATTGTTGCCCGCTATCTCGATTTTATTACTAGAATTCTTAGTATAAAAAAAATTCGTGGAAGATACATGGCCACAATGGATGGTAGTTATGAAAATCTTGGCGAGATTTGTACGCTGAAAAAATTACCAATTAAGGTTGTAAAATCACATAACGGCAAGCACTATAACTCGATTGATATTGTTGGCTACACTTGTTTGGAACAAGATATAATGTACAGCGGATATTCTGGAAAACTTGGTACTGGAGATGTGTTAGTTTTTGAGAATGTTGGTGGATATTCTATTGTTTCTAAGCCACAGTTCATCCTCCCAAACTGCTCAATGGTTGCTTATGAGTCGGACGGAACAGTAAAAGAAATTATGCGCCATGAGACATTTGATGATGTGTTCTCAAAATTTGTTTTTTCTGAAAACTAAGGAGAATATATCATGAAGGATATTACTATTTTAAGCACAGCCTGTGGCGCTATGTTTATGCCTGGGTTTTTTTTATGTCTCAGAGAGAACGGTGAACGCAAAATAAAAATTATTGGCGTTGATATGGCAGACAATCCAATGATGGGTAAATTCATCGATAGCTACTACAAGGTTCCTCCATATTATGCTTACAATTATGTTGATGTACTACTGGATATATGTAAGAATGAAAATGTAGATATTTTTTTCCCTCATATCTCAATGGAACTACCGATAATACAAAGTAGGCTTGATGAATTCAAAGCATTGGGCATTAAGGTTGCTATAACTGATAGTCAAACGCTCCTGATAGCAAATAACAAATGTAAGCTCTATGAGCATATGAAAAAGCAAGGTTGGAAAACACCAGAGTATTATCCCATAACCTCATCTGCAGACCTTAGAGAAAAGTCATCGAAGCTGGGGTATCCTGAAAAACCAGTGTGCGTAAAGATTGTGGAAAGTAGTGGAAGTCGAGGGGTACGTATTGTAAGAGCTGATCGTTTTAGAGCAGATACCTTTCTAAACCAGAAACCAAGTTCATTAAATATCTCGATGGATGAAATGTGCAAGACGCTTGACGAATGCGAAAAACTGCCTGAGACCATCGTAATGGAATATCTTCCGGGTTGCGAATATACGATAGATCTTCTTGCTGACCATGGTAAGGCACTCTATGTAGCCGGTAGAAGAAACACCGAAAGTAGCATGAGCATTGCAATGGCTTCATATATTGAAAAGAAGGACAGCGCCTATAAGCTTTGTGAAGATATAGTATCCACGCTGGAGCTTGATGGTAATATCGGCTTCGATTTTATGTTGGATGCGCACAACAATCCAGTCCTTACTGATCTCAATCCAAGAATAACGGCAACGATTATCCTCTATAAAGAAGGCGGTTTGAATCTTCCTTACTTAAGAGTAAAGCAATTGCTTGGAGAAAAACTTCCAAAAGTTGATATAAAGTATGGAATTCAGATGAAAAGAAAGTATCTGGACATGTTTACTTGAGCAAGCATATATGAGCAAGATTATACTTATATCGCCTAAAGATAATAATTTTTACAACTTTAGAAGCGAGCTTATTCTAAAACTTCATGAGATGCATAATGAAGTAATTTTAGTCTGTCCGTATGGTACAAAGATAGATTATTTTACGGAACGTGGCTGTCGTTTTATAGACCTATCGATGGATCGGCGTGGTAAAAATATCTTAAAAGATTTTAAACTTATGTGTGAGTATTATAAGTTAATAAGAAATGAGCAACCAGATATTGTATTAACATATACTACGAAGCCATCTGTATTCGCGGGATTTGTTTGCATACTACTAAAGATTCCCTATATAGTTAATAATGCTGGATTGATGGAAGCTGACGGCCTATTTAATAATTTCCTAAATTTTTTGTATCAGGTTAGTTTTAGAAAAGCATCTTGCATAATGTTTCAAAATTCATTTGAACAAAAAACAGTTGAAAAAATACTGAATAATAAAATTCATTGTAGATCTATTCCAGGTTCCGGTGTTAATCTAAAAAATTTTTCTTATCAATCTTATCCTGAAAATGATGACGAAATTATATTTAATTATGTGGCACGTATTGTAAAAAATAAAGGTATTGATGAATTACTTGAATGCGCTCAAAGAATTAAAGCAGATTATCCAAATACCAGGTTTGTTATTTATGGTGATTACGACGATGATTCATATCGGGGAAAAGTATACGATTTAGAACAGCAAGGCATTGTAGAGTATGGTGGAATACAAGTTGATATGAAACCGTTTATTACTGTTGCGCATGCAGTTATTCATCCTTCCTACTATGAAGGCATGACTAATGTGGTTCTTGAACACAGCGCTATGGGGCGTGCTTGTATAGGATCAAATATTCCTGGCGTACGTGAGGGCATTGAAGATAGTAAGACTGGTTATCTGTTTAAAGTTAAGGATGTCGACTCTATGGTTAAGGCAGTTAAGAATTTTATTGAATTACCATATCAAGAAAAAGCTGCTATGGGAAAGGCTGCAAGAGAAAAGATGGAGAGAGAGTTTGACCGCGATATTGTTACGAGTATTTATGTAGAAGAAATTTATAGAATATTGAATTAGGTAGGAATAAATTATGAAAAAGGTTGGTTTGGCGGTAGTTACTTATAAGGATAACTTTGGCAGTGCGCTTCAAACATATGCGACTCAATATATGGTTGAAAAGTTGGGGTATCAAGTTGAGTGTATATCCACAGATGGTATTATGGGTGTTATTGAATCGAAAAAGAAACGATACTATCTTCGCCGTATCTTTCATCCCGAAGAATTCAAGTATCTTTTATCTTATGTTACGAGCAAGCTCAAGAAGCAGCAAATGGGAACATATGCAGAAAACATGAAAATACGTCATAATATGTATGCTCAGTTTAGCAAGAGATATCTGCGATTTTCTAAGGTTTGCACGAGTATAGCTGAACTTACAATGATGTGTAGTGAATATGATACAGTACTCGTTGGTAGTGACCAATTGTGGCGGCCGTCAAATATTGCAGGTGGTTATTTTACTTTAGAGTTTGTTCCTGAAAAAGTAAATAAGATAGCATATTCTACCAGCTTTGGGGTGGCAGAACTACCAAAATATATTCATAAACAAGCAAAGACTTTCCTTTCACGTATGAATCATATAAGTGTACGTGAGAATTCTGGAAAAGAAATCGTGAAAGATCTTATTGGGGAAAATATACCAGTTGTCTGCGATCCTACTATGTTAATGAATATTGAAGAATGGAGACAAATTCAGAAACAGGAGCCAATAATCAAAGGGAACTATATTGTCTGTTATCTAATGGGAACGGAAGAGAGACATAGAGATTTTGTAAAAAGACTACGTAAGAAAACTGGGTATAAGGTGATCGGTTTACTACATGGTTCGACATATATTGAAAAAGATGAAGAATGGCCAGATGAAACCCCATACGATATTGGACCTTGTGAGTTCATGAATCTTATTCGGTATGCAAAATACGTTTGCACGGATTCTTTTCATTGCTGTGTGTTTTCAATACTCAATAAGACGCAATTTTTCGTGTTTAGAAGAGATAAGGAAAAAAAACAGACTTCCAGTAATGATCGCATATATACATTGCTTTCATGGACTGGCTTAAGTAAAAGGCTACTTAATGGCGATGAAGAGATTGCTAGCTATTTGAATAGTTCGATTGATTTTTCTCAAGTACAGACTCATGTAAATGCTAAAAGAGAGGAATCTTTAGCATATCTTTCTGCTGCGTTAATGTGTTAAGGTTGAGAAGAGTATGCCACGGTTGGCTAAAAAGAATGAATGTTGCGGATGTGCAGCTTGCTATAGTATATGTGAATTTGCTGCAATTGAAATTAAGCCAGATGAAACAGGTTTTTTGTATCCAATTATCAATACAGAGAAATGCAAAAACTGTAATATGTGTGAGCGTTCTTGTCCTGTTATAAGTCCATTAAAAACTAAAAACGAAGTTAATTCTTATACTAAAGCCTTTATTATTCAGCATAAAAATGAATATGTAAGAAAACAATCTACTTCAGGAGGCGCTTTTTCTGCAATAGCAGAAGCAATTATTTCATTAGGTGGAGTCGTGTTTGGTGCTTCAATGGAAGAGGGCTTTATTGTGAAGCACACATATTCCGAAACGCTTGATAATCTATCGAAGTTTAGGAACTCAAAATATGTTCAGAGCGAGATAGGAGAATCATATAAACAGTGTAAAGAGTTTTTGTTGGAAGGACGCTGGGCATGTTTTAGCGGTACTCCTTGTCAAATAAATGGGCTATTGAAATATTTAAATAAAAAGTATGACAGATTGATAACAATTGATATAGTCTGTCATTCTGTTCCTTCACCACTAATATTTCGAAAATACATGGAGTTGCAGCAAAAAAAGTATCCTAACGCAGAAAGGATAGTTTTTCGTGATAAGGAGTTAGGGTATTCATATTCAACAATGGCAATATATGATAAGAATTCCGTTTGTTTATATAGAAGAGGAAGTGAATCAGACTTATGGTTTCGTTCTTTTTTACCTGGACTTTGCGATAGAGAAAATTGTTATTGCTGTACATTTCAAGAGTATCCTCGAATTAGCGATATTACAATTTGGGATTGCTTTGCTGTAAAAGACATTCACCCGGAGTACGATGATAATCTTGGTACCACAAGCGCTATTTCATGGTCTAAAAAGGGTTTTGACTTAATTGTTAAAAATGATAGTATACGCATCAAAGAAGTTCCAATTAATTTGTTTATTCAAAAAATTAAACGTGAGCATAACATAAAACTTGATATTAATCGTAAAGAGATGTATATAGATGCCAGATTATTGTCAGCAGATCAATTTTTTAAAAAATATAGAAATGAAAGCATTATAATAAAGCTAAGACGAATAAGCAGAGAACTACTTTTTAAGTCCGGATTTTACAATTTTGTTAAAAGTCATATTAAGTAATAGAGAGATGTAAAATATGGAGAAGATATTTTATATTGGGGGTGAATTCCCTGATAAAGATGCAAGTGCTTTAAGGATTATTGCTAATGCCAAGGCATTACGAGAATATGGTTACGATGTAATACTGATTGGCCAAAGTAAAGATATAGAAGGGAATATCTTAAGAATTGAGAATTTTGAAGGCTTTATAACATATCTATTGCCATATCCAAGTACAAATAGCGAATGGGCCAAGGATGTTTTTTGTGTAGCACAATATACAAATATTATAAAAATGCATAGTAATGTAGTAGCTATAATTTGTTACAATTTTCATTCGATTGCGCTAAATAAGTTAATAAAATTTGGGAAAAAGAATAGAATTGTCCTGATTGCTGATTGTACAGAATGGCATACTGTATCCCATTTAGATGGAATAAAAAAAGTTATCAAAAAAATGGATATCGATTTTAGCATCCGCGTAATTCAATTTAAAACTAATGGGAATATTGTTATTAGTAAGTATTTTGAAAAATTTTATCACGGACGTAAAAATTTGGTTATTCCCCCATTAGTTGATAAGAAAGAGGTTAAATGGGAAAAAGAATATAGAAAGATAAAAAGGATTACTCGTTTTGTTTATGCTGGTCGAATTGGTATAGAGAAAGATAGAATAAGTGATTGTATTTATGCTTTTCACAAGTTGCGTACTATAGAATACATTGTAGATATTTTAGGAATTAGTAAAAAGGATTATTTAGAAAAGTATCCAAATCAATATAATATGATAAAAGATTTGGAAGGGAGAATACATTTTCATGGCATGGTGTCACATAAGGTAGCTTTAGAATTTGTCAAGAGAGCAAATTTTAGTTTACTTATTAGGGAACATAATAGAAAAAATGATTCAGGCTTTCCAACAAAGTTTGTTGAAAGTATAACATGTGGTACGCCCGTAATTGCCACTGAATTTAGTGATATAAAAGATTATATTAATCAATACGGCTTTGGCTTATTGATAGATAATTTAAGTAATTTAGAATTAACATTTAGGCAAGCTATTGAAATGCCAGAATCTAAATGGAATGTCATGCAAAAAAATTGTGAGAACAACATTGTATTTGATTATAGAGTTTATAAAAATATATTAGGTAATTTTATTACTACGCTTGTTAGGAGTAAAATTGATGATTGATAAATTTAGTATTCTAGGAAAGATTTATTTTAAGATATTATATCAGATAAATAGAGTAAATTGTGTTCAAAAACTAGGAGTCTGTGCGGGAAGTAATTTGCATATTTATGGAAAAGTCGAATTTGGCACAGAGCCATGGCTAATCACTATAGGTAATAATGTTTATTTAACAAACGGAGTAAAGTTTATAACTCATGATGGTGGAACATTACTATTTCGTAAATATATTCCTGATCTTGAAATTACAAAACCGATAATACTAGGAAATGATGTTTATGTTGGCAATAATGTACTTCTTCTTCCTGGAGTAACAGTAGGTAACAAAGTAGTTATAGGGGCTGGAGCAATTGTTACTAAAAATATACCTGATAATTCAATCGTAGCTGGTGTTCCTGCAAAAGTTATAAAAACTGCAGATGAGTATTTTGAAAAAATAAAAAAGGAATCGTTACATCTTGGTCATTTAAAAGGCAAAGAAAAAGACAAAGCTTTAAAAAAATATTATAATTATTCTAGGGGCTAAAGTAAATAAAATTGTTACAGGTGGCACTTTTTTCAAACTCTTCAGCTGCTTAGCTGGTATCCCGTAGTTAAATTTGAACTTACATTCTTTCAAGAATAGAGGGAATGATATCGTAAGCGTCGTAAGTGTCCAATTCTCCCCAACTGGCATTGTACAGCGTGCGGTATAAAAGCATTAGCATGAAAATTGCCTAAATGCATATAAATAAAACAAATAGCAAGAAACGTAGTGTACAAAAAGTGAGAGAATAATGCGGTATAATAAATAATA